>Ga0209287_10000501_pt1 | contig 23039 bp, 11 predicted proteins | sample PPLLak3cmMay2015_2_FD_187255 | JGI IMG/M metagenome (GOLD analysis project Ga0209287, IMG submission 187255) | Freshwater sediment microbial communities from Prairie Pothole Lake near Jamestown, North Dakota, USA - PPLs Lake P8 Core (1) Depth... | ecosystem: Environmental > Aquatic > Freshwater... | reverse complement strand
CGGGCGGTCGGCCAGCTCAACGTCTATGAAAACGGCATCCTCGTCCATGCCTCCGGAAATACGATCGTCGACGAGGAGCTGGCGGCGTTCGCCCTGGTCCAAACCGATCGGCCGGTTGCGGTCCTGATCATCGGAGGCTTGTTGACCGGCCTGGCCGGCGAAGCGGCCAAGTTCGGCGCCGAGCGGATCGACATCCTGGAGACCGATCCGGATCTTTTCGGCCTGGCCCGAAAGCTTGGGCTGGCCGAAACCTTGCCGCCTGTCCGCTTGATCCGGAAAACGCCGGCCGCCTGGCTTCGAACATCCGACACGCGGTACGATGCCGTCCTGATCAACCTTCCCGGTCCGCTCAGCTTGAATCTCAACCGGTTCTATACCGCGGATTTTTTCCGGCGCGTCCGCGGCGTTCTCGATCCGGAAGGCGTTGTCGCGGCCGTCCTTCCCGGCACGGCCAACTATGTCTCCGAAAACGCCGTCGCCACTCTCGGCCCGGTCATCCGGGCGGCCCGGGAAACGTTCCGCGAAGCCCTGGTTTTTCCGGGCGAGAATAGCTGCCTTTTGATGTCCGACCGCCCCTTGACCACCGATATCCTGTCCGGCCTCGAGCGCCGAGGCGTTAAAAATACTTATGTCAATCCCGGTTATTTCGACGCGACGCTCTTCCGCGACCGGGTCGAGCTCCTCAATCGGGATGTCGGTCCCTCTGCCGTACCCAATACCGACTTGAAGCCGGCCGCTTTTTTAGCCCAGATCCGATGGTGGCTCGGTCGTTTTCCCGAGGATGTCCTTCTCCCCGGGGCGGCCGGGCTCATCGTCCTGATTCTTTTTGGAATCTTCACCGGAAACTCCCGCTTGGCCGGGATGTTCATCATGGGCGCGGCGTCCTCCGGATGGACCCTCACCCTCTTGCTCCTTCTCCAGATTGCGGCCGGGGCGATCTATCAATGGACGGGTTTACTTTTGGGGACATTTATGATCGGATTGGCGGCCGGAAGCACGCTCGGTCCACGCATTCTGAAAAAGGGCGGATGGGGGAGTGAAGCAATTCCCTTGGCGGTTTTTATTTCGGTCTCGGCTCTGGCGGGAGTTTTTTCCCCCTGTCTGGCCTATGGCCGCGGCCCTGCCGCCCTGAAGCTCCTGATTCTTCTCGGCCTCGGTTTCACCGTCGCGGCGGCCGTCGGGGCTTGCTTTGCGGCCTGGTCGAAACGGCTCGAGGGCTCCTCGGGGAAATCCGACCGCCTGTATGGTTATGACCTGCTGGGTTCGGCGGCCGGAGCCGTCGGATTCCCGATGGTCGCCCTTCCGCTGACCGGTTTCCGGAACGGATTGTATCTTTTGGCCGGGGCCGGCGTTATCGTTATGCTGATGACGGCCATGAGCGGGCGGAAGCAGAGGAACGGTTCGCGATGAACAAACGGGATTTTCTGAAGGGGTTGTTGGCCGCCGGCGGCGGTTGTCTGGCGGCCTGGGGCGGCCGGGCGTTTGCCGGGGAGGGGGACGGAACTCGGACCGTGCCCGTCGCGGACGAGAAAGAGGCGTCCCACTACACGCCGACGCCGCGCGGCGTCAAGTGTCTGATTTGCCCCAACGAGTGCACTTTAAAGGAAGGGGAGCTCAGCGATTGCCACAACCGGATCGCCCGGGGCAAGAAGCTGTATACCCTTGCTTACGGGAACCCCTGCGCGGTCCATGTCGACCCGGTGGAAAAGAAGCCCCTGCTTCATTTCCACCCGTCCTCCCTGGCCTTCAGCCTCGCCACGGCCGGATGCAACTTCGCCTGCCTCAACTGCCAGAACTGGGAAATCAGCCAAGTCAGCCCCCGGGAAACGCGCAACCAGAGCGCCAGCCCCGAGGCCGTGGCCGCCTCGGCCGCCCGCGAGGGTTGCCTCTCCATCGCCTACACCTATTCCGAGCCGGTCACCTTTTTCGAGTATATGCGAGACACGGCAACCCTGGCTCGGGCCAAGGGGATCAAGAACATCATGGTCTCCAACGGCTACATCAATAAGGGGCCGCTGCTTGAGCTGTGCCGGGTCATCGACGCGGCCAACATCGACCTCAAGTCTTTTGACCCCGGCGTCCATCTCAAGCTTACCGCCGGCAAGATCGAACCGGTTTTGGAAACCCTCAAGACGATGAAAGCCGAGGGTGTCTGGCTCGAGATCACCAACCTCGTCGTTCCCGGATGGACGGACGACTTCAAGATGATCGGCGAGATGTGCGATTGGCTGATGAAGGAAGGCTTCGCCGGCGTCCCCCTTCATTTCAGCCGATTCCAGCCGCTCCACAAGCTGACGCGGCTTCCGCCGACGCCGGTCCCGACTTTGGTCCGGGCCAAGGAGATCGCGGTCAAGGCCGGCTTGAAATTCGTTTATATCGGGAACGTCCCCGGCTTGGGCGGCGAAGACACGTCTTGTCCGGGCTGTAAGACCCTGCTCATCAAGCGGATGGGATTTGCCGTCCGGGACAACATCCTCAAGGACGGAAAATGTCCCCAATGCGCGACGCCGATCCCGGGTCGTTGGGGCTGATTTTTGTTATCGAGGGGGACCATGAAAAAAGAGGCGGTCGCCGGTCTCTCTTTCCTTCTTCCGGCCAAGCTGCGCTGGACGGCCCTTCTGGCCGCGAGCCTGGCTCTCTACGGCTTCTGGAATATCGGCTTCCTCTTCCTCCTTCTCGGACATGTCGGCTGGGTCTATCTTTGGACCCGGCTGATGGAACGGCTTCCGGCCGGAAGCGGGCGGCGGGCGGCGGCTTGGTGTGCCGCCGGCGGGCCGCTTCTCACGCTTTTCGTCTTTAAATACGGCCGGATGGCCTTGGAAGCCGTCGGCTCTCTTTTTTCGAACGCCGGGACGGCATCTCCGTTGACAACCTGGAAGCTCCTGGTCCCCATCGGCATATCGTTTTATACATTTAAGACCGTAAGCTATGTCATCGAGGTTTATCGAAAGCGGATTCCAGCCGAGCGGAACCCGGGGATCCTGGCCCTTTATGTCTCGTTTTTTCCCCAGATCCTGGCCGGCCCGATCGACCGTCCCCAGGACCTGATTCCCCAGCTCCGGCGGCCCCGAAATCCGAATCCCGACGATCTCGTTGCCGGGACTCGTCGGATCGTCTGGGGGCTTTTCAAGAAGCTGGCGGTGGCCGACCGCCTGGCTTATTTCGTCGGTTTTGTCTTCGACAGCCCGGCTTATCAGGGGCTGAATTTGATCTTCGCCGCTTATCTGTTCGCCTTCCAGATTTACTGCGATTTTTCGGGTTACACCGATATCGCCGTTGGTCTTGCCCGGATTCTGGGAATCGATTCCGCGGAAAACTTCGACCGCCCTTATCTCAGCCGCAACCTGAGCCGGTTTTGGGCGACATGGCACATGACCCTGTCCCGGTGGTTCCGCGATTATCTTTTCCTCCCCGTTAGCTATGGGATCATGCGCCGTATCCGCGGGGAGAAACTCTGGGGGATCAAGGCCGAGACCTGGGGCTACAGCCTGGCGATTATGTTCACCATGACCCTCTGCGGCCTGTGGCATGGGGCGGGATGGACGTATGTCTTCTGGGGGGCCTTGTTCGGCGTTTTTCTCGCGATCTCGGCCGCGACGCGAAAGCTCCGCAAGCGCCTGGTCCGCGTGACCGGCCTCATCCGGCATCCCCGCTGGCACAACGCCTTATCCGTTTTCCTGACCTTCAACCTGGTTTCCCTGGCCTGGATCTTTTTCCGTTCGGCCTCGCTCGACAAGGCCTTCCTTTACCTCAAGTATTTGAAGTTTAAAATCAACGGTCTGGGATTCGCCCACCTGGTCTTTGACATCATCCTGGTGCTTTTCTTCTTCATTCTGGAATCCCTCGGCCGCCGCTGGCCGCGAGCGTCCTGGTGGGAGAGGATTCCCGCGCCTCTCAAGCTGACGGCCGCCGCGCTGTTCCTCTGTCTGATCGCGATCCTGGCCGTCGACACGGCCAATGAGTTCATCTATGTCCGTTTCTAACCGGCCGGCCTCGTCCTGGAAAAAGCTCGCCCTCGGGCTTCCGGCCTTCCTCCTGCTCCTCTTTCTTTTCGACCGGGGCCTGTTCAGCCTGTTTCGCGTCATCGAGCGAAAGAGCTTCACTCTGTCTCTCCTGGAAGACAAGCTCCGAGCCGTGCCTGATCCATCCGGCTACGAAGTCCTGGCCCTGGGGAGCTCACGCGCCTTCGACGCTTTCATTCCGAAATTCGTGAATCCGGAGATCGGGAGCCGGATGTTTCGGGAGGCCTCGAAGGGCAAGGGACCGAAATACAATTATTATTTCTATCGGATGTACCGGGAGACGGTGGGGATTCCCAAGGTCGTCGTCTACGGGGTCGATTATTTCGTCTTCGGACTCGGCTCCCTGGCCCCGTTGCTTCAAAGTTTCCCGGAAAGCCGCGATATTCCCCAGACGGCATCACCCGGCGTTTCGTTGTTGCTGGCCAACAAGAACCGGGTCGATCAATTCATCAACGAAGCTTTGAACCGCTTTCAGGAAAAAATCCACTTGGGACCTCAGAAGGTCGACCCGGAAAAGAACGTGGCCGACATGGAGGCGTTCGCCGGCGAAAGCGTTTTCGACCCGAGCCACGTTGTGACCGAGATCCCGGCCGATTTCGAATCGAAAAGATCGGCCTACAGCCCCTATCCCGGCGAGGAAGGGATGTATTTTTCCGAGCTTCTTCGGGAGCTGAAAAAGGACGGGGTCGCGATTCTCCTGGTCACGATCCCGGACCACGTGGGGACTTTCCGGACCTATCGGGACTATGGCCGATTCCTCCAGGAACAGCGGGATCTGGTTCGGAATCTCGATTACGAAGGGCGCGGTTTCTTTTTCGATTACAATTCCCCGTCGCTTTTCCCGACGGACGACAGGGATTGCTTCCTCAACGGCGGCTACGGCGTGGCCAATTCCCATCTCTCGGCCAAGGGGGCGGAGATCTATTGCCGGATGCTCGCCCGGGATATCAAAAAGATCCTGGAAACTATGACGCGGCCCTAGCGGGCCGGCGAGGACTTGGGGATCTTGACCGCCTGAGGCGTTTTCGTCCCGGTCATCTCAGGGGCGGCCAATCGTAGATGCGGGCCAAGGCGGCCAGGATCTCGAAGGCCAGCGCTTCGCCGTTGTTTCCATTGAGCATGACGATCGCCCCCTCGCGCCGCTCCGGATAACCGATCAGCCAGCAGACCGAGCCGGGATAATTGTTGCCGGGATGAAGGATTGTGAGGGCCGGTCCTTCTCCCTTGACGAAGACGCCTAACGCATCGCTCATCGGCTGGCCGAAGATACGCGGATCGAGCTCGACCGCCGGGCGGAACATGGTTCGGGCCGTCTCCTGTGAAAGAAGCCGCGTCGACGCGCCGCGATAGGCCTCTATCAGCTCGATCAGGAGCCGGGCCAGGTCGGAGGGCGTGGACATCAATCCGCCCTGGGCCTGGGCGCTCGGGTGCATGGCCGGGGCGGCGGCTTTTCCGCTCTCGTCGTGGGGCAGGGCTTCCCGCTCCCGCCGATCCGGCGGAAGGGGATAGGTCAAGGTCGCCGACGTCATCGCCAAAGGCTTATACAGGACCTCGGCCATGATGGAATCGAGCTTCCGGCTCAGGGAATCCTCGAGAATCAACTGGAGAAGGACATATCCCACGTTGGAATACTGCCATTTGCTTCCCGGTACCGATTCGGGAATGGCGGCTTTATTCTTGGCCGGGACTTCGCCCTTGACCACCTGAAGGAGAGTCGGAGCGCCGGCCTTTTCGTCGTAACCCATGTTGGTCGACGGTAACCCCGCCTGGTGCGTCAGCAATCTCCGGAGGGTCACTTTTTCCGTTTTCGTGAATTCGTTTTCGGGAACTTTCCAGGACTTCAAATAGGAGTTGATGTCGGCATCGAGGTCGAACCGGCCCTGGCCGACGAAATAAAGAACGGCGGCGGCGACAAGCGCCTTGGTCGTCGAAGCCGCTTCGAACAGCGTTTCGGGAGTCACGCCTTTCCCGCTTCCCGCTTCGATCTCGCCGTATCCCTTGGCCCATTCGATGCGGTCGTTGCGGATGACGGCGAGGCTTACGCCGGGGACTTTGTAAAAAGCCATCCGTTCGGCCAGGGTTTGGGATTTGGGGGCCGGGGCGTTCGGCTTGATCGGTCCCTGAGAGAGAGGTTGGAGTCCGTTTTCAAACGCTTTGATATCCTGCCCGGTATCGAGAGCTTTTTGACGCGCCGGAGCGGCTGGAGCCGAAAATGCGAGCCAAAGGGCTCCCCATCCAAAGATAATCAACACTTGAGACTTGTTCATCGAGATGTGTCTCCAAAAGGGGCCTTGAGACTTTCCAACCAGGCGACGATGATATCCAGAACCCGCGGGCCGTACAAGGATTTTCTTCCGCTTTACGCGCCGTCCATCGATCGTTTTCAGGCATAATCCGCCGCCATAAAGGATACGGATTCGGGAAGCGAAATGTTCCCGGCATGCTTGACAATCGATGCGCCGTCGGGCATATCATCTCTCACCCGCCCATGAAACCGGCTTAAGGAGAACCCCATGCGCTTCGGTCGATATTTGTCTTTCTTCGTCCTGACGGCGACGGCGATGCTCCCGGCCGCAGGCCGCGATGAGAGCCCGTCCGGCCGGGCCCAGGCACCTCCCCAGGCCGTGGCCGGCAAGATCGAACCCGAGCTTGTCGCCGGTCTCCCTCCTTCCGATTTCAGCCGGGCTTATTTTGCCGGGAAAACCTACTGGTATTGGCTGAAGCTCAGCCCCGCCTCTGCCGAATATCTCCTGGCGTCGATCAGCGAATTCAAAACCGACCGGACGGCCAATTCGAGAGAATTCGGCGAGAGCATCTTGTTTCAACAAAAGGCCGACGTCCGGAGCCTGCTCTGGACGGGCAACAGCTTCCGCTTTCAGATCGCCGATGCGAACTTCGCCAAATATGCCTGCCCGCCCGGCGTTGCTCCCGCGAGAATTCCGGGAGTGACCGCCCGGCGAATAGAAGGCACGATGTCCGATGACGGCCGAAAAATCCTCAAGCTCAAGGTGACCCAAACTTACAAGCATTGCGACGTTAAAGATAAGAATCTCTTCGTCGCGACCAAGGTCATCGAAGCCGAATTCACCAACCTGCCGCTGCGGAAGGCGACCGGCCTCCTTATGGGGGAGCGGCGGGGCGTCATCCTCGAATACGGCTTCGACGAAGCCGACATGGCCAAGCATCTGGTCCGCGGCACGCCGAAATTCTTGAGCGGAAAACTCTCCTTTCAATTTTCCGTGACCGAAGAGCCGCGGCCGGGAATCGCCGGCCGGGTGACGGCCAGGAAAACCGCCGGAACGCCGAGCCTGCCCGGCGCGTACGCGCTCCATCCCGATGTCTTTCCCCTGGCCGAAGCGGCCGTTTCGCTATACCGTGACGGGGCCCTCATCCAAACGGAAGCCACCTCGGCCGACGGTTCCTATTTCCTCGGCATCAAAGGACCCGCCGACAAGCTGACGATTAAAATCGAATTGAAGCATGGGGCCTCTTCTCCCTCCGTATTCCGGATTGTCCTGGACGCCGGGACCGAGGCGATCTCGGCCGAGACGCCTTCTTTTTCCATCCCCGCAAATCTTGCGGCGCCGATCCAGAAAGACATCGAATGGAGCGAGGCGGCCGGCCTGACGCTCGCCGGAATCGCCAAGGACCGGCTTTACGATACGGCTCTGGCATACTATTACATTCAGCAGGCCTGGCAGCTCATCTCTCGGAGCATCCTGGGCCGCGTCCCCGCCCTGGCGTTTGATCCGCCGCTCATGGTCCGGACGTTTTCGACCGATCCGGTCGTCCTAAAACAGGACGCTTATGGCGATATGAGCAAGCCGGACCTCGGCTTGTCGGCCGCCCGCAGCCGGAGCGCGGATAACCTGAGGCCGGGAACGATCTGGCACGAGCTTGGCCACGTGATTATGGGGGTCATGGTCAAACACGAGTTTCCGAGGTTCTGGGAAAATCCGGCCTGGAAGGACTACCACGCCGGCTTCGAAAATCCCGACACGATCAGCTCGTATATCGAGGGATTTGCGACGTTCTTCGCCGCCCTGGTCAACACCCATATCGGCAAGGCCAAGCCGGGCGTCATCGACGTCAACATCTATTCCCGCAATCTCTCGCTTCCCGAGGACATGCCCTGGACCCAACGCGGCGAGATGGAGGAATTTGCGGTGGCGAGCCTTCTCTGGGACCTGGTTGACGGAGACAGGAATACGACCCGGCAGCAAACCACTCAGAACATGCTCCAGTCGACTCATCTCGATTTCGATCCGCCTTTCCCCGGGGACACGCCGGCCGTCGATTACGCGGATGAAGTCGAAATCGAGCCGGGCCGGTTTTTCGGCGTTCTCAGTGCGCCGAGCGGCCTCGACCTCAATCCGTCCGTGTCCTCGGAATCGCCGGTCTGGGACATCCGGCAGCTCTACAGCGTCCTGAAGGCCGAGGGCTTCGGACAGAAGCCGGCTGCCGACCATCCGGATTTGACGAGGCTTGACGAAGTCTTCATCGCCCATGGCTTTTTCGCCGACGCGAAGCCGCAGAACCTGTTCTACGATAAAGGCGAAGAGATCGGGTACGCGGCGAACGGCGGGGTCATGGAGTATTCCTGGCCCGACCCGAACGGGAGCCGGCAGGTCCTTAAGAAGTTCGAGGCTCGCTTTCAACCCAAACGCCGCATTCCTCCGCCTCCACCGGGCACGCGATTGGCTTATACGGCCGTCGACGCCGCCGGTCGACCGGTCGATGTCCGGGATTTCGAAGTCGAAGTGAAGTATGGGCCGCCCTACGATTCCTACGGTTATCGCTTCCTCGTGTCCGCCCCGGCCCCGGGATTCCTCCCCGTTCTCTGCGCCGATCCGATGATCCCCTCGACGACGGTTATCCGCCCGCTCCTCGCGCAATTCCGGGCGGAGAGGGACCTGGAGATTACAGGCGAGGCGTACTGGACGGCCATGTCCGGGACCAAAGATGGAGTTTTCCTCAAACACGAGTTTAAAATGATTCCGGAGGGCGCCGCGGCTGCAGCGGCAGTCCCGGTTTCCACGCCGGGCACGGTTCCCGTATCGGCCGGAACCGGCGGCGGATACGTCGGCCCCGTGATCCCCAAAGGCCCCGGCGTGATGACGATCGTTCTTGTGTTTCTTGGAGCCGCAATCGCCGGTTTGATTGTCGGCATCGTCATCCTCCGGCGGAGAAAGTGAGCTTCCCGGATTCCCACTGATAATTCTCCTCGAGATGATGATAATGAAGGCCTGCGATCCGGTTGTATCCAAGTATTCGATGTGCTATGGTTTTTACAACGGTGGGATTGATGATTATTGGAGGGAATGATGCATTCCGGAAAAAACTCGTTCCTGATTCCGATCGCGATCTTTGTTTTCATCTCGATCTCGGCGGGGGGTGAGAACCAAAGGAATCTTGCCCCGCAATCGATGAGTCGTTTTCCGGCCTTGAATCCCCTGCGGGCGCATCTTCCCAATCGCCTCTCCTGGAACACCTTCCAAGGATCTTATGACAACGATGCGGCCAATGCCGTCGCGGTAGACAATGCCGGCAATGTTTTTATCACCGGGGTCAGCTACGCCGGCTGGGGCAGACCCGTCAACCCCTTCACGAGTTCCTTTTATGGTTCGGATGCATTCGCGGCCAAATTCGACAGGCACGGCAATCTCCTGTGGAATACCTTTCTCGGGAGCGGAACGGATATTGTTCCCTGCGGCCTTGCCGTTGACGGTGGCGGCAATCTTTACGTCGCGGGCGGGAACAAGTTGAATCCCGGATATGGGAGGGCCATCTATATTGCCAAACTTGACGGCGAAGGCAACCGGCTGTGGAACAAGTCCACCGGTTCCCCGTACGGGCACATTACGGCCCGGGCCCTGGCCCTTGACGGAAGCGGCAATCTTTATGTGACAGGAGAATATCCGGAAGGCTGTTGCGGTTTTTACGATGGTTTTGTGGCCAAGTTCGATCACGACGGCCACCCGCTCTGGACGCGATTCCTTCAATGGACGAGTTATGAATCGGGCTTCGCGATCGCGCTTGACGGCGATGGAAACGCCTATGTTGCGGGACATCGCTATATCAACGGAAAATTCGATGCCTTTGTGACCAAGCTCGATCAGGACGGAAATCTCTGGTGGACCGCGTTTATCGGAGGCGGCGACACGGATAAAGGCTTTGCGATTGCGCTGGACGGCAGCGGAAATGTCTATGCTGCGGGATTCAGCGCATCCAGTTGGGGAACCCCGCTCAATCCCCATTCCGGGGGCGACGATGTCTTTGTGGCCAAGCTCGATAACAATGGCAACCGGCTCTGGAACACGTTTTGCGGGGGTGCGGGTGCGGATGAAGCTCGTGCCCTTGCCGTCGACGCATACGGCAATATTTTTGTCTCCGGATACAGCAACGCGAGCTGGGGCGCGCCGTTGAATCCCCATTCCGGTCTTTCCGATATCCTGTTGGCCAAGCTCGATTCCGAAGGCCATCGGTTGTGGAACACCTTTCTCGGGGGAGAGGGCAATGATCAAGCCGTCGCCCTCGCGCTGGATGTCGATGGCAATATGCATTTGGCGGGGTATAGCGGTGAGACATGGGGAATCCCGGTCAATCCCTTCCGAGGGGATGGGGATGCCGTTGTGATCAAGGTGGCCCAAAACTATACGGCGAATTTCACGGCCGGAATCGGCGGCCTCTTGACCGGAAACACGATCCAAGTCGTCGATCAAGGCGGCGAATGCACGCCGGTTTTCGCGGTTCCGGATCGGTATTATCTGTTCTCGGACTGGACCGGGACAAACGGCTTCATGACAACCGCCCAGAATCCGGTGGTTGTGACAAACGTCGCGGCGGATATGACGATCACCGCCAATTTCCGTAAAATCCTGCCGCCGATCCAACGCCTCTGCGAACACGTGATGAATCGATCGCCGCGGCGCGTCGAATATATCAATGTGCTGTGCTGGTCGGCCAATCCCGGCAACTCCGATATCGGCGTCAGCGCGTACCGGGTGTATGAAATCATCAACGAAGCGCGGATGCTCATCGCGGAGCTCGGCTTGGAAAAAACCGTATACCTGCATCGCCAAGCGGGAACAATTCAGCGGACTTACCACATCGTCTGCCTGGTGAACAGTGTCGAAGGGGAGCCGCTCGTCGTCACTCTTTAAGCGGTTCCCGATGGTTTGACATTGCGTCGTGCTCAAACGTATATTTGCGGGAAGAAAAAGCTCAAGGAGCGACATATGAAAAAAACAGCGGTTCTTGCCGGTATTCTTCTGCTCGGTTCGGTCTTGTTTGCCTCAACAACGCCGCAGGAGCGCCTGGCGTCATTCGAAAAACATATGGCCATGAAGGAAGCCTCTCTTCTGCGCCAGGTGTCCTGGCGCAATGTGGGGCCATATTTTATGGGCGGCCGAGTCGTCGATATCGAATCCTACACGCACAACCCGCATAAGATCCTTGTCGCCGCCGCGACGGGCGGTCTCTGGATGACGGAGAACAACGGCACGACATGGCGCTCGCTCATCGACAACGAATCGTCTTTCGGTCTCGGCGATATCGCCGTCTCGGAAACGAACGAGAATCTGATCTGGGCCGGGACGGGGGAAGAGAATTCGGGCCGGAGCATCTATGCCGGAACCGGCGTGTTCAAGAGCGTCGACGGCGGAAAAACATGGAGCCATATGGGCCTGGCCGATTCGCACCATATCGGGCAGATTGTGATCAATCCCAAAAACAACGACATCGTTTATGTCGCGGCCATGGGCCATCTCTTTACGGACAACGAGGAGCGCGGCCTCTTCAAAACGACCGACGGCGGAAAAACCTGGGAGAAGGTTCTTTATCTTTCGCCCAAAACGGGCGTCATCGACGTCGTCCTGGATCCCCGCGATCCTGACATTCTCTACGCCGCCGCCTGGCAGAAAGACCGCAAGGCCTGGAATTTCGTCGAAAACGGCCCGGAAAGCGCCATCTACAAGACCAAGGACGGCGGAAAAACATGGAAGAAGCTCGGCGGCGGATTCCCGCAGGGCGAGTTCGTCGGGCGTGTCGGTTTAGCCGTCAGCCCCAGCCGCCCGGACACCGTTTATGCGATCCTCGATAATCAGGAACCCGGCCCGGCCCGGAGGCTGCAACAGGAAGCCAAGAGCGGCTTGAAGGCCGATGCGGTCAAGGCCATGAGCATCAAGGATTTCCTGGCAATCGATCCGAAAAAGCTCGAGACGTTTCTGAAAGAAAATTATGCTCCCGCCATGTTCACGGCGGACAAAGTTCTGGCGGCGGTGAAAGCCGGCGAGCTCACGCCGCCTGAGCTTGTCGTCGCGTTTTCCGGCGGGGCGATGGCGATGATGTTCAGCGAGTCGATCAAGGGGGCCGAGGTTTATCAAAGCACGGACGGCGGCGAGACCTGGCGGAAAACGCATGCGGAACCCATCGCCAACATGGTCTTCTCGAGCTATGGTTATTACTTCGGCCAGATCCGCGTTTCCCCCGACAATGAAAACATCGTCTATGTCCTGGGCGTTCCGGCCTTGAAATCCGTCGACGGCGGCAAGACCTTCAAGGAAATTCCCGACATGGGAGGAAACTACGGGACGCGCCTCGACGACGTCCATCCCGACCATCACGCCCTCTGGATCAATCCCGGTAATCCCAAGGTCCTTTGGCTGGGGAACGACGGCGGGTTGAACGTTTCCTACGACGGTGGAGCGACGTTCCAAAAGGTCAACAACATTCCGCTCGCCCAGTGCTACACCGTGAGTTTCGACATGGAGAAGCCCTACAACCTGTTTGTCGGGCTCCAGGACAACGGCGTCAATATGGGACCGAGCGATTATGTCTATGGAAACCGCGACAAAGAATGGAAAATCATTATGGGCGGCGACGGCGCCTTTGTCGAACCGGCCATCAGCCGAACCCCGGCTGCGCCGGGCCGCCCTTCGGCCGAAAGCGCTGGGCCGGAATTTTCCGATCCCGATACCGTTTACGCCGCATCCCAATTCGGCGCGATCACCCGCTTGAATCTGAAAAACGAGGCGTTGTCCCGATCCATCCGGCCGCGGTCCCTGTCCGTTCAACCCGCTTATCGCTTCAACTGGCTAACGCCGTTCTTTGTCTCCCGGCATAATCCCTATACGATTTATCTGGGCGCCAACAAGGTCATGAAATCCGTGGATCGGGGAGACAACTGGATCGAAATCAGCCCCGACCTGACGGATCGGAGCAACATCGACGGCAACGTCCCCTACGCCTGCATTACCGCCTTGGCCGAATCCCCCTTGGCGCCGGAGGTGCTCTATGCCGGGACGGACGACGGCAACGTCTGGGCGACGCGCAACGGGGGCGGCGTCTGGGAAAAAATCATGGCCGGCTTGCCCAAGAAATGGGTGACGCGCCTCGTCGCCTCGCAATTCCAGCGCGGAAGGGTTTACCTGACGATGATCGGCTACCGCGAGGACGACTTCAGCGCTTATGTGGTCGCGTCGGAAGATTACGGCCGCACGTGGGCCCCAATTAAGGCCAACCTTCCGGAGGAGGGGATCAACGTCATCCGTGAGCATCCCATGAAGGAAAATCTCCTCTTTTTAGGAACGGACTTGACCGTTTATGCGACCTTCGATCGGGGCAAGGAATGGCATTCTCTCAAAGCCGATCTGCCGACCCTCCCGGTTTACGATCTGAAAATCCATCCGCGGGAAAAGGACCTGATCATCGGGACCCATGCCCGCGGCGTCTACATCCTCAAGATCGATAAGATCGAGCAATTCACTCCGGCGATCCTGGCCAAGCCGCTTCATGCGTTCGATCCGGCCGAGGCGTTCGTCTATCCGTCAAACATCGCGATATCCGGCGGAGCGTTTGAGGGATTCTCGACCTCGTTCGAATTCTATACCTCGGTCGAAGGTCCCGCCAAGATCGTCATCAAAAACACCGAGAATCAAACCATAGGGAAGACCCTCGTGGTCCAAGCCATCCGAGGCTTGAATGCGGTGAAATGGGATCTTCGCAAGGATGACGGCAAGTCGATGGTCACGCCGGGCAAATATTCCGTCGAATTTCAAGCCGGGGGCGCGATGGAAACAAAAACCCTGGTTGTCGGCTATCCGCGGAGAGGTTGATCTAGTTGCTATTGCGGAAGATATCGGGTAAAGTCGAGATAAATGCTGAAGCCTCCTTTTAATATCGCCTTTATCGGCAATTATTCCCCGCGCCTTTGCGGCATCGCGACGTTTACCACGGATCTCTGCGAAGCGGTTGCCAAGCAGCTGGGGCGCCGGTCGAACGTCTTCGCCGTTGCCGTCAACGACACGGACCAGGGCTACCCCTATCCCCCCCGGGTGGAATTCACCATTCAACGGAACCAGCAGAGCGATTATTACGAAGCGGCCAACTTTATCAACGCCAGCAACGCCGACGTGGCCTGCGTCCAGCATGAATACGGGATCTACGGCGGCTGGGACGGCATTTATATCCTTTCGCTGGTCTCCAGCCTCAGCGTGCCGGTGGTGGTGGTCCTGCATACGGTGCTGAAAAATCCCACCCCCAACCAGAAAAAGATCATCCAAGAGATGGCCCAACGGGCCGGTTGCCTGGTCGTGATGAGCGACTTGGCCGTGACCTTGCTCCAAGAGGTCTATGGCGTGCCGTCCGGGAAGATCATGAAGCTCTATCACGGCACGCCGGATTTTTCCTCGCCGGACAACCTGCGCTATAAGAAACGCTTCCAGGTCGAGGGGAACCAGACGCTGCTGACCTTCGGTCTGCTCAGCCCTAATAAGGGAATTGAAACGGTCATTAAGGCTCTTCCCGGTCTGGTTCGAGATTTCCCTAAATTGATCTATGTGGTGCTGGGGAAAACCCACCCTAACATCCGCCGGGAATACGGCGAGAAATACCGGACCGACCTCGTCGCCCTGGTCGACCGTCTGGGCCTGCATGAGCATGTCATCTTTGACGATCGCTTCGTCAGTCTGGAAGAGCTCTGCGGCTGGTTGCTGGCGACGGACATCTATATCACCCCCTATTTGAACGAAGCGCAGATTGTCAGCGGCACTCTGTCCTACGCGGTCGGGGCCGGGACGGCCATCATCTCCACCCCGTACTGGCATGCCCGGGAGCTCCTCGCCGAGGGACGGGGGATCTTGTTCGGCTTTGCCGACGTGGCGGCTTTAGCCGCGGCCCTTCGCGATCTGTTGGCGGACAAAGCCAAGCTAAAAGCGATGCGCGCCCGGACCCACCAATTCGGGCGGCAGATGCGCTGGGAAATCGTCGCGGAAAAATACCTGAAGCTGTTTCAACGAACGGCGGAGGCCGCGGCCAAAAGGTCGCTCATCCTGAGGACTCCCGCGCTGTTGTTGCGCGAACCGCCTTTCGACCTGTCGCACCTGAAGCGGCTGACCGATGACACGGGCTTGATCCAACATGCCAAATATATCGTTCCCGACCGGCATACCGGTTATTGCCTTGACGACAACTCCCGGGCGCTGATGATGTGCGCCTGGGCGTTTTCCCTCCTGGGCGACGAGGACGCCAAGAATCTGATCTCGACGTATTTCAGCTTCAGTCATTTCATGCAGAATCCCGACGGGCGTTTCCGAAATTTCATGGATTACCAGCGCCACTTCATGGATGAGGTCGGCTCCGACGATTCTTTCGGCCGGGCCCTGTGGGCGCTCGGCTATATTATCTGGCGCCCCCCGCGCGACGCCTACCGCTCCCTGGCCTTCGAGTGTTTCCAGAAGGCCCTGCCCCACGTTCGCGGCTTGAACCTGCGAGGCAAGGCTCTGGCCATGCTGGGCTTGGCCGCCTACCTGCGGTGTTACCAGGGGGACGAAAACGTCATGGCCTTGCTGCGCGAATGCGCCGATTATCTCCTGGCCTTATACAAGGAAACGGCCGGCGACGATTGGCGCTGGTTCGAAGATATCATCTGCTACGACAACGGCATCATGCCCATGGCTTTGTTTCAAACATACGCCCTTCTGCGCGAGGACAAATACCTGCGGGCTGCCGAGGAAACATTGGAGTTTTTGGATAAGAACCTTGTTCGGGACGGCCGCCTTTCCATCATCGGCAGCAATGGGTGGTATAAAAGGGGAGGATCCAGGGCTCTCTATGACCAGCAGCCGATTGACGCGACGGCGATGGTCCTGGCCTACCAATCGGCCTACTGGGTCACCCAGGACAAGGCATACTTGAAAAAGATGCGGCTGGCCTTCGGTTGGTTCCTCGGCGAAAACGACATGGGGATGTCCCTTTACGATCATGAGACCAAGGGCTGCGCCGACGGCTTGCTCGCGGAAGGGGTCAGCCTGAACCAGGGGGGAGAAAGCACCGTCTCGTTCCTCACGGCGCTGCTGGCGATGATCGAGGAGTACGAGATCGCCGGCGCGGTTTAGCGCCGCCCGGTCAGCTTGTCGAGCAGTTCATTCACCGGGATGCTGGCGACGTGCGACCTGGAATCGGAGATGGCGTAGGGAACGATCAATTCGCCGTTGAGGATGATGGCCCCGCAGCTGTAGACTACGTTGGGCACATAGCCTTCCCGCTCTTCTTCCCGCGGGGCCAGCAGCGGCAATTCCAGCCGCCCGATGATCTTCGCCGGATCTTTCAGGTCCAAAAGCGAAACGCCGATGCAGTATTTGCGCATCGGCCCCACGCCGTGCGTCAGGAGCAGCCACCCTTTTTCGGTTTCCAACGGGGAGCCGCAATTGCCGATTTGAACCAGCTCCCAGGGATTTCCCGGCGCTTCGAGCTTGATCCCTTCGTGCCAAAAACGGATTTTGTCGGAATAGCATAAAAAGAGATTTTCCCCGTCGCTTCGCGTGATCATGGCAAACCGCCCATTGAGGCGGCGCGGGAAGAGGGCCATGCCTTTGTTGCGGGCCATAGCGCCGTTGAAGGTCGAGATCTTGAAACGGTGGAAATCTTTCGTTTCGATCAATTGCGGCAGGATTTCCCGGCCGTTATACGCCGTATAGGTCGCATAGTAGGTGACGCCGCCGTCGTCTTCGATAAAACGGACGAAGCGCGCGTCTTCCACCCCGTTGCTTTCATTTTGCGACACGGGAAAAATGACCCGCTCCGAAATCAATTGCCCGTGCGGAAAAAAGACCTCGTAATTCGATTCCGTCAGCCACTTGATGTGCATGACGGTGTCGGATATTTCTCCGGCCGGGTAAGCCCCGGTGGCGCGGACGTCGTCGATTACCCGCTCCATTTCCTCCGGTATAAAGCTAGCCGGGAGGTTCCGGAAGATCGCTTTCGCTGCTTCGTGGAGATGGCCCATCTCCTCCAGCTTGGCCTGGAAAAGCTCCCGGTCGTACGTCGCATTCAAGACGATCTCGGGCGTGCCCAGGAACGGGCTGACCGATTCCAGGAAGATCGAATTGTCCCGGTCGACCAGGGCGCTGCGGAAAACGATCGAGGAAATGTGCCCTTCGCCGGTGGCCCGGAAGCTGAAAATCACGCGCGTCTGCCCCTTTTCCAGGTTATTCTGCTTGGGATAGATGACGATCGACGGATTGAAAAGGGCGGCGGATTCGATGGAATATTCCATCGTAAAGCAAGAGCCGAGCAGGAGCTTCCTTTCGGCGGAGAGAGCCTTCGGATCGGGGATCCAGGCGCTGATCCTTTCGTAATTCCGCATCAAAACGGAGGAGAGATCCTTATGGCGGTGAGCGAAATCTTTGAGCGTTTGCTTGAGCAGAGCCTTGACTTGGGCTTCATCCAGCGCCAGGACGCGATTGACGATATTGATGACATGAGCCTCCGTGGCGGGACGGAAGGGGCGGGTGATGACCCGACGGGGGTCTGGGCGGATGTTTTTCAGGGTTTTCTTCGTTATGCGCTTGAACAAGCGTGAAATGATCACCGGGTCGGGGAGCCCGGGCTTGCCCAATTGCTCATGGGCGATCAAGATCTCGGGTTCGGTAAAAAAGAATGGTTTTTCATCAAGATGATCGTTCGGCGATTTGGACATGGCCTTGTCATCGTAGTCTTTATCCGGAAATAAGGCAAAATGGAAGCTGGGGGCCGAGTCCTCAACGCATGACCGCGGCTTTCATTTCAGGTCCCTGGCACCCCCATCGGGGGATGGAAACCGTGACGTACATGCTCGGCGGGACGGTCGAGCACGGCGACAATATCGGCAATACCGGGACGATCGGCCCGGGTGATATTCAATGGAAGACCGCGGGCCGAGGCGTCATTCACCAGGAGATGCCGAATTCCGCTCGAATATGTTCAATTGAGGTTCTGTCTTCCTGTTTTGCATCTGATTGTGCCGTTACATTAAGAGAAAAGAAACAGAAAAACACCATTCCAACAAAAAAATGGAATTTCATATTTTCGGCTCTCGGCCATCCGAAAATTATTTCTTCTCGAAGGGGTGGATAATCTTCCAATCGTCCTTCAAGGTTATTTACTCCCCCGTTCGGCATATGACATCATTTTCGCCTGCATTTCCTTGCTTAATTGCTTCACAAGCTCCGCATTGTACGAACCGGTCGGCATCGGCTTGATGCTCGGGTCTTTCGTCGGATTAAAACCTTTTATATCAGCGCCGACGATTTGCAGCGCCGCAACCGCATAAGCGCGTGATTTTGCGGCAGGCGTTCCGTCTTTAACGTCCGGATCAACGTTGGTCGTAACGATGGAAACGGTATTATCGCTGTTGAGGTAGATCTCAAAAGTACGGAACTGCTGAGGGAAATCCCGGAGCGATGAAGTTTCAACTTCCCAGAAACCTTTTTCGGGAGCGTTGACCGGATCAGGAGACGCAAAGGCCTTGACGGTATTTAAATGGCGGTGTCCCGATATCCACATCAGGAGATTCGGATGACTTTGAAGCTCGGCGATCAAATCCGGCAGGGTGACGGAATTTTGAGGATCGGTCCACCAACCCATTTCGGAATTGGGCGCGGTCACTTCGACGTTGATCGGTACGTGCGCGGCGATGATCATGAGCTGACCGGCGGAATCACCGGCGGCAAGTTCATTCTTTAACCAGTCCCAACGCGCCTGGTCAAGAAAACCATGCCCATGGACGTCGAAAGAGCCGTCATTTTCCTTTTGGGTATCGTCAAGCACGATCACCTTGACCGGTATTGTCGATTTCGGAATGAAGCTATAACAGGCAAAGCCGGCGCCGGCATCGGTCAAGTTGAAGCCGTGACCGACCGGACTTGAAGACGTATGAAAGAATTCATTCATCCATTCCGTTCTCAAAAGCGAACGGCGATCCGGATCGGCGGCAACCTTCGGAGGGGTATTGAAATCTGCGACGGGTCCGGCGTATTTGATGTCCCCGTCAGGCGTCGAGCCGTCGAGGACACCCATATAGTAATCGCGGCTGTTTATTTTTTCGGGGTTTCTCAGGATATCTCCCATGGCCAAAACTTCATCGGCTACGTAGGACTGCCGCAAGTCCTTTTTCAGGCTATAGTCCACGGGGATTGAACCGAGCCAAAAATGATCATGGTTGCCGAGCGTCTGATACCAGGGGATTGCCTTATCAAGCCCTGCTGCCTTGAAAGGTTTCTGATAAGCGATGGTGTCGGCTCCCAGATGAGCGCCGGAGCTTGGGGTGATGACCTTACCGTCGAGGACATCGATATACCACCTCAGTTCGTTGTATTGCGTGCTGTTGCAGGTATCTCCCAGAGAGATGCCAAAATCAATCGGTTTTTGTTTGTGTAAAGCATTGATCGTCTGGACGGCGGCGTCGAGAACGTGGGTTGTAGACAGCATAACTCCCGAATAGAGCGAAGCGCTGATCGGGATTGTTTTGTACACGCGTGAAAGATAGATCCCCTGATTAGGGGATTCTTTGTCGGTGATATGGATGTCGGTCAGGGTAAAGAAATTCAAAAGTTTTGTCTTATTGGCGACGGCTGAACCGGAATAATTGGCCGGCATGATATCGAGCCGCTTTTCATATGGGAGTCCCGGACCATACGTCCAGGTACCATAGCCGTTTGGCTCGTATTTAGAAAGCTCATCAAGACGGATCTCGACCGAAGGCTTGGGGCCGGGAACGATCGTCCGCTGAAGCGTCGTAAGGGCATTGGAATCAGTCGGGTATCCTTGGGCCTGTTTATCGCCGCCATTTTTTCCGCATCCTGACAAAGCGAAAACCAGCATGCCGATAACGAAAACTAAATCGAGCTTTTTAAATTCATTCGATTTTCTCATTTGTTTCTCCTTATTTGTTTGATACTCGTCCCCGTGCAGGCACGCTTTCTCGCCAATAATTCGGTTTTCGTAACTTCTTCCCCAACAATTTCTAATTCAAACTATAGGCATATAAATGCAACTTCGGTGCCAACCAGGAAACTTGAAGTGAGAATTACGTAACATACTGATAATAATATATATGAATAATCTTCTGACTTGGAGTTTAAGATATTCCCAACGGGCCTAACCAAAAAGAGATCGAACGGTCTTTCTATTCGGGATTATTTATTTGTGAAACAGGATTTTTGAGCTTTCCCCAAAAACTGGACAGGAACCGAAGGTGCATTGAGGCCGGCCTGGGCCTCATCCCTTAAAACTGATCCAGACAAAATGTTAGTTTTTTGGCAAAATTCTCTCTGAAGGGAGGCTTTGCCGATGAAGAAATCGAAGTTCACCGAGGAGCAGATCGCCTTCGCCCTCCGCCAGGCTGAAACGGGGACGCGGGTGGCCGAAGTTTGCCGGAAGATGGGAATGTGTCGCTGTCGCTGGAAAAAGGAAATTCCTATCATTCCATTGATTATGCTGATATTCTTGTCAATAAAATGAGAAGCTTTAAATGAGCCCATTGGATCTCGAACCTCGCCATCATTATGAAGCCAAAAAAGTAAATGGCGAGAGAGTTGTCTTGGATTTGGATTTGGGTGATCCGTTTCGTCATGCGCTGTCAAGCGCCTTACAGCCATGCACACTACGCCTATGTGCGCCCGGTGCGCTTGCTTAAATGATCATATGATTGATGATCTGCTCTGGCAGTTAGAGAATCAAGCCGATGGCAGAAATCGTGAGCAGGCTGCGATATTGCTCGGGAAAACTGGTGATGCCCGGGCGATCGGGCCCTTGTGCCGCGCCTTGCTGGATGAAAACGTCAGCTTTGCTGCAAGGGACGCGCTGATTTCATTGGGTGCTGCCGCGGTAGCGATGCTCATTGCCTCGATTCCGGGTGCGCCCTATAGCGTTCGCGAGCGCTTGACCGAAGCGTTGGTGAAAATCGGCCAGCCGGCGTTAAATCCCCTGATTGCTGCCCTTGATAATCCATGCGTGGATGTGAGAAAAACGGCGGTGCGGGCATTGGCGGACATTAAAGATCGGCGTGCCTTGGAACCCCTGTGTACGGCTCTTGCGGACAAAGATCGGGGCGTGCGCTGGCAGGCGGCTCATGCCATGGGCTGGTTTGGCGATCAACGTGCCATCGTGCCGCTCACCCAGGCTTTGAGGGACAGCGATCTGGGTGTCGGCAAAGCCGCTGCTAAGGCGCTGACTCATTTGGGCCCCCCTGAAGACCCGCAAGCACAAGCCTGGTATTGGGTGGCCAAGGATGAATGGGAGAAGGCTGTATCCCTTGGGGAATTGGCGCTGGAGCCCTTGTGCGCCGCACTTAAGGATCTAGATGAAAAAAGACGTGTAGAAGCAGTGAAATCACTGGCCCGAATGGGGGCGTCAGGGCTGGAGCCAATCCTTTCAAGGCTTGATGACAATTCCGATTCTGTGCCCCAAGCTGCTGTCATGGCCTTGGGGGAGATCGGCGATCCCCTGGCCGTCGAAGCGCTTTGTTCCATGATTGCGGAAAAAAACCGGAAATGGGAGTTGCGCCGGGCGACAGCGGACGCATTGAAGAAAATCGGCGACCCCCGGGCCCGGGAATCCCTGGAAGATGTGATCAGGGAGCTGATTGAACCATATGAAAATAGATGGAAGCCCATTGATTTCGAAAGAGATGGCAGGACATCTTTGCTGTGGGCGGCGGCTTCTGCCTTGGAAGTCTTTGAAAAACCCGTTGATCCGCTGTTGCAAGCCTGGTATTGGGTGGTCAAAAAGGATTGGCCAAAGGCCGTTTCTCTGGGGACTTTAGCGGTGCGCCCCCTTTGTCTTTGTCTGGGGGCCTTGGCTGACAAAGAGCTCCGAACCGCCGCCGCCGCTTTGGTCAAGCTTGACCCGTGGAAACATGATCGTGAATTTATGGAGACTGTTTTTGGCCATAGAAAAAAAGAGGTGCGGCAGACGCTGGTTATGGCACTGGGGGAGTCCGGCAACCCCCAAGCGGTGGAGATACTTTTGGTTGCCTGCCTTGATGAAGACTATGCGGTGCGACATGCGGCCGAGGATGCACTGCTGGCCAAGGGGGCAGAAGTCCTGGATCACCTGATCATGGCGTTGCAGGACCACTTCAAGTTCATTCGCTCCCATGAAGATTGCTCGCTGGATCCTTGGGAATATATTTTCAGTGGCCGGGTGCGGAAAAACCCGTACGATGGGTTTCGCAGACGGATCGCCGGGATGTTAGGCAAGATCGGCGATAGCCGGGCAGCAGAACCGCTTTGCCAAGCCCTGAAAGACCGGTCCGCAGATCTGCGCCAGGCCGCGGCCGAAGCCCTGGGAAAAATTGCCATCCCTGCCGATCCGCAGAGCCTGGCCTGGTACTGGATAGCCAGGCAGGATTGGGATCAGGTAGGTGCTTCCGGTCACTTGGCGTTAAAGCCGCTGTGCATTTTATTGACAGATGCGAAATCTGATATACGTCGGCATGCCGTCCTGACGCTGGGGAAAATAGTAGGCAAGGCCGCTGATGAAGGGGTGGTGCCGCTGCTGTGCCGAACCATGCTTTGCCATACACTAAAAGACACGGAAGAAAATGTGCGGCAGGCGGCAGCTTTGACCCTGGGGGGAATTTATGAGCGGACGGATGATCTGCAAGTACAGAACCTGCTTTGCAATGCCCTTATGGACCCGGACGAGAAAGTACGCCAGGCAGCGGCCGAAGCCCTTGAAAAAGTCGGCCTCCCTTCT
>Ga0209287_10000500_pt1 | contig 23052 bp, 22 predicted proteins | sample PPLLak3cmMay2015_2_FD_187255 | JGI IMG/M metagenome (GOLD analysis project Ga0209287, IMG submission 187255) | Freshwater sediment microbial communities from Prairie Pothole Lake near Jamestown, North Dakota, USA - PPLs Lake P8 Core (1) Depth... | ecosystem: Environmental > Aquatic > Freshwater... | reverse complement strand
GGCATTCCGGGGGTTGAGGTCAGGCTGCCGCTCCTCTATTCCGAGGGTGTAGCAAAAGGAAGGATTTCCCTGCAGAGGCTTGTTGAGCTTGTGTCAACCGCACCGGCGAAGCTTTTCGGTATGGCCGGGCAGAAGGGCAGCCTGTTGCCGGGTTTTGACGCGGACATCGTGCTGTTTGACCCGCAGAAACAATGGATTATGCGCAGGGAAACGCTGCATATGGCAACGGATTGGTCTGCATACGAAAACATCCCGGTAACCGGAAAAATCGAGCAGGTTTTTTCGCGGGGAGAGTGTATAATTGATGGCGATCATTGTCTGGCTGAAAGGGGCAGGGGCAGATTTATTATGCGGAAGCTTTACTAGCATTATGCTATCAAGCACCTTTTTTTAACGTCTTTTATCCTCGCGTTCGAACGTAGTTGTCATAAAACATCGCGGAAGAATATGAATTATTTAACAAGAGGCAAAATAATATGAATAAAAGCAGCATATATTCAGGAGCATCAGTTGCGCAGGTGCGTGAAGATGTAAAGCATCTTGTTGATTTCAAAAACAACGGATTATCCATCGGCGAATTGCATACGCTTCTTCAAGAGAAGCTGGCGCCGCATCTTATGCGCTATGACCTGCCGGGGTTCCAGTCGCTGTTTAACGCGTTTCCCGAAGAGGGCGCAAAGCTCGGTGCACAGATAGCATTGGATTACAATCAGGGCGTTACCAACTGGATCGTGTCGCCGGGCGGCGCCATGCTGGAAGAGCTCTGCCTCAGGGCAGTGTGCTCCCTTTTCGGTTTCGGATCCGAGGCGGACGCCACATTCATGTATTGCGGAACCTACGCAAATCAGGAGGCTCTCTACCTTGCGCTTCATCGCTTTGCGGAACAACAGGGTTTCGATTATTCGACAAACGGTTTAAAAGGATTCCGCGGGGACAAACCGCTGGCGGTCGCAGCTTCAAGCGACGCTCATTTCTCCATCCGGCATGCGGTGCGCATGCTCGGATTGGGCGAAGAGAGCATTATCACGCTGCCGGTGGATAAAAATCGCAGGATCGACGTTTCCGGAATGAAGAGTGTTCTGGATAAAAATAAAATAGAAAAGAATGTTTTTTGCATGGTTGCAACCACTGGCACAACATCTTGCGGCTCGGTTGACCCCATATCGCCGTTAGCGGACTATTGCAGAGATAATGACATCTGGCTGCATGTTGACGGCGCATACGGACTTGCGTACAGCCTTGTCCCGGAATGGAAACACCTGTTTAATGGGATAGCGCGCGCCGATTCCGTAGCCTGGGACCCGCATAAACAGATGGGTGTTCCGATTCCCAATTCGATTCTTTTTGTCCGCCGCTGGCAGGATTTCGGGAGAATGGCGGTTCACAGCAGCTATTTCAACCGGAGCGAAGATGTTGAGCCGAATCCGGGTTTGAAATCCCCTCCATCAACCAGGCCGTTTTCAGCTCTTCCGCTGGTTACCTCTCTGCTGCATCAGGGGCTTGACCGGGTTATAGAGCGATTGCGCGCCCCGCTTTGTGCGATACGGGATTTTTATGACTTCTGCATGACGCAGAAAGATATCGAAGTGTGCAACAGGCCGGATACCGGGATACTCTGTTTCCGCATAATCCCGCAGGGATATGAGGGCGGCGCAGTTGACGAACTGCAGCAAACAGTCCATACAAAAATAACAGCCGGCGGGAAACGGTCAATATCCTTGACAAAATTGGACGGCAGGACGGTTCTGCGCGTCCTTGCGGTATCGCCCGCAGTAACCTTTGGCGCGCTGAAAGAAACGCTCGCTCTTATCCGGGAAATAGCTGCCGGTAAACAGGAACAACAATAATCAGATTGATATAAATCCTCTTCTACAAACCCTGGCGCCGGATGAAAAATCAGGGGTTGAGAGGTTTTGGGTGTATGGAAAAAGCAATTTTCCTGCCAGAACAATAAAAGAGTGTCAGGTCAAAACAGTATACTATTTGACACCGCCCCAAATTACTTACATTCAAAATATTCTTCGGTTTCCCGTACTATTCCCGCACCGTGAAATGCATTATCGTCCACATCTTTAGCTACATATACTATTTTCTTTGAAAATATAGGATGAGCTCCTTTATGGTTACGTTATTTGTTTCCAATAAACATAACGTATGCGGGTAACCAGCCCCTGATACGTGAGGGTTGTCATCCATACTATCCATCAGATGGGACGAGTTTCGTCGGCTGGTCCAACACTGGTGAGTGTTTCACCCGTGTGGCAAGCTCGAAACATCTGAAGAAACATGATACCAACAGTACACCATGCTTATCGACATATCGCGCACGATTAAACCCGCTATCGCCGTGTGGCCTGGCGACACCCGTTTCGCCATGGCGACTATCCTGGCCAAACGCGCAGGCGCGTCAGTCAATCTGACGACGCTGACCCTCAGCGCCCACACCGGTACCCATGTCGACGCGCCCTTTCACTTCGACGACCACGGCGCTACCCTTGAAGTGCTTGATCTGTCGCACTACTGGGGATCGGCACAGGTGGTCACGGTTAACCGTGCAGCAGGCGAGCTGGTCCCGGCTGATTTTGCCCATGTGGACCTGACCCGGGCGCCGCGGCTTCTGGTACGATCACCCATGAGCGCGGGTGACCCCGCTCTCTTTCCCAAAGCCATTGTCTACCCCAGCCCCGCGTTGGCGGACTATCTTGGCTGCTGTGGCATCGTCCTCTATGGCGCCGACGCGCCCAGCATGGACGCCATCGATAGCAGGGAACTGCCCGGCCACCATGCGCTCCAGCGCAACGGCATCGCCATTCTGGAGGGACTGGACCTGAGCCATGCACCCGATGGACTCTACGAACTTGCCGCACTGCCCTTGAAAATCGAAGGGGGCGATGGCAGCCCGGTGCGGGCCGTGCTGCGCACCCTGGAAGGAAACGTGACGCCATGACCTTTCCTGCAGATGCCGCCTATGCCCAGGCGCTGGACGCCGCGGACCCGCTGGCCCATTTTCGTGCACGCTTTGTGAGCACCGACCCCGATCTGATCTATCTGGACGGCAATTCCCTGGGCCGCCTGCCGAACACCTCTGTGGCGTTGGCACAGACAATTGTGGCGCGCCAGTGGGGCGACGGGCTCATCCGCAGCTGGAACGAAGGCTGGTTCGATATGCCCGAACGCATCGGCGCCAAACTGGCGCGCCTGGTGGGCGCCCAGCCAGGGGAAGTCATCCTGGCCGACGCCACCTCCGTCAACCTCTTCAAGCTGGTCGTCGCCGCCCTGCGCCACCAACGCGAACGGACGCGGATTCTTACGGACGATCTCAATTTCCCCTCGGATATCTATATAGTGCAAGGCGCCATCGATCTCCTCGGCAGCCAGCACCGCCTGGAGGTGATTCCATCGCCCGACGGCATTCACGGCCCGGTGGAGGCCCTGACAGCGGCGCTGGATGACGATGTGGCGCTGGTGACGCTCTCCCATACGGTCTTCAAGAGCGGTTACACCTACGACATGGCGGCCATCACGGCACGGGCCCATTCAGCAGGCGCGCTTGTTTTATGGGATTTGAGCCATGCGGCCGGCAGCGTGCCGGTGGATCTTGACAGCGCGCGGGCAGATTTGGCGGTGGGATGCACCTATAAGTATCTCAACGGGGGTCCCGGCGCACCGGCGTTTCTCTACGTGCGTCGCGACTGGCAGGAGCAGCTGGCCAATTGCATCACCGGCTGGATGGGACAGCGAGAACTCTTCGCCTTCGGTCTCGACTATGCACCCGCGACAGGGATACGGCGCTTCCTCAGCGGCACCCCCCCGGTCCTCTCCATGGGGCTCGTCGAGCCGGGCGTCGACCTGCTGTTGGAAGCCGGCATGGACGCCCTTCGCGCCAAGTCAGTGCAGCAAACAGCCTACCTGATCGGGCTGTGGGAGACACTCCTTGAGCCGCTCGGTTATACGCTCAATTCGCCCCGCGATTCGGCCCGGCGCGGCTCCCATGTGGCGCTCGGTCATGCCGAGGGATTTCGCATCGCCCGGGCGCTGATCCAGGATTGTCATGTGTTGCCCGATTTCCGCGCGCCTGATAACATCCGACTAGGAATCGCGCCTCTCTACAATTCTTTTGCTGACATCCATACCGCGGTCCAGCGGATGCAACAGGTGGTGACGGATCGTACCTTCGCCCAATACTCAGCCAAGAAGCCAGTGGTGACGTGAGAGTGCGGAATACGGAATGCGCAACGCACTGAGCGATAACCTGATTGAGGAGGCATCCATGGTTTCTGCGATTGTATTACTCAAATGTGTGCGCAATCAAATCAACCGGGTGGCCGAGCTGTTGGCTTATATCGACAGTACCTCCGAGGTTTTTTCGGTTGCCGGGCAGCACGACCTGGTGGCCATTCTCCGGGTCAGCGACAGTGAAGTATCTGAGGTTACTCCGGATTATAATAAGTGTGGGATACTACTGCGTCTGAACATCCGGCCAGTAAATACGGCCACGAATAGTTTATTGACTGAACTTGCTTTTATAACCGGAAATAAACGATATTTCCTATAGAACCGGTCTGCGTAAACCTGTGTCAGCGGGAAAATATGTGTACCTTTTAACTGATTGTTAAGAAATACGGGGGTGCTGAGTTTTGGGCTGGTTGAAAAAGAATTTTTCTGTCAGAAAGAACCTTACACAAAGAACGGCTGTCTCCCAAAGAAAGGCTGCTTCTGCCTTCAGCTTTAATTCATTGGTTGATTTATGCCGCCGCACTCACACCGAACTTCAGGAACGGGCAATACATTCAGTTGATATTGCATTGGTTGTTCGTAACTGGCTGTTCGGCTGGTACATTTTGGAATTTGAGCAAACTGGTGCAGATCGCGCCCAGTACGGTAACAACCTTATTGAACGATTATCACAACGCCTCAACATCAAAGGGGCATCACCGACCAACCTGCGCAAATTCCGCCAGTTTTACCGGGAATACCCAATTCAACAGGCACTGCCTGTTGAATTGAAAAAAGGCCCCGATACCCCGGCAAAATGGCAGGCACTGACTGTTGAATTATCCCGAAATTTTGCATTGAGCTGGACACATTACATTACACTTCTGACAATAGAAAATCCAGATGAAAGGCAGTTTTATGAAATTGAGGCTAAAAACCAGGCGTGGGGAAGCCGCGAGCTTGAGCGCCAGATCACCAGCTCACTGTATGAACGCCTTGTCTTAAGCCGGAACAAAAAACAGATACAAGAGCTTTCGAAAAAAGGTCAGGTTGTCCGCCAGCCTGCCGACATCATCAAGAATCCGCTCGTGCTTGAATTCCTTGAACTCGACGAGCAGACGTCGTACTCGGAAACCGATCTTGAATCGGCAATCATCCACAAACTGGAGCATTTCCTGCTTGAACTCGGAAAAGGGTTCTTGTTTGAAGCCCGCCAGAAACGTTTTACCTTTGACAACGACCATTTCTACGTCGATCTCGTGTTTTATAACAGGCTCCTGCGCTGCTATGTTCTTTTCGACCTCAAACGCGACAAGCTGACCCACCAGGACCTTGGTCAGATGCAGATGTATGTGAACTATTTCGACCGTCACATCAAAACTGACGAGGAACTGCCTACCGTGGGCATCCTACTTTGTCATCGCAAGAACGACGCGCTCGTGCAACTCACGCTCCCGAAAAATGCGAATATTTTCGCATCAAAATATCAGCTTTATCTTCCGTCCAAGGAGGAACTGAAAGAGCAGGTTAAGAAAGTGGAAGCAGAATTTAAAGTGAGAACCATGAACAAAAAAACGGCAAGCGGAAGATTGATAAGAAGAAGGTAGAAGCGATCTCTGATTCTCGGACACCGACTGCTCGACGAAGTGCTTGCGCCGGTCCCGCATCGTCAGTGGGAGTTTACCATTCCCAAGCCCTGCGTTTATTCCGACAATAATTCTTTATATATCCGGATTTCCGGGCTATCACCAAGCTGATCAGCATACTCCAGATTCTCCACCATCTCATTTTTCCGGTTCAGGCTGTGAAATACCAGTGCTTTGCCCACATAGGGCAGCCAATTTTTATTGTTTTGAAGAATGGACGCGTCAAAAAACGCAAGCGCTTTATCGTACATTTTCTCACGGCGGAATAGTTCTCCTGCATGATACAGCACATTGGGCCATTGCCTGTCATAGGTGGTATCACTCTGCAATACATGGCTCAAATAGAAATCGTTCTGTACTATCATTTTAATTCTTTCCTTGAATAACTGTATACTGTCCAACGCCGACGGGTTCAACCAGCGCGCAGATTCAAATAATTTTATTGCGTATTCGCACACGCCGTCTTCAGTATATGCCATTGCATACGACAGTATCTCCCAGACCCCTCTGATCTTCGGCAGGGGATAATAATATTCACTTATTACCGGAGCGGTAATCGTATCAAGCACTATTGTTTCAGCGTGCTTTGCATGAAATATCTTTTCACCTATCGAAGCGTCGTTAAACAGTTCCCTGCAAAGAAGAGAATTTATATACCGGTAATACTCGGGCCATATATGGCAGTCATCACGGAATTGCCTGAAATCCGTAATCTCATTTTCTGCTATATGATACAATGCTCTTTCTATATCCATAAAGCCAATGCTCGTTTCTTTACAAACAGTCCGTATGAATTCATTCATTTCCGGATTGACGCGAACAGCCTTGTCATATTTCACCGTCCGGTAATACTGAGCTTTCGCATTGACATAATCATCTCCTCTTTCATACGCTTTCCCTGAATAATAATATCCAAACGGATTGTGCTGATTACCATGGATATAGGCGGCAAATTCATTAACAGCATTCGAAATGCTATCGTTTTCCAGCAGCAAACACCCTTTCAGGAATGCTTTATCAACAGGCCGCGGGCCAGCCGGAGGAATTCCGCTCAAATTTATCGGCAAAGTCCCTAAAATAAGAGAAATATTTTTGGCATGACAATATTTAACTATAGTAGTAATATTCCCTTTATATTCCCGTAATTTTTCCTTAAGATCAATATTCTCTTTATCAGGTTTCAACACTCCTTTTTCTGAAGGAATCCATTGGAATACAAGATCCTGCGCTTTTCTATACGCCCAGAATTTCCTCATACATCGATTACTATTCAGCAGCCTGGCATCGACTTTTTTTGAATAAATATTTTCATTATTACCAGTTAATACGATAATACAATCAGGCTGATAATGTATTATTTCTTTAACTATCAAAGAGACGCGGTAACTATCGTATGCCGGCATGCCGCAATTGATTATTTCGCAGGATTTTTGAAGGTTGTTTTCCTTCATGAGAATATGCAATTGCTCTTCGAGCATGTAAGGGTTCCAGTCTGCAACAAACGAGCCGCCAACCAGAAAAATTCTTATTGTTGCGGAATCTTTATCCGCAGGAAACGGCCTGGCGCAGTTTCTGTTGCGAACGGGCGTATACCTTTTCTTTCCGGAGAGCTCCTCCATCTTAAAGAACGGCTCGTGGATTTCAAGAAATTCATATTTGAATAAGGCGGCGAGTGGCTCTGACGGCGGGGGGCCGTAGATACATCGCAAAAGTATCTCAGCAAGGACAATAACCAGCGCTACGATACTGCAACTGACAGCCATCGTGCCAACAATGGATTTTATTTTAATTTTCATAGTTCAGTAGAAGAAAATAGAATCAATGTGCCGTTGGAAGCAAACAAGCCTTTGAATAACAGCGCTGCGAAACTGTGCGTTGCCGGCTGCTATTGACGGTACGAAATGGTATGAAAACGGCCGTACCCGACGATGTTCCGCATGCGAACATTTCCTGTCGCCTCACCCATAAAAAGAGCCTGTAACATTCTGTTACAGGCTCCCGGATCGTCTCTGAAATCATAAAACATGCTTATTTGCTTACACACACCTTCGTGACATAGCGCTGGTTGTTTCCTCCTGTATATTTTGCTACATACAGGCCGCTGGTAATAGCCGAAGCCGAAGCGTTCCACTGTACCGATTTTGTTCCTTGCGTAATTTGTTTTGAGTAAACAGCCTTACCCCGCACGTTAAATATTGTTAAAATCCCCTGCGTGTTTGAAAGTGCAGGCAGCACCAGTGCTATGCTCTGGTTTGGCGCCTGAACTGCTTTAAGCGTATTGTTACCATGCACCATGCAGTGCTGGTCATGTATTCCTGTTACCTTGCCTTTGGTCTTGGTTAAGCCGCTCCAGGTTCCCGACCCGTTTGCATTCAATACCGCCTTGAAGGTAAGACTTTGCCATTTGCCGCCGGTACTATCAACGCTCGGAGGCCAGGGATTCATAATCAGATGTATACTGTCTTCATACCCGGCATAGGTGACAAAATGTCCAGGCCAGAACATCGCAAAGGGGGCGCACTTATCCGCCTCTGCTTTTGCGTCAGCTTCGGTTGGCTTCACGCCATTGTTTGTGGTTGCTTCAGCAGCCGGATAAAATTTATTGACGATTTTTGCTATAACCGACAGCGGCTGGGGGCTGTTCGCGGTGGTAATGACCCACGCACAGGAGTCACATCCGGGCAAGGGACCATAATAGCTCAAAATAGCTTCCGCTGCCCCGGCCCAACACCAGCTGCTCTTGTGTTGGGGGCACTTTATCATCGGCGGCCTGAGATATTCGGAAAAACCGATTGACACACACGCCAGTATAATAATACAGATAAAAAATTTTGTCGTTTTCATTATTTCTTCCCTCCCTTCAGTATCTGCGCCTTTATGCTCTCATGAATATTCCCCCCCATTATTTTCACTGCATCGTCAACGTTTGGGGGTTTTGAATAATCAGATCTCTGACCCGGGGTAATATTGATGAACGACAAGTTCCGGTCGTCCAGTTCGGGAAATGAAAACACGCACGCATTCGCCTGATAACATTCGGCATAGATCATTTTGTGTTCACGGCTATAGGGATACTGCTCTTGTATTTTAGCAAATTCATGTGCCATCGACGCGTCTCCCAGAGAACCGATTTCATAGTTGCCCCCCTCCCATCGATACACACGCAGGAGCAATCGTATCCTGCCATTAAAAAGCACGGGAAAATAATACGCGCTCATTGTTTTCAACAGGCTTGAAACACCATCACCCTGGTTGAAATTGATAATATTTTCGGCAGTAAGAAGCCTGATTTCAATCGCCTCGCCCAGCGTTGCGTTCGACGCGTTCTCAAAATCTGCAAGCCCGTGAGCTTTTTTTCCGGCAGGCGTCAAACATCTGGAAATAAATGCCTTATATCCAGCCTCTGCTACTCTGGTCGCCTCCCCGCGCTCAGAATCCGCGTAAACACAGGTGCATAGAAAGAAACTGATAAAAAGCACCATCTGTTTCATAAGCAGAATCCCCCCTCTTTTTGTTTAGTTTTTAAAAAAATATCGATATCATCACTGATACACTAACTGTTAGTCGAGTACTCAATACTATCACTTTAATCCTGGAAGCGTATAAAAACCCCTCTGTGAACATAATTTAACCAAATTTAAATATAAAAAAGGATATTTTTTAAATATTTGTTCACTCCAGTGAACGCTTTGTGCTGGAATATGAGGACATTACCTTGTTAAGGAGTCTTTATGCAAACGATAAACACCAGAGGATCTGTAAAAAAAAAGGTATTATTTAATAGCCGGTAGTTACAACCTGATAAAAGGGGCTGATGTGACAAACAGCAGCCCCTATCTTTTTTCACGGTTACTATATCAATCCTGCAAACATCAACTCCATCAATCCTGCAAACATCAACTCCTCTATTACTTTACAACCATAAAAACCTTATTAACGGTCTCGCCGGGACTCTTAAACCGCATTATGTATCTACCACTGCACAGCCGAGTTGCTTCTTTCGTATTAAACGCAAAAGTATGGGATCCCTGATTTAAACGATCATTAAAAACATGGCGCACCAGCTTACCCTCAACCGTATAAATATCAGCCTGTATGCGTGCCGGTAGGCTTAATTTAAAAGCTACCCTGTTATCATGTACAAAGAGATCAAAGTCATTGCTGTTCGAAATAAATTGAATTTTATCGCTGCCTTTATTTATAGACGTTCCCAGCAGATAATCCATATAGGTCTTCATCAACCCGTTCTTTGCGTCTTTTCCACGCAATTGCATAAACACAAATGCAGAGTAAATAACGCGATAAGTGCTGTTTTTGCCTTCATACGTCGCTGCGCGGTTTTTGTTGAAATTGCATTTGAAAATCATTTTTGCGCCGTTGCTGCCCAGTTCATCTATATAGCGAGTAATATACCAGTACCAGGTTGTCGGGAGAGAGGTATAGTTCTTGCCGCTCACGATACTTGCGGGCAAACCGGAAAACGATGTGACGCTTGCCGTACTGTCGCCGCCGTCAACATGCGTGCACCCGAGCATAGCGAAAAACGGTGTGCTTTTTACAAAATAGCCGAAATCACCCTCGATATACAGGCTTTTTCCCGCATTTAAAAAATTGATGAGCTTTGTTTGGTCCGCCGGACCCATATTGCTGTGGTCGCTTCAACACGTGGGATAGCCGAATGTGGCGACAATAACGTCATAACCGCTTATATCCCGACGGCAAGCTGAGCTGGTCGTGAAAGGTAAAGGTATACCCGTTATTGGTCAGGCATGTTTTCAACCAATAGCTGCAGTCGATTCTGGAACCCACCTCCGGATCGGTTATGGTGTCGTGCCCGTCCGGATTGAAATTCCAAACTAAAATATTTGCTGCATGAGCGGATGCCATGAAACATACAACCAGAGACATAATTAAAAAACACTTTTTCATAGGATGTTACCTCCGTATGGTTAAACGTTAATAGTTATCGTACGATTATCCGTGCAACTGCAGACCGGTTTTCAGAATCAGTAATTTTTACGAAATAGACGCCTTTTAAAACCGGTGGTCCGTTGCGAAAAGTATCGTCCCAGATAAACCTGCCGGTTGTAACGGTCTGCGAACGAACCGTTTTTCCATTCAGACTGACTATTTTGAGCATGACTTTATTCGTAAAACCCGACCACGCTATCGTAATGGAACGGGAAGCCGGATTGGTATTTATTAAAATGCTTTGAACCGGTTGGTTTTGAAATATAGGGCTGTTAATGGCTGTTACCCCGTCAAGGTCAACCTTGTATATCTGTTTTTTTGTCATATTACTCACCCACAAATAACGCCGGTCGCTTTTTTCAAAGGCAAGGCCGCTCACTTTATTCGCCGGCGCGTCGAGCGTCAGGACGATTTTTGCAGCGTGTGCTTTTATCATCACGGTGCAAAGGAATACCATTATTTTTTTCATTAAACGACTCCTCTCCGTTAACTGGTTCCTGTCGCAATGACTTACTCCACAATCACCTTCTCCCGTATAATCGCCGAACCGCTTCGAATTTCCGCCAGATAAACGCCCTGCGCAGCTATTCCGACCGACATGTTCACCGTATGCGTTCCGGCGAAGAAATGCTTTTGTGAAAACACAACTGTGCTCCCACCGTTCATCGCATAATAAACAATCGAGTAATACCCTTCAGACGGGGTATTTATAATAAAGCTCTCCTTGCCGGCCTTACGTATAAACGCTGCCGCTCTTTTTTGCATGGTGAAATCATTAACCACTGCGGTGCCGCAGACATGCGGCTTGATCCCGGCGCTGTCGAGTTGTTTTTCCCAGGTAGTATGACTCAGCTCTTTTGATGTTTTATTCGGAAATATCAGATGTTTCGGGTTTGAGTAGCCTTCATTGTTGGTTATGGTGTCAAATTTCATCCCTCCCTCAGCATGCCATACGCAGGGGTATTGGATATTGTTTTTTGTGATATACGCGGTAAAGTCGCTTTTTGAATCTCCGCGCCCGATACACGCTTCCAATACAAGCAGAGGATAATTAGTGCATTTGGTGCACCCGAACGTTTTCCATGCATTATTTAATCCCGGCACTGCCGCAGGACAGCTTGTTCAGCCATCATCCGAAAAATGAACCAGCACGTGCTTCCCCTGCCCCAGCAACGCATACAGATCATACGAGTTACCCTTCATGTCCTTAAACTGGACATTGGCGATTTGTGAAAATCCGGATATTGCTGCAACCAGCAATAAAACCACTATGTTAATACATTGGTTCATACAACCTCTCTTTAAAAAGTTAAATTTTAAGGGTGTGACCTTAATTATAGGCAGACTATTCTTGATGAAATCAAGGTTTTTTCGTGCTCGTGCTCGCAACGTCCCAGAGCCCGGCGATGGGATAATCGTACTCGTAATCGATATTTTTTTACCTGTTGTGTTTAAAAAAATGGATTCCTTTTACAATTTCCCTGAGCAGCACGAAGGAAATTTTTGCCTAAAATTAAGGTTACACCCAATTTTAACAGATTTTTTTCATGACAAAAATTTTATAATAAAAATCCTCACCTTTTAAAATCTCTATCCAAGCAGCTTTCATAATGAGGGGGGTGGGCGGGGTATATGAAAACCGCAAAGATAGAGCAAGATGAGGATTTTTTATTTTCGTATACGAAAATGTCATAATATCCACAGGTTATTGGTCTCCTGTATTCGCGTTTATTATATTACAAACACGGTTCTTCGGACTCCTTGGTGAGAACCGGTCTTTTTTCAGAAAAATATCGGGACTATAGAGCACAAACATATCGTGTTTCCTCCTTGCTTGCCTGCAGATGGAATTATGATATACTGTCTCTGTAGTCTTTTTTTATCTACCGCACCTAATCCACTCCCTCCCCCGTCAACGGGGAAGAGCCGGGGCGGGAGATACTACTTCTTCGTCGGCCCGAAAACGATAACTCCTTTGTCAAACGTTCCAACCCATTTATTTCCTTCGGAATCTATTGCCATATCATGTATCCGTAAATTCGTAAGAAGCGGATACTTCTCTCCCGCATAGTCTCTCCACCCAATGCCGTCGAAGCGTGTTAATCCTGTGGCTGTACACACCCACGTATTACCGCTGGTATCGTGATAGGTATGATAGGTCTGGCCCGTAATGACCGGCGAACTGGCTGCAGTATAAACCGTCCAGGTACTGCCGTCGAATTTTGACACGCCGTTGTTATGGCTGAACCACTTGTTGTTATGGTTATCTACGGTAATGATTAGCGCCTGATTGCTGTAAATACCACAATTTGCCGTAGTATACACAGTCAATGATGTTGAATCATAGTTGATTACGCCGTTATCGGTTGCGATCCATATCTTGTCGTTATTGTCGACCGTAAGATATTGCAGGGTTTTGATCAGCGGGCTGAAATTGGATGTGTCAAACACGGTCCATTGGGAACCATTGAGCCTTGCGATATAGGCAGTCATGCCGAGCCAGACATTACCCTTTGAGTCAAACGCAACATCGGTAACCCAGTCGTATGGCAGGTCTGAATTGGCGCTGGTATAGGTTGTCCAGGAAGATCCGTTATAGCGCGCGACGCCCCGTGCCGTGGCAAACCAGAAATCGCCGTTCTTCGCTTGCGCTATTTTTGTGACGGTGTCCGAGGGCAGTTCAGTGTTTCCGGTATGGTAGCGTTTCCAGACTGTGCCATTAAACATCACCACTCCAGCGCCAGGCTGATGAAACCACAAAGCCCCGTCAGAAGCAATAACTACCTGGTCGATTCTGTTTTCGGCTAACCCTGAGTTTGCGGTTGTATAGTGCGCCCAGAACATAAATGCTTCGATTACTGCCGTGTCGCCGGGCACTATCTGAAGCGTATCTGCGATAATACGGGGTGCAGCCGGGTCGTTTCGCCTGCCGTAATGAATCCCTGGTACGTTTGCTTCAGGAACCGAATCCAGCAGGAGCGAGTAGCCGTCGGAAGCCGGTGTTGCATCAGAAAGATTCCCAAATATCAGTGTTCCCTGAATAAAGAGGTATCCGTTTATCGTGTCGATGGTATCGGGCAGGAAGACGTGTGCTTTGCCGGGCTGCTTTAACCGGGCATCGGGAATAATAACAGTATCAGCAGCTGCGTGTATGTTTGTAACAAGCAGCCGGGTTCTTTCGAAAAGATGAACCGCCTGAATCGCATACATACCGGTGTCTGATATTGCAAAATTGAACGCTCCCGCATGGTCTGTTGTATCAATAAAAGAATCGGGAAGAGCCGCGTCGGCAGAAGGATTGTAGAATGAGGGAATGAGCGTTACCTGCGTAAAATCTGCCGCAGCGCCGTTTTCATGTATTATTGTACCAGCAATTATATCCGTGTTTCCGCCCTCGGTGCCGCTGCCTGAAAGGTCATACGTGCATGAAAGCAGCAGGCTCATCACCACAAGGCAGAGCGAAAACATCAGCACAGGTATCTTTTTACAGTGTTGCATTTTTATCCTCTGTTATGTCAGGGATTTGATTTTCCGGAGCAGTTTTCGAGACCGGGAAAAACTGGATATTGCATTGATATACCGTATCGGTTTTCTGGTCATTATAGGCAATTTTCAGTAATTTTTTTCTGAATTCCTGTATTTCTGATTTTACCAGAGAAAAACAATCCCTGGATAGGCTAATGGTTAAAACCGAAATATCTCTCTCTTTTGCCCTGATTTTCTGAAGAGCGCGCTTTGCCATGTCCATTGTATTTAATTGAAAATTGGCAAGTTGCAGTGATTGCACTTCATTACCGGTAGTGAGTATGCTGTCTGTTTGACGGTAATAACCATCTGCGCCTTTCGAGATTAAACCCAGCTCCGACAGATCTTTTATCGCCTGCTCTGCTTCAGCCGGTTTAATCGGCGGATCAAGCATTTGCGCCAGCTCTTTATAGTCATCTTTGAACTTATAAAAATTAAGCAGCTCCCGGATGAAAACATAATACCATTGCGCAAAAACACCAACCTGCTTCTTATCGAGTACCTTCATTTTAATCTTCTGCAAAGAGATTACGCGATCAAAATATTCCTTTTTATCCTCAATGGATTTTGTTTTTGCATACAACACCAGATATTCCAGATAACGCTGCTGTGCTTTTTTCAATTTCAGTATTTCGCATATTTTTTTAACCTGCGATAGCGTGAGATTCTTCTTCCCGGCAATAACATTTGAAAAAAAACCGGTTGAAGAGACACCCATTTTTTCCAATACAGCCTTCTGCGTAATCCGTCTGTTCTCTTTTTTTGATTCCTCAAACAGATCACGTAAAAATAGCCTGTAATCGGTATAGGTAAAGATATTAATCATACTTTTCTGTTAATAATAGTCAGCAGTAAGTGGAACGTATATACGCAATGTCAATTTCACTAATGCAGCCCCGGGGTTTATACAAACCTTTGCCGGATCATTCATAATATAACAAAATTTTAATTAAAATGCAAATTAAACTTACCTTAAGTAATATAAAAATAATGTTTATTATTATTAATATGTTGAATTAAAATGAGTTACATAATAATTAAATTACTTTAAATAATAACAAATTGCTATTTATGTAAGATATTTATTTGATGTACAGGAAGATATAGTAAAAAACAGGGTAATTCGAGCAATTATTTTTACATGAGGGGTTTTGCACTCTTGTATATTAAAGAAAACCGGTTTTTTAAAATGAAAGGAGTATTCATGAAATCAATCGCATCCTCTTTGTATATTATCGGGATCTGTTTTTTTTCTTATGCAAATACAAATACAATATCGGTAAATCCGGTACAGCTGTTTCTTTTCAGTATGTATAACCTGGAGTTTGAGGGCGCCTTATCGGACAACAGCACTTTTTCTGTTTTTCTGGGGATCACCGGTAATGCGTTTCCGGATTTTATGAAGGTTGAGCAAAACATGCGGGAACAACGGCTCGGGTATAAATTTTACCCTCAAAGAAAAGCTCCTTCCGGTTTTTATGTAGGGCCCAATATCTCATTAACAACAGGCAGCCTCTATTCTTCAGAATACACAATTTCAAAAATAAGCGCGCTTGGTCTGAGCGCTGAAACAGGTTACCGTTGGATGCTGGGTAAATTCGGCATTGCCCCGTTTGGCGGTTTCGGGTGGACAATAACACACGATCTTTTTGGGCAAAAAGTGGAGTACACGACTGGTGAAGGCGAAATTAAGTTGTTGCCGATATTCTGGTATTATGGTTTGAAAATTGGCTGGGCGTGGTAAACAGGAATAGCTGCTGCTTTTCAGCGGCGATTCCCTTACCAGGTTAAATATTATTTTTCGGTGACTATACAGGTATTTTACTGGTTCGTTTGAAAAAGGAATGCCACCATTTTTTTCTTCTTTTATACATTGATGCCATTTTAAAGCCTATCGGCGGAATAAAAGCTAATGCCGGATTGGCACCGCATTTGCCGGAAGAATCAGCCTGACTATTTCCAGTAATTATTACATTGCCAAGAACAACCCGTTTCCGCCCGTAGCCATTTGGATGCATAGACATTGTTATATCTTCTGTTATAACTTGGCAGAAATAATGCCCTGGATCTGCATGGTAAAGGCTCCATACCCAGACGAGGCTTTTATTTTTTTCATCCCATACCATTCTACTAAGAGGTGCAACAAGATTATTTTCTTCATCAAAAATCATAATGGTGCCTCGTAACCGATAATCCCTAGGCAGGCAATTATTATAATTAGGTCCTACACGAATTAACATTCCAAAAAAATCACCATTTTCGTTTTTCGGGAGGTTGTATCCGTCAAATACCCCGGAGTCGTAAAGAAGATCTAATATTTCATAAGGGATTATTGCTGAATCACCATTAACATTAAGCGGGGAATTGGCTTTAAAAAAAATGCTATATGGATTTGATTTCAAATCTACATACGACCTGCGCCGCGTATTGTTCGCATTATTCTGATAGTTATACGTCTGGGTGCCCTGGTCGCTCATACACACATCCCCGACACGACTCCCGTCATGTATCCAGATCGAATCCCCGTCCTTCATGAACTTTGTATTGTTTTTGTCGACTACAAAAACCATACTATCCTGTCTCGGTTGACTTACCGGGGTCAGCAGAGGGGTAAATATCGTATTATCCTCACGGCTCTTGATATAAAACGGCTCCTTTGAGGAAATATACCGTACCGTCTCTGAAAACGTCACGCCAAGAGTATCAAACATTGTATCAATAATATGGTCAACCATAAACGCTTTCCTCGGCGACCAATGAATTAACGGCGCTATCTTATCGTGGATCGGAGCCTTCTTACCTGTCACCAACCCTCCGCTCGGAAGTATACACACTTTAACAATTAAACTGTCGTCCTTTGTTACAGAGGTTGTAGGATTGTTCGATTTACTCTCGGTCACTTTCAGATAGAACCCTCCGGCCGTAATTCCCTGACCATCAATAGTAAGTTTTCTGAATGCAGGAAGTATTATCGAGTCTTTAATCTGATTAACATGGTTAATGGTCAGCCCACCGGCCAGATCGGTCGTTAACACAACATAAATACTGTCAACATACCCGTCCGCATTGTTGTCAAAATAATACCCGCGTAAAATATCGATAGATCCTGTCACCCTGAAAGGAACCTTAATCTGTATGCTATCCATTGGAAGTTTTTGATTCTCTTGATTGCGGAATGTTGCAATAAGTGTATCCGGACCCTGGTGTTGGAGTATCGCGTTCCCTATGTTCGGGTTCGTAACATTGCTGATAAGAACTCTCTGAAATGACCCGGAAAATGTCGTGTCCGACTTTGTAAGCGCATACGTCTCCTTATCTTTGATAACGCCCGCAGTGTTAGTGACCTCGATGTTCGCTTTAGTATAATGATACTGCGCCTCGTCCGGACTGTATATGTATCGGAGCTGAATAGGGTTCATTGTCTCATTTACATAAGTTATGGGCACGTTGTTATAACAAAACTGCAGATCACGCTTCCAGCTTATCAGAGCGAATCCATGAGGAAAATGCGTTGGAGGGTTTACTGCACCTGGGTCAATGGAAACTGAAAAAGAACCGCTGTCGCTGGCGTATGGTTGTGTTGCCGAAGTTTTTTCCCCGGATATAGAGCCTCTTTCCAGCTTGTAATTTATTACATAATGAAAAACAGTTGTTGTACCGGTAAGGGGAAAGTAATTGGTGAATACAAAAACAGTATCTTCGTAAGTACTTGATGTAATGCCGTTTATCGTTATATCTACTGGCTTTATCAAGGCATTTTCTCCTGAAACCCTGATTTTTCTAAAAATCGCCACTACTTTTTCCGGAACTGTTATTGTCGAATCCTTCAGTTCCGTTACGGTTCCCTTGTAAAACAGGCTAGAGGCTTCTTTCATCGCTGAATATGACAATGAAAAACAGATGCAGATCAGAAGCACAGAGGCCGATAATGTAACTTGTTTACTTCTTTTATTTGACTCTTTCGGGGCGGGCATTGTGTCTCTCCTTGGAATTATGGAAAAGATAACACTGCTGATTGTCTTGCTATTTCAGAGTGACCGATAATGGTAAGAAAAATATATCATTTTCAAATGAATGATGTTACTAAAAGCAAGAAGTGTGAAAAGTGACTATACCTATAAATTCCATATTCCGCAGATAGAGTCGCGCCAGGAGATGACTTTCGCCAGTTCAGATTAATAACGGTTTGCTAGGATACTCTCCGCTTTTCCTCCAGATAATAACCATAACTCCCCTCATACACCTGTATCGCTCCCCGGTCGACTTCAAAAACGCGGGTGGTGATTTCACGCAGGAAAAACCGGTCGTGGCTGACAAGCAGGATCGTGCCGTCATAGCGTTTGAGCGTGGCAAGCAGGACTTCGCGGGACTTGATATCAAGATGGTTGGTCGGCTCGTCGAGCACGAGGCAGTTATAGGGGGTCGAAAGCAGGTGCGCCAGGATGACCCTTGTTTTTTCTCCTCCGGAAAGCACCCTGACTTTTTTAAAAACCTCGTCGCCTCTGAATAGAAATGCCGCCAGAAGGCTTCGAATGGCCCCGTCGTTTGCCTGGGGTAATCGCCACTGGATTTCCTGAATAATTGTTTTGTCGGATTCAAGAAGCGCATCGACGGTCGATTGGCCAAAATAACCGATGGTATTACTCGGGCCGACGACAACCTCTCCCGACGACGGCGGGGTATGGCCGCACAGCACCTTCAAAAAAGTCGATTTGCCGGAGCCGTTGACACCAACGACTGCGATTTTATCCTGACGGCGGACCGTTGCGCTGAGCCCGGAAAACACCGGTTTGTCGGCGCCCGTTGAATCCTGCCATGATTTGCCAAGCGATTTTATGACGATGACGTCATTTCCTCCGCGAGGGATCTCGGGCAGCTCGATGCGCATTGCGTCGTCTTCGCCGATGAGTTCGACCCGTTCTATTTTTTCGAGCATCTTGACTCGCGACTGCACCTGCGCGGCATGGCTTGCGCGGGCCTTGAACCGGGCGATAAAATCCTCCTCTTTTTTCAGCATGCTCTGCTGGCGGTTGAATTCCGACTCGTTCTGCCGGAGCCTGACGGCTTTTTCCTGCTCGTAAAAATCGTAGTTGCCGGAGAAGGTGGTCGCCTTGCCGTTGGCGACTTCGATGACTTTTTTTACGACCCGGTTCATAAAGTCGCGGTCATGGGTCGTCATGAGAATCGCGCCCTTGAAGTTCCTCAGCCACTCTTCGAGCCAGAGAATGGTTTCCATGTCGAGGTAGTTGGTGGGTTCGTCCATGAGGATGAGATCGGGAAGCAGAATCAGCACCTTTGCAAGCGCGATACGCATTTTCCATCCGCTGCTGAAATCTTCGACCGGTTTTGCATGGTCTTGCGGGTGGATACCGAGCCCGGTCAGGATAGTTTCCGCATTGGACTCCATGTCAAACCCGCCGAGCTCTTCGTATGCATGCTGGTCGTTCCCCATTTTTTCGAGGATTGCCTCCATTGCAACTGGGTCGAGATCCGGGTCGCACAGCTTCTCTTCGTATGATTTAAGATTACACGCCAGTTCATTGACGCGGGGGTTTCCATCCAGCACTTCTTCAAGCGCGGTGCGCCCCTTCATTTCGCCCACACTCTGCGAGAAGTAGGCGATGCGGATCCCGTTGGGAACACTGATGGAACCCGAATCAGGCTGCTCTTCGCCCACCACTAAACGAAAAATTGTAGTCTTGCCTGCTCCGTTTGGCCCGACAAGCCCGGCTTTTTCACCGTTGTATACCTGAAAACTGACACCGGTGAGCAGTGGTGTTCCTCCGGCATATTTTGAAATATTCGAGATGTTGAGCACGATTTTTCCTGTTCAGCGTAACCCAGACAAGCTGGATAAGAACCTTCACGAAATAATTTTCTGCCTCCGTGTACCCTTTAGGGTGAAAAATGTCAGAAAATTATTTCTAAGGTTCTAATAATTGATAAGCAAAAGCGGGATTAAAATAGGTCATGGGAGGGATCGCGGGGAACTTTTCACCCCGGGGATCAAATCAGGGAAAAATAGACAAGAACTACCGGAAATAATGGCTGTAATTATTTTTACTATAGCACCATAAATCAGGTTAAAAAAAAGCCTATTAAAACACGCTATGCTCTCAAAATTCGAAACTAAAAACACAAGCAACCAATGGATATTCCTTGGCAGCATACTATGCGACGCAAGCGGCAGAATAAACAACTACTCACAAGCAGCCCACTTATACCTGACTGATCACGTCGTATCCACCCGACGTGTGCTGGATGAAACCTTTAATGATGTTGAAGTAATAGCATACCAGGCATACGGGAACCAGATAACCCTTCAAACGTCTTCAGAAGACGATACACGGGATAATTTTACGGGGAAAGAGCTGGATAAAGAGGGGAGCTATACTTCAATTGATTTTGACCTGACAATCAACAACTGCACAGGCAGGGATGTAAAGATAAAGATTGTAGGCGGAGAAGGAACCACGGAGATAAAACCGAGCATATCAGTGATAGGAAATACTGTTCTGGTAAAATCAACCTTGACTCTTTATGAATCAAAGTACATCATTGCATTAATAATACAAATACCGGACAATACCCCGGCTATAGATTACTTGCAGGAGACCCCTGAAATATATCCCGCAGTCGAATTGGGCAGCGAGGTAAAAGTAACGCTTACAGAGAATGCAGCGGATTTGGCTACAGCCATGCCGCCCAACGGAGGATTTGGGGTTGTGAATCAGAGCGATGCGTATGTGGGGTTGAGGTTGAATTATTTTGGGGCGAGGTATTATGATGCGGAGATCGGAGTTTGGAGAAGTGTTGATCCCGTTGGTGAATTTTTTAATTCATATAGTTATACTGGTGGAAATCCGATTTTGCTAATAGATCCTACTGGAATGCTTGTGAATAACATTAATGACGATCAAGAAAATAATTTTTTGTTTACTGCAAGCAATGAGGACATTGAATATTATATGGGGTTAAATGAAAGTGCAATTCAATATGAATGGTCTAATGTTTATACTGGTTGGCAAGTTTTAACGATGGCAAGAGAACATACAGGTATTGATTATTCAATATTAGATTGTTCCGGATTCGTACGCCACGTGATTGAAGAAGCTACAGGTATCACACTACCAGCAATTTACAATTCAGGGAATTTTCACAAATACTCTCAATTAAGCCCCATTTCAGAGAATTCAATATGGGGAGATGTGTTGCAGTGGGGGGGGCATGTTGCAATTCATGATCCGGTTTCTGGATGTTTCTGGACAAATAAACAGGGCGGCCAAGAATTTTCACAAGGGTATCTGGAAGTAGGTGTTGGTGCCAGGAATGTAGGCTATAATTCGGGTATCTATCCAGCAAAAGCTTGGTGGGGTACACCTATTAGAATGTTACGTATAAACCAATAAAGGTAAATTGTTATATGGCAAATATTGTTAAAAACCTAATCATTACAGCACTTTTAATGTACACATTTGCAACAGGAAATGATGTTGACAATCTTTCGTGGATGTTAAGCGCTGATTTGATTGGAATACGGCTATCCGGCTTTAAGGGGCCTACAGCAGGCAGCGGTGCGCTAATACAACAATTCAATAAATACTTAAATGCTTATGGTGGGACCGATGAAATCGGTCTTGCTGAAGGATATAAAATTCTTTCGAGTAAAAAACTAACAGAAGACAGCGTGTCAATCGAAGTTGATTTCTATAATGTAGTTGAATCAATTTATGCTGAAAAATGGGTTGTTAAGAAATCGGTAACTAGGACATTTGTATTTGTAAATGGTAAGATTGAAGTTGTTTTTGTTCCGTTCGTGCATCCTGCAACGATATTTCGGCATTACGCTTTCAATGTAAATCCTGAATATATGCAAATGTATGTGCAGTTGAGGAACAAACTTTTTAGTTGTTATCCACAATTTTCGTTAAAAGAGTAAAGAGTATTCGTCATTTTGGATATATAAAGAAATAATAAAAAATGCGTTAATGTTCTTAAAAAAATCTCAAGAAAGGACACAATTTCCATCCCATGTCACAAAAACCTCAATCCCAACCCAGCAATCAAACCCCACAAAAAGGTTCAAATTTTATTAACTCATTATTAATGATGGTATTAGCAGTTGTTTTCAGTGTAGTTATTTGCAGGTATCTTTTGCCTGTGCCGAAAATTGCGTATGTAGACACTGGCAAGCTCATGGTAGGGTTTAACGAGGCAGCCAAGGTTGACCGGGAGTTGCAGGAGGTTGAGAAGGAGTGGCAGAGTAAAATAAAGATATTGAATGACTCATTAGCTGCACAAGTTGAGAAAGTAAGTAAGGAGTTTGATAATGCCTCGTTGCAGCGTAAACAGGAGCTGCAGACACAACTTTCCATTTTAAATCAGCAGGTTAATAAAGGCTGATTTTTTATAAAACACTTTCCTTTTATTTTTTATAATAATTGACTTATCAGCATCTTACAACTTTATCACATTTTAAAATCCGATACCTGGTTTTTTATTAATCGTTACCTGTGTTGCAACAAATCTCTATTCAAGTGAAGTTATTCCAACCAATCTGGGTTAAAAAGGCGTCTGCCTACGTATTATCGCCGCATTCGGCACCCCAAAATCGTTTGATTCGGCACCATAAAATCGTTTCGTCCGGCACCCATTATTGTCGCATTCGGCACTTTTTAATGTTTTTCGATAACGG
>Ga0209287_10000499_pt1 | contig 23086 bp, 37 predicted proteins | sample PPLLak3cmMay2015_2_FD_187255 | JGI IMG/M metagenome (GOLD analysis project Ga0209287, IMG submission 187255) | Freshwater sediment microbial communities from Prairie Pothole Lake near Jamestown, North Dakota, USA - PPLs Lake P8 Core (1) Depth... | ecosystem: Environmental > Aquatic > Freshwater... | reverse complement strand
TCTGTAATGTCCTTATGTTGTATCGTCATGTTTTTCCTAACAAAAAGGGGAGAAAGGTTTTACCCCATCTCCCCTAATCCCCATCAAGGGAGTTTACGCAGTAGGCTGAACGTAAGAAACAATCAAGCGAGCCTTACCAACCGTAGGAACCGTACCAGTGTAGAGAGTACGAATAACCGAAGCGGCAGTCGTAGCACCAATACCAGCAGTACCCGTAGCCAGTTGAGCACCAGCACCCTTAACGCGATCACCAACAGCATTGATCATTTCAAGAGTACAAGCAGCCGCAGCAGCAAGACCATCAGCATCAATAGCAGTAGTACCATCAGAGGCCGCATACGTACCGATATTCAGGCCAGTAAGGGCATCAAAGGCAGTTTCCACAACCAAATCAGCAGTAAGGAAAACACTACCAGTAGGAATAACTACATCCAAGCCATTCTTTGCCCAAGCGGCAGCAGCAATGCCTTTATCGGGTGCAGTAATTTCAATGGAAACATATTTGATAACCTCATCACCAATCAAACCACCTCTTGATTGATCAACGGTGCGAGGACCATAACTGGTAACAACAGAACCAGCGGTGCCGCCATTAGCGGGCCAAGTACGAGTAGAAAGAGTCATAATAATTACCTTTTAGTAAGCAGAAGCAGTGGTGAGAACCGCACCAAGGGTATCAATCCGTTGGGCACCGAAGCCAAAACGAGAAGTTACTTGGAACTTGTTAGAGCGGGTCTCGCTATCACGCCAGCCTTCAGTTTTCGGACTACGACGCCAAGCGTGCATAATCGGTTTCGTATTGTCATCTGCAACAGACATAAACAGATTAACAACGTCACCAACAGCAGCAGTTTCAGAAGTCAGACCGTAAGAAGAAGCATTCAAAGCTTCCGTTGCAGTCTTAACCGGCAAGAAGTTGCTGGTATACACGTCAAAGCCCATAATATTACGAACGAAGCGATGGCTAGCAGAGAAGCCAGTAGTCATCAGACCTTCAAACTGAGGATTGTACGAAATAGACGTGGTGTTGAGTACCAGACCATTAATCGTAGCTTCCACAATCGGATCAACAATCGCAATACGACCAGATTGGGGCACATTTGCTTTATCGAAAGACAACTTCATGGCAATAAAGTCAGCCATCGTGATCTTACGAGCATTAGCAGCAGCACTACCAACCCAACGGTGAGGACGACCGTTAATCAAACCAATGTTTGCAGCGGTCTGAGAGGCATTAGCAGCAGCCAAGAACTTCGTCTCAAAGTATTCACCAAGAGCACGAGTAGATTCTTGAGCACGCATAGCCATCAGCGTATCAACTTGATCACCATCTTCATACAGATCATCAGAAACCTTCCAAGCATCACCAACGTAGTCAGTGATCGTCAGGTTGACAACACCCGTATCAATCGGATTGTAGACCAGCGGAGTATCTTCGGCAGCATCCTGCAGAGTTACCGTACCGACAGTCTTGATATTAAGCGTGGTGCCAGAACCGAAGTCAGACACATCACGATAGAAACCTTCGGGCAGAAGGACATCATCCATATTCTCCAGGATGAAGTTGGAGTATTGCTGTGCGTGGATAAACGCAGCAGTGTTTGCAGTGAGTTGAGACATAGTTTTTCCTTAAGTTTAGTAGAGACCTTCGCCAGCAGCTTTCCAGGCACTTACAAGTTCCTTGGTGCTACTGCCAACGGGTTTAACTTTTACAGCACTATTAGAAGAAGGTTTATGAGCGACAAAAGCCTCAGTATTTACGCTAGAACTTGTCTTGCCAGGGGCTTGTGGCGCTTGGCTCAGTCCTGCTAGCTTCAATACAGCAGAGGGACTCTTCGCTGCCAAGTTGTTCAAGGCGGCCAGTGGAAGTCCACTTTCTTCTGCTACTTTCTTATACATCTCTGGACCCTTCTCCCCGAATTGGGTATTAAAGGCATCAACAACTGAAGCAATGTTCTTCTGTGATGTCTTTTGATCCTCTCTTTGAGAGAGCACACTTTCTACAATCTTTGTTAGAGAAGCAGCATCAAGGGCAGCGGGAGAGGTCTTCTCAGGCAAACCATTGGCTTTCAAATCCTCCAACAATTCTTCAGTAGTTTTACGCTTTGCAAGCTCTTCCTTCATTTGCTGCATCTCTTGTTCAAGCTTCTGAATATGAGTTTGAGCATGAGGGACACTCTTCAAAGCGTCTTCAATACTACCATACTTTTTACCTTCACCTACAAACTCTGCAACTTCCAGAGGAATAGTAGGTTGATTTTCTTCTACAGGTTGGTCTACCTGATCGAAAATAGTTTCTTCAGTCATTCTTGTCCTTGGTCAGGAATAAATTCTACAACTTTAGTGAAAGCCTTAAGCATACCAAGTTTATAAGCTTGGAACTCAGACCACGAAGGAAGAGTAAAAGCTTCTTGGCTAGACATATCTCTAACTACCATTTGCTTTTGCTCTTCTAAATAAGAAAGAATATAATCAACAACTTCTTTCTTACTCTTTTCTTTATATTCTTTAGAAGATAGTTTAATCATATATAATTGATGATACCACATTCTAAATTAAAAGTCAACCCCCCATGAGTTGTTCCTCAACAGGGGTAGCAGCCTCTACTTGCATATTCTGCTGCGACTGTTGTACAAGTCGTTGTGTTTCTGCTTGTTCAAACACAGCAGCATTATCTGCAATAAAGTCCCACTGCTCAAAGCCGAGAACATCCTCAACCATACTAGCAAGCTTCTTACCAGAGATATGAGGAGCAATAATTTGTCCAACAGGACTATTAAAAATGCCAGAAAGATTCTGTACAAGCTGTGCTCTTACTGCATAGTGCCTAGCACCAACAGGACGGAGCTTACCAGTAGCAGTAATATCATCCTTGGTAATAGTGAGAAATTCTGTTACACCCAAATCATCATCCATTACACGAATAAGATCACTTGCATCCATGTTACGTCTGGATACTTCAATCATTGAGTTAAGAAGCGGTTCAAGAAATTCGATCTCAAACTTATTAACCTTATGCTGGAAGATCCTACCTGCAGCATTCTGAAGTTGTTGTACCTCAAATGCAGTTTTCTCTCCAGGACTACGAATACCCATAGCTTCTTTAGGAGCACCAGCCATTTCTTCCATAAGCATGAGCAAATATTGAATCTCATTATTTACCTGGAAGGCAGCAGGATTAGGTGGAAGTGTACGTACATCTCCATCTTCAGCGATATGAATATCTGCTCCAGGTTCCCAAGTAAAGGGATCAACATCTCCTACAATAACTTTAGGTGGATGAATAGTAAGATCAAGAGCATCAGCCTTAAGGTTCTCAAGGTGATCCAATCTATATTGCATACCTACGAGGTTGTCGAGAGGCCCCATTGCATAGAGGTTGTCTGGACGATCTCTCCAGCCCACATGTTCCTTAGTGTCTTTTCCAAGCCAGGATGGGTTCTCAATGTTCCTAAGAATATAACTACGATCAACAATAGTAATAATACGATTTTCCAGAAGTACATCATTCTCCTTATCGTAAATATCGCCTTCAAATTCAATAATCTCTACATAATCACTTTGATAATATTCAAAGAGTGTACCAAATCCATCTACAATATAGGCATCTGATTTATTCACATCTTCCATCTTAAAGCCAGAAAGACTTCTACGAGTATCAATTACTTTAGTAAAAGCCCCCTGATCAAACATCAAATCAGGACGAGTGGTAGTTTCTTTCTTGAGTTCACCAATGGATTTAATATAACGGGTAAACTTGGGACTATCTTTAAAAGCTGCTGCTGTAGGATTAAAGACAATATCATACGGACTAATACGGGCTACTGCAGGACCAACGTAGCGAATAATCTCTTGCTTAGTAATAGGATCAATATACTTTTCATTCTTCCAGACTACTTCTCCAAAAGAATTACCATGATCAATATAGTCATAGAGGCACTTGGAGATTTCCTCCCGGAATCCACTTTGCCTACACTTATTCTTAATGTAGCCCTCAATAGCTTTACGCTTACTCAGGGTAACAGCATCTTGGCTATAGCCTTCCCAACGCAACCAATTATCATTAGGAAAGAGAGCATCCATGTAATTTGCATGGAGATTATCTCTAATTTGTGTTAGCTTGGGAAGAGTAGTTTTATTCTTCCAAGGCAAGCTGCTATTAGATGTAGTAGTAGTATCTGTAGCAAAGAGATAATTACGAAGCTCTCTCCATTCAGCTTCTTTACCCTGTCTCTGAATATACCACTGATTATAAAGAGAGGATAACTGACGGGCTAGATTGTCAGCATTAATAATTTCTCTGATCTGAGCTATTTTACCAGCCATGTTAATCCTTAGTAACTAATACCACCGAAGCGGCTATTGTAAATAATATTACCAGTTGTTCTGGTAGAAAAAGCTTTCTTAGGTGCAGTAGAAATAGTTATAGCATTAGCTAAAGCATCACTTACGTCATCATGAGGAGGATGAGCTAATGTAAGTTCTTCTTCTAGTGTCTGACAGTTACCACCTTTATAATGCCAAACTTGTAAATTATCATACTTATTCTGTAGTGCTGCCATAATACGTTCTGCTTTATCTCCTTGAGAACGATTAGGCCTATATTCATCAATAGATAAACTAATACCAGCAGGTTTAATATAGCTTTCTTTTAGCTCTTGTACAATCATCTGTTGTGCAACAGTAATTTCACACCTAATCTTTCTAAAGCCCCACTTGTATTGAGCTTTCTTAATATGCTCAAAGTATTCAGCAATACGGCTAGTTTTAAATCTATCAATGTCTAACACATAGTAATTGTAATCACTATCTATACCAATAACAACTAAAGCTGTATAGTCAGCCTTCTTTCCTAAAGAGAATGCAAAGTCAATAGCTGCAAAAGTATTTAGTTTCTTCTCATTAAAGAACCAATCACCTTCTTCAGTCTTTAATCTGGTACGCTCATAATACTGGAACTTACTACTATCAATAGGTGCATTCTCTGCACTGTTTGGTTGATTATAATATTGGGCATAGAACTGAGTTTTATCTACATACTTAGCTTTAATACGAGCTAAGATGTTTTCATCAAAGCCAAAATACTTACCATCACTTCTACTTTGTTTAGGCCAGAGAAACTCACCATCTTCTTCTACAACTCTTTGGAATACTTCATATACATCATCTTCTCTGATAACATCCCCATTCTTATCATACACAGTTTCTTTCATAGAAAGAAGTGTGTTGTAAATATCTTTAGGATGATATCTAGTTCCAGTTACCCACTCCAAAGCTCCAGGATTAGCTACTGAAGCAAGTTGTGAATAAGCAGAGTTAACCTTCTCTCTTCCATCTTCTGTATATGCATTAGCTGGTACTACGATATCATCATAGATGAGAACATCAGCATGGAAGCCTGTTACGTTAGTCGTAAGACCTGCAGCTTTTACTGTACTGTCTCGAACACCTTCAGTCTTACGAAGAGGGTGGTCTACACAAATTTCTGCCACTGACCATTTCTCGCGTCTCCCCTCTTCTGGGTCAAGCATGTTGGGCCAGTAGCGTTTATAAATAGGGCTGTCAATAATATTCTTAATCGCATATAGTTGCTTCTCCGCTAAGTCAGCAGTTGCAGAAACATAAAGAATAGTTGTATCTGGAAACTTTGTAATATGCCAAGCTGCCCTATAAGCTATAAGAGCACTCTTCTGATGCCCCCGAGGCAAGAGCACAAGTTGAGAAGCCTTGGCATCTTCTCTACTCCACCACCTACAGAGTTCCTCATGTACACCACCAAGGAGCCTCTTAGGTGAGACAAGCTTAATAAATGTCTGTAGATCAGCTTCAGCAGCTTCCCTAATCTGATCTATTGGAGACTTAGCCATTATTTAACATCATTAATCATTACACATATTACATAAGTTGCGGTAGAGTCTACTATATAGTTAAGTATATCTTTTGCCCCTACGGTGGCAGTTAGGGTAGGGTCTGTTCCACCTGCAAACTTCCATGTAGCATTGTATGTGATTAGCCTAGCAGTAGCACCCTGAGTAAACTCAATAACACCACTTTGTCCCGCAGATAGATTTGTTGGTGCAGCAAGAACTGCATCTTCTGAAGTTGTATGTTTAAAGTTATTCGATAGAGACAAATCAACAGCAATGCTATTGGAACTACTAGAAAGCGTTACATATGCTCCACTCTGAGCCTTAGTCCAAGTATTAGCAGTCTCGGGGAGTTTTGTCTGTGCAGTATTAATCTTTTGTGTCATTATCTAAGCTCCGCCCAATGATCAATAGTAGGTGCTCCACCAGTGTATGCCACCTTATAGTAGTAGTTATTCGGCATAACTATACTACGTCCCTCAGCAGAACTACCAAAAGAAATCCATGTACTATTATTTGAAGATACTTGGAATGTCCCACTAGAGCCAGATGTTTTAATATAAACCTCTATTGGCTTCCCTGTTTCGTTTCTATAAGCGACACCTGGGGTCCTAGATGCAGACATGGGTTGCCAAGTCTGTTCTACCCCTAGAGAGCTAGTAGTAGATGCTGCTGCTCCACCAATAGCTGTAAGGAAAGCTGCTGCATCTGCTGAACCTAGAATGGTCCTAACAAAAGCACTGAGGTCAGATAGTGCTGCAGTAGTTGCACCTGTAAAGTACGGGAACTTATTAGCAGCAGGAGTGAGCGTATAAAGTGAAGCTAGAGTAGCATCCGTAGGAACATATTGAGCTACCTCTACGTTAGCTATGATTCTTACTTTATCTCCAGCAGAGAGTGCATCTATAAAGGTTACTGTTGTAATACTATCTTCAGTATATTCTGAGGAGGGATATTGTGCCAAACCATTAAGGAATACAGTAAGGCTCTGTCCTCCTACAGTATAGGCAAAAGGTAGAGTAAGGGTTGTTTCCCCACCAGTAGCCGTAAGATTATATACAGAGAAAGTAGCTAGTGTGCCAGAACCCCCTAGGGTAGAAGCTTGTACCCAAGATACTGTAATACCATCTGTAAGCAGAAGCCAACCACTACCATCACCAGAAGCAGGATCAGGTAGCGCAGGTAGCCCACCACTACCACCACACCCTGCTACAGTTGTATAGATGAAAGAAATAAAGAGTTCTTGCCAATGAGCAGAATCATCTGCAAACACAGTAGAAGCACAGTAGTCATCTATAGCAATGTATGTTTGTGTATCTACATTAACAATGTCCCCCTTGGTATAGCATGTTTCTGCTACCCAATCTCCTTTAGCAATAATATTTCCAGATGTGAGAATATCAGCACAGTTTAGAATTCGATATCCATTCATATCGAAGTCTGCACTCATATAATTAGGTGGAGTACAGTCCCGACTAAGAGTATTTTCAATAGCAGCTTCAATAGCATCAAAGTTAGCATTAAGTGCTGCTGTGGATGCAAAGCCTGCTGTGATATTATTTAATGCAAGTTTAGCCATCAGTTATTTCCTTTAACTTTACGTTTACGTCTTACTTCCTTCTGAGCATTAGCTTTAGCAGAAATAACTCGTACATTAGACTTACTATGACTACCGCCTTTATCAAGCTCTTTAATATGATCAGCTACTCTAGGATCACCTACTTTCAAGCCAGCTTCCCTACGAGCTTTATTCCTAGCTGCCCTATCTTTAAGTCTACCATTCTTATGATCCCACTCTTTTTCTTTCTGGTAGTCTCTTTTACCATTTTTCATGAATGGCATTATGCACTCCTAACAATACTTAAACCAATACGTGTAATGTCTTCTTCAAGCTCATTAGAAATAGCAGCAGCAATCTTTCTTTCTTTTTCTACTTCATCTTTAGAAGGCCTACCTCTAACAGAAGCATAACCTTTATCAGCTAAATATTTAGCAGCAGAGAATCCTTTTACACCATCATTCTTGGCAGAAACAATCATTTGCTTAATAGCCATAGCTTTATGCTTAACTTCAATCTCTTGCCTCCAGGCTTCAAATACTTCTCTCATATCTTTACGAGAAGAATTAGTAAGTACAAGCCAATGATCCCATCCACCTAGACATTCAGTAGCAAATTCATATTCATTATGAGGAGCATGATCATACTGCATGTATAGTTTCTTAAGAGAAGGATACACCTTACCATCTCTTTCAATAGGTTCATCATGAAGTGTATAGATAGGGGGGAGAGTTTCTCTACGAACAGGGTCAGACATCTCGTAGAACAAGCTACGAGTACGCCATCTGTACATTGTATCCCTAAAGACAGAGGGAGCTAAACCTTCAGAATACATCATAAGTATGCAGCTAGAATGATTGTCATATGGGAAGTTTACCATAATTGAAAGAATATGTCAAGTCGCAAGACAAGCTTGCTTGTTAGTAGCTACTCCTTAAGCCAAACTATTGACAGAAGATGAAATACATGTTATACTCGAATCATGTGCAGCCGAAGTTATATGTACATACCAAGTTATATATACACTACTATAATATATTCTATATATCATATCTTACATTCGAAGAATGATATATATGCTTATAGTGGCAGAGAGCACAGAATGTAGTAAGACAAGCTTGCTTGTAATATTCATGCTATCCTAAGCTTGCTAGAATTTCTCAGAGAAAAATTTAAGGTGGATTGCACATATACAAGCTCTCCCCCATCCCCCCTGCCTGCCCCTGCTCGATAATGATTCTCAATAGCATTCTTCTTTGCTAGCAAGAAGCATTCTCATTTGTAATGTGTATCCTGTAGGCTACACTGTATCCGTTTGGATACATGTATGGTTTGAAAGCAATATATCCTCTCCCTTTCTCTCACTACGTTACCATTTGGTAACATCCTAGCATCTCTCTGGCTTCTCTCACTTTAATGAGAAGGATTCTCATACCCATTCTCATCCTCATATAGTTGCACCATGTTGGCATACTTCTTGCCTGTGCAATATTCATGCCGCCTATATCTCGCCATAGTTGCTGATATTTCAACAGCAAGCAATATTCATGCCATAGCTAAGTCATTGATTTCATTGGACGGTCATAGTTGGCACAGACTTTGCTCTATATCTCATACCTCACCCAAGTTTTTGTTGTCCTGGGTCTGGTCTGCTCTTTAACAGTTCGCACAGTTTCCCTCATGCCTGCTTATGTGTGTGCATGTTTGGATGGTAAGTAGTAGCCTTCCCGTGGTGCTGATTTGTTTGTACGAGTTACAAACGAGAATCATTATCATTTGAGCGGAAAGCCGAAACCCTACCCATTAAGGATTGCATCATCATTTGATGGGGGAAACCTGTGCCTGCTCTTTAACAATTCATAAACAACGTGAAGCCCTAAGGCGTCAGGCTATGGGCATGGCAATCACGTAAAGACTGTGGAGCGCGCCCTTAGGGTGAAACTTACAGAACACTTAAACAATCCTGATAATTAGAACATATCACCCTAGCAGATTAGAAAAACCCTAGTCTGCTAGATGATGCGCTCTCGCATCAATTCCCTCTTTTTCTTTTGGAGAAATATCATGACATTCGCTAAACAAGAAGTTTCCAAAGTTGTTGCATCTATCAAATCTTTTGGTGTGAAACAAAAAGAAGTTCAGTCTATGCTTACAAATCTCATGGCGCAGGTTGTTTATCAAAGCATTGCAGGCAGTAATGCAGACACGGGCATTAAGCTTATCGCTGCATTGATGGGCAACGGCTACAATCGCACGAATGATTGCATTACATACCTGACCAAGATGGGGAATTTCAAATACAGTAAGAAAGAAGGCTTGCAATTCAAATCTGTTTATCCCCGCACCGAAGAAATGGCTTTGAATATGGCGGAGAAGTGTATCTCAAACCCCATGTTTACCATTGTGAAAGAACAAAAGGTACAGACTGAGATCGACGTTTATGCTGTTATCAAGTCTGCTATTGCAAGTATTGAGCGCAAGATTAAAGAAGCAGCAGCAGAGAATCGCCCCCTGAAGGTTGACCATCTGGAAAAGCTGGCTGAGTTCAAAGCAATGCTCCCTGCGTAAGCTGATAAACCCTAGGGTATTAGTTCGCTAGTACCCTACAATTTATCAACAGCAATAAGGAAATAAAATGGATTACTGTCCGGTTACTTACTCTTACTACGTTATATCCCTTCAAGAATATGAATTCGCTGATGGTGCATACTGCGCAATCGGTTGGGATTATTTTCCCTGGTAAGTAAACACTAAACAAGAAGCCCATTAGAAATAGTGGGCTTTTGTTTATTGCGAAACAAGTTCGCTTGTTTATTGTTGCACTAACGAAAGGAAAGATCATGTACGTATATCCCCTGTCTTTTATCCCCTTGGCTATTGATAGCTTTGCTATGGGCTGGATTATTCCAGACTACTGCTGGCTTTAATGGTCGGTCATATGCTTGCATTTAAGCCTAGGTTATACCCTTGCAAGTAGGGTAGCCTAGGTCATTCAACGAAAGCCCCTAGAATCGCCTTAAAAGGGCATTCCTGGGGCTTTTCTATTTGTATTTAACCTGGAGATTATCATGATGCATATTATTTCAAAATGGACTAACCCAGAAGGATGTCTTACATACCTATGGCAGACTAAGAAGGGAGAGTATTTAATCGACTCTCATGTTTTTGTCTTACCTTATAACTTGGTTAGAGAGAAACTAATCAAGATGAATTATTCTGAAGTTGGAAGTAGTGTTTATCCTTATGAGGGGAATTAGCATGACATACTTTGTTATGGCACATAAACGTGACGGCATACTTGAGAATGTAAAAATTGGAGGCTTTAAGAACATGCAAAAGGCTTATGATCGCTTTCGTAAGTATGCAACAAGTGAAATCAAAATCTATACAGCTACAGGATTGAAAACTATAGCAACACGTATTAATGGGAGGGAATATGTTTAAGTGCAGCGAATGGGCTGTTGCTTTCTTTGTTATTGTGTGGACAGTATTCTTTATCACTATTCTTTGGGGTTAATCATGAGTTTTCTACTTGTTAAACTTCTCTATCTTTCCTTCGGTGTTGTTCTAGGTTTTATCTTATCCAGCATTCTTGTTATGGCAAAGGACAATCATGAGTAAAATCAGATCGCTTAAAACTATTTTCTTTTACATGTATGGACGTCCACCGCAAGATCATGAGTCTATTGTGTGGCTTTATTATCATCTGAAGAAAGGTAATGTATGACCCCCTATCTAACGTACCTAGCAAATCAAATCAACATGCTTGGTATCAAACAAGTAGCGAGCCAAGCATGTAAAGCTGGTTTACCTATTGAAACATTTCTTCTTGCTTTAATGTTATCAAGGAGTTAATTATGACTAAGAAAGATTATGAACTCATTGCCAGTGTTCTGAATAGTTACGCTAGGAATAAAGGCGCATGGGATGTAGATGATCTCATCTATGATATTGCTAGTGCTCTAGAGGAAGATAATCCACGCTTTAACAAAGATACTTTCTATGACGCTTGCTATAAGGTGAAATCATGAGAATTGATAAAACACTACAAGAGGTAAAAGATATTCTCCTTCCTCAAGGATTTACAATAGAAGGCAGCTCTATATTAAGAGATGGTATTTCACTATTTAGTATATATGAATATTATCCGTTTTGTGTAATTTATAATGAATACGGAGAGAGGCCACAAGATTATATTTCTTGGTTCTATGGCAATGATACTAACCTGAATATTTCTCTACAAGACCTTGGCTTATTACCCTATAAGGGATTACTTGTAACTAAAAATAGGCTACTAACTCCAGAAGGGTATCGTAAGTATCTTCTGGAATGTAATGGTAAATCAGAGAAGGCTCAGAAATCCTGGGCATATAAGGTCTTACGCAAGAAGAATTTTTTCGTCACTACGCATGATGGGCAGTTTCTCCCTAAATGTTTATGTGTAGAAACTTACCTTAATGGTGAAAAGACTTGGCTATTACGTGAAACCTTTTATCTTTCCGTAAGTTCATGGGGAAGGTTTAATGGTGGATATTGGACACTTGATAGAATGTATGAAATTAATGGGGAGTATTTGCCCCTTTCATATATTATCTCAAGATTCAACGAGTGTGATGAATGCGGGTATATTCATGTAGATAGCACATGCCCAAGATGTGCTCGAAGGTATGAAATTAAATCCTATAGTGAACGTGCTGAACATACCCTCCCTTTCAAGGATGATGGTGAAGCATCCCCTGTATATCTTGGTATTGAACTTGAGTATGAAAACTGCACAAGTAAGGCTAAGGATGTATACATTGCCTTACACAATCATGTAATTGTCAAACGTGATGGTAGCTTATCCTCTGGCTTTGAGATTGTTACTGCGCCAGCTACAATTGCATCCCATAAGCGGGAATTTAAAGGTTTTTATGATAAGGTTACGGGACTGGAAGCCTTAAGTAATTGTGGTATGCACGTTCATGTGGACAAGAGGTCTATGGGGGAAATGCAAATAGGTAAGATGCTTGCTTTCATCTACAAGAAAGAAAACATCCCGAGTATTGAGGCACTAGCAGGTCGGTCATTCTCCTCCAATCGCTTCTGTAAAGCTAGTAGTGAACGAACATTAACAGATGGCTTATATGGTAATCTTGATGGAGTATCAAGAGATAGCGCAGGTAAGTACGAAGCATTGAATACTTCTCCTAAAAATACCATTGAAGTCCGTATCTTTGCCCCACCTACAGATGAAACTACTCTGTTTATGCGTCTTGAGTTTGTCCAAGCATTAGTTGACTGGACCAAGCCAGCTATTTGCAGTGTGAAAGATGCTGTATCTTGGGAGAAGTTCAGGGCTTTTGTGTGGGGTAATAAGAAGATGTATCCTAATTTGATTGGAGCAATAGCATGAAAACATCTGAACTGATTGGGCCTGCCCTTGATTGGGCTGTGGCGAAATGCGAAGGCAAGGAAAAGAATTGGGGCAAATCCTCAATGATTCCTTATGACTACTTCATGGGGCATACTTACTCAACAGATTGGTCCCAAGGCGGGCCAATCATTGAGCGAGAACGTATTTCCGTCACTTGGTTAGGCGGCCCAAAGACGCTGTGGGTAGCTGCATATATACCAGAAGGCTTAACCGATGCCGACTGGGATTGGCGCTTTAATCGAACTGGCTCCACCCCCCTCGTCACAGCCATGCGCTGTTATGTGGCAAGTAAACTTGGTGATGAAGTAACTATCCCTAAAGAATTGGAGAGCTAACGTGTGCATTGCCCTACTAAAACCTGAAGGTAAGACAGTTTCCAAAGAAACCCTAGCCCAATGCTTCAAGGCAAATAGCAATGGTGCTGGATATATGTATGCAAGAGATAATCAGTTGCACATACATAAGGGTTTCTTTTCCTTTGATGAATTCTATGAAAGCTATAAGCCTGTTGAGCAGGAGAAATGTGTAATCCACTTCCGTATTAAGACACATGGAGATATTTCCGCAGATAATACCCATCCCTTCCAGGTAAGTAATGACTTGGCTTTTGTTCATAATGGTATTATCAACATCAAAGAAGATAATAAAAAGTTCTCTGATACATGGCACTTCAACGAAGCTATCATCAAGCCTATGTATAGGGACAATAGGGCATTCATTAAACGCCTTTATAATCAAGAACTTATCAAGAGCTTCATTGGTAGCAGTAAGCTAATCTTTCTTGATAGCAAGGGCCGCAGCACCATTATTAATCCTGATCGTGGTGTTTGGGAGGATGGTGTGTGGTACAGCAACACTAGCTTCCGTATTCCTGTATACTCTCCACCTAAGCAAGGTACATGGGTAGCACATAAAAGTAGCTATTTCCTTGAGGGAGAAATGGTATGCTTTACTCGGGACTTTATGGGTTACAAGAAAGGTGCTGTTGTATATGTAGATAACATCTTGCCTTTCAATAAGCTTGAGGTTATTAGCCATACTCAGACTGCTGAAGGAATAATTGAGCGTAAGAGTGTTATTCCTGCTGCTTTTGTACAATCTATTGACGACTATATGGAGAGTGATTATGTGGCGAATTCTAGCTCCTTCTATCTGTAAAGAAACAGCAGAGGTTATTCAAGATACGATGAATGACTTCTACCCTACTGAGCGTACCATTAAGGTTAATTGGGGTAACAGTACACTTAATCGGCATGAACATACCCATGTGTGGGGTAACAAGCTTGAAGCTGTAGGCCGTAGTGGATACAAACGATTGTTCTTTGAACTATGTAAAGACCTTGGAACTGTACCAGTGTGTACATCTTATGAAGGCCCATGCTTTCAGCATCGTGTACCTAATGGTAGCAATGGTGTTGGTGTAATATATGTAGATCGTGAAGAAGACTTCATGCCTGACTTCTTTTCTACCAAGGAAATTGTAGGAAATGAGTTCAGGGTATACTTCTGCTACGATATGACATATCACTACTACCAGAAGCTACCTCTAGGAGAGCCTACAAGCCACCATTTACAGACTTCAGGTAATGGGTGGGGGTATGGGTCTACTAAAGATGAGTTCTCTCGTGTAACGGGCCTTAAAAATATTCTCGAGGAATACACCGAGAAAGTAGCTAATCGTCTTGAACTATCCTATGGTGCTGTTGACTTCAAGGTAAGTGAGGATTACACTGTATATATTCTTGAGGCTAATAGTGCTCCTACTCTGTTTAACATAGGGCTAGTAGAGGGTTTTGCTGCGCAATTTAAGGAGAAACTAGCATGAACTATGCTGTAGGAGATGTTATCACTATTGCAGAAGATGCCCCTATTGTCAGTGTTGATGGTGCTTTTGCTATGCGTGGTAATACATACATCATTACTAAATTGTATAAGGGAGGAGAAAGTAACTCCTTGTCAGTACACACAGATTATAATGGTGGATGGTGGATACGCCCGGAAGCTATAGCTTATGGTGGTGTTAATAAAAAAACCTCAATTGAACGTAAGATTGCAGTGATGTATAAACGATTTGAAAATCGTAAGGAGAATTAAATTGTCAGGACGATGCCGTAGTTGTAATGCAAAGATGTCTGTAGCTGATATGAAACGTAAACATGCAGAGACAGGAGAATACTTCGATCTATGTGGTAATTGTTTACGTGAAGTAATAGCTATTGTTGATTTGCCTATCATTGGAGATAGGGGCTTCTACTCTGAGGAGGAGAAAGATGATGAATGAGCCACTACAAGTAGGAGATATCATTTCTCATGTAAATTGGGATACAGAATATATTGTCTTAGCTGAAGAAAATGATGGTTATAGGCTTGCAGTATTTAATACGGAAACAGGTGTGCAAGGAGATAATAGCTTCACCTGGGAGTATTACCAAGGTAATACTGGTGTTAAGATTCACCGTGGAACTATTAACTATAAAACAGCAGTAGAAAGAAAAATAGCTGTGATGTATAAACGCTTTGAGCAAAGGAAGAATCATGTTTAAGGTAGGGGATATTGTTACAGGTACTCCTGAGAGTATCAGAGAATATGGCATTACTAATTCTGATGCCATTATGGAGGTTGTATTCTTTAATCCAGAGAACAGTGCAATGAAGGTTAAAGTCCTGTCATCCGTAGATGAAGGAACTGCTAAGTATTATATTGGGGAAGAGTTTGGTGTAGTGGCAAAATATTTCACACTATACTCAGGGGATGTTCCTCTACAACAAACTGCTATTGAACGTAAGATTGCAGTAATGTACAAGAGGTTCGAGAATAGAAATGCAAAATAAACCTTGCCCTAAATGCCGTAGTAATGGCAGGGATAAGACAGGCGATCATCTATTCCTCATGAAGGATGGGGTATCTTGGCACTGTAACAGATGTGGTTATCATGAACATAATGGAGAAGAAGTTGAGGAACAAATAATGGATATCGAGATGGTCGGTCATCTTCCTTCTGCTGCTATACCAGAAAGAAAGATAAAGCAAAGCATTGTAGAGCACTTCAAAGTAAAGATGGGTAATAGTGAAACATCGGGAGAAGTAGATAGCCACTTCTATCCTTTTACCAAGGGAGGAACAATCACTGGTTACAAGGTCAGGAAGCTGCCCAAGGACTTCTTTTCTGTTGGTACTAGCAAAGGTATTGTCGATCTATTTGGACAGGCTGTATGCCCCCCTGGTGGCCTTAAATTGCTTATTACTGGGGGGGAGCTTGATGCACTAGCAGCTTATCAGATTTTATATGAAAAATACCCTAACTTTAAGCCTTCTGTTGTATCTCTACCAAAGGGAGAAAATGCTGAAGCTGTGAAGGATAACCTTGAGTATGTATTATCCTTCAAAGAAGTAATCATCTACACAGATATGGATGTACCGGGAAGGAAATGTGCTGAAGAAATTGCTGCACTAATTGGTCCAGGTAAAGCTAGGATTATGGTTACAAGTGAGAAAGATGCTTGTGATATGCTCCTTGCAGGTAAGCAAGCTGAGTTCATCAATGCTTTCTTTGGTGCTCAGAAGCATAAACCTAAAGGCATTATATCTGGTACAGAAATTGATTTAGCATCTATCAAGAAGATGCAAGTAGCTGGTTATGACTTACCCTACCCGATTCTTAATCGTATGATTGGTGGCTTACGTAAGGGTGAACTAACTACGCTAACTGCTGGTAGTGGTATCGGCAAGAGCACAATGGCTAAAGAAATTGGTTATCACTTACGTAAGACACATGATCTTACTATTGGTAATCTTTTCCTTGAGGAGACACTGGAAAAAACTGTACAAAGTTACATTGCACTGGACAATAACGTACCTTTGAGTATGTTGCGTAAAAACAACACTATTCTTACCGATGAACAATGGCAAACTTCCTTCGATAGGTTAATCAATGACAAATGGTATGCTCTCCAACATTTTGGCTCGTTACCGACAGAGGAGCTTCTTGCAAAGATGCGTTATCTCGCCTACGGTGCTGGCTGTGATTTCATTATACTTGATCATTTGAGCTTAGTCTTTTCTGGGCAAGCTAATGATAATGAACGTATAGCTATTGATAATGCCATGACTGAGCTTGCTGCTTTTGTTGTAGAAAGTGGAGTAGGTATTATTTCTGTTGTTCATCTATCACGTAACAAAGGTAAGACTTCTTTCAATGAAGGTGGTGAGATTTCTCTTACTGACTTACGTGGTAGTGCAGCACTTGAACAATTATCTTTCAACGTGATTGCCCTTGAACGTGACCAACAAGGAGAAGATAATAACGAGAGTAAGATTAGGGTATTGAAGTCCAGAGAAACAGGCTGGACAGGTAGTGCAGATGTATGTCAGTATGACTTTAACACTGGAAGGCTTTTACCAAAGGAGATTACTTTAAATGGCTACTAAACACGTGCACGCTGATCTTATCAAAGCCTGGGCTGATGGGGCTGAGATTGAGCAAAGATTGCTAGATGGGCCGTGGAGTCCAGTTAATAGCCCAGCATGGCATTCATCTTTTGAGTACCGCATCAAAGACCCATACCGTGAACTGAAAGAAGCAGCGAAAGACCCGAACAAGGAGATTCGCTGTAATGGTAGCGATTGGTATGATGGCACTTATTGGGCGTTTAATTTGCCCCCTGAAGACTACGAAATCCGCGACAAGTCAGACCCATACGCAGAATTGAAGGCTGCGGCGAAAGACCCGACGAAGCAGATTCGTGCAGGTTTTGGTTGTTGGGTAGACGGGGGGACGCATACATGGGAGTGGAATTACTCAGTCAAGGACTACGAAATACGCGACAAGCCGAAAGCCAAGGTGAAGACGTGGTTGTGGATTTATAAAGATAGTAACGGTAAATACTGGACAACAAACGAGTTCTTCAAAGAAAAGCCTAAGAATTACTATAGTACTATTATCACGTTTATTCAACCTGCTTACTGGTCTGAAATGGAGGTGGAAGAATGACAGATGCAAACCTTGACCCAGATGTAACATTGGAAATGATCCAAGCAGGTAATGACTTCGCTTCACATGCGGTAGACGCCTCTATTGCAAGAAGTATGGGTGAACTAGGTTCCACCAAGGAGCAACGACAGTGGCAGATGGATCAGTTCAAGAATGTTGATCTGATTGAAATGTATCTGAGTAAGGAAATTGATTCTGTTACAGGCATCTACCTAGCAATGGAGAGAGCAAAATGAGATGCAAACCTTAATCTTCGATATTGAGGCAAACGCACTTCTCCAAGATGCTACAAAGATATGGACTATCGTAGCTTACAACTTGGAAGAAAATAAATATCACATATACCTTGACAAAGAGGAGAACTACAGCTACCCTAAGAACTCTATTATATATATAAATATAGAAGAATACTTACAGCTTCTTACTTCTTCTTATTTAGTAGGACACAATGTACTTGGCTTTGACTTACCTTTACTAAAGAAGCTATATAACTTTAACTATAGTATTTCTCCTTCTTCTGTAGCTGATACTATAATTATGTCTAGGTTATTCTTTCCTGATAGACCTGGACATAGTGTTGCATACTGGGGAGAAGTGTTTAAGTTTCCTAAAGGAGATCACTCAGACTTCTCTTGCTTGTCACAAGAGATGCTAACATACTGTATTCGAGATGTAGATATCACCCGTAGAGTATATGCTAAGATGCTTGAGGAGCAAGCTGGATGGGATTGGATACCTAGCTTAACCCTTGAGTATGCAATGCAAGCACTACAAGTTAAGCAGGAAACACATGGAGTGCTCTTTGCTGTTGACAAAGCAAGAGAACTTGTACATACTATTTGTAAGGAGATAGAAGACATAGAACATACAGTAGTACCTCTTATTCCACCTTCTCTTGAGAATCTTGGACCTGTGAACAAACCTTTCAAGAAAGATGGTACGTTGTCTAACATAGCTTTGAAGTGGCTAGAAGATGATACAGTGGCCTGACTTAACCTTCCCACCTTTGAACCTTTGGAATTTTCCTAACCAACCTAATATTCGTGCGAGCACTCGTGCGAACTTACACAAGGAACACAAAATGCAAATCTCTCTTACTGATGCAAATGGAACCTACAGTATTTTCCTGAATGAAGACTTTGATCTCATGGATGATTACATCGAATGTCTTATTAAGCCTATTCTTCGTGCAGCTTCTTTCAGTGATTTGTCTATTGATAAATACTTTGTGAAGGAAGAAGAAAATTTCTCTTGGGATAACATGCCCCTGTTTGAGGAGAAACCTGTAGCTAAGAAAGCTGTGTGATGATAGGTGGCCCATTCTGTAGGGTGGGCTGGAAACCCATCAACCTGAACTCTCACGATCAGGTAAAGAATTACCTCCTCACTCAAGGATGGGTTCCAAGCGAATACAACTATCAGAAAGATGCTAAGGGTTACTTTGCTAAGGATGAGAATGGAGAACTTATCCCCACTAGCCCTAAGCTAACAGAAGATTCTTTTGCATCTGTCACTGGAGAAGTACCTAAGCTAGTCGCTAGACGTAATGTTCTTATACATCGTCAGAGACTCTTGGAGAATGTTCGTACAGATGGTAGTCTTAGTGGTCTTCTGAATAATGTGAGGAGTGATGGTAGGGTTGAGGCAAGATGTATTCCTCAAGGGACTAACACAGGCCGAGCTACCCACAGTAACATTGTCAACATACCCTCTATTCATGCTGCTTACGGGGCTGAAATCAGAGACTTGTTTATTGTTGCTGATGGGTATACACTTGTAGGTGTAGATGCAGCAGCACTTGAAGCACGTATATTTGCTCACTTCATGCTGAATTATCCTGGTGGTGATGTACTAGCAGACTTGGTACTTCACGGAGACATTCACCAAGAGAATGCAGATATGTGGAACTGTTCTCGTAATGATGCGAAGAGTCCATACTATGCGTTAATGTATGGTGCTCAAGTCCCTAAGTTTACAGCTACATTAAAGTGTAGTGCCAGAGATGGTCAGAAATATTATGACGCTTTCTGGGAAAAATATAAGCCACTAGAGTTATTCAAGCAGGATTTAACTAAGGCTTGGGAGAGCCGTGGTGGTAAGAAAGGTGGATTCATAAGAGGAATTGATGGACGTAAATTACATGCACGTAGCCAGCATTCCCTTGTGAACCTTATGTTTCAAAATGCAGGTAGTGTGGTTGTTAAGGTAGCTGGTTTATTTATAGACAAGTGGAGTAGTCATCTTGACAGTCACCAACTTATTTTCTACCATGATGAATATGAATACGAGGTGCTTAATGAACACGTAGCTGAGTTTCTTCCTATTACAGAGAAAGCTTTTAAGAAAGCTGGTGAGTGGTTTAAACTTAACGTAGAAATTGTAGGTACACCTAAGACAGGTAAATCCTGGCTTGAAGTACATTAACCTTTGAGGAAATAAAATGGCACTAAACTTTGCAGAAACTAAAGCTAAGAAAGTCTATCCCCGTATTGGTGAGGGCACCTACCCTGCACGTATTGTACGTATTCTTGATTTCGGAATGCAGTATGCTACTGACTTCAAGACGGGGGAAATCAAAACGTATGATGATGGCAATAAAGTTGTTCAACACAAGGTATGGCTTGACTTTGAGCTGCCTACTGAAACCATTGAAGTTGAGGGTATTCAGAAACCTCGTTGGATTGGTAAAGAATACACTGTCTCTACCCATGAGAAAGCTGCCCTAACGGCCCTTCTGAAGGCTGCTGATCCTGGTGGCAAGGCTACCCTCAAGGGACGTAACGTAGCTGGCCTCCTTGGTCTGCCATTGATGATTACTGTAGGTAGTACATCATCTGACAAAGACAAGATTTCTAATGTATCTTCTCTTGTCAAAGGTATGACAGTTGATCCCCTTACTAATCCTACACTGTTCTTTGATCTGGATGGTAATGATCGTAAGACTTTCGATAGTTTGCCTGACTGGATGAAGAAGCGTATTCAAGAAGGTATTGACTATGAGTCTACACCCTTTGCCAAGAGTGCAGGTAGCTTCTCTGATATGCCTGATGATGAGCCGGAGGAAAGCCCTTATTAACTGATTTACACCCTCGTAGTTAAATGGACATAACAAAGACCTTCTAAGTCTTTATTCTAGGTTCGATTCCTAGCGAGGGTGCCAAATAAAGGAAAACTGCAATGAAAAAATATTCTATTTGTGATCATGTATGGGAATTTTTTAATGATGGAGACTACGGGAGTTACTGGTATTGCATTAAATGTGGAGCAAGGCACTCATGAAACTCTACAACGTACCAGAAAATAGTTTGATTAAACTTTCAGAAGGAGATGGTAGAGTATTTAAGTTCCTTAGTGTAGATCAAAGCTTTGCTTATCTTAGAGCTGAGAATGGAACTAAGCTGAAACTTCCTTCTACTTATGAAGTTATTCCTGTAGGAAAATACTATGATTAACTATGACTTAGCAAGAGAAAAAAATCTTTCAGAAGAAACAGTAGCGGCTATTGAAAAGCTTCAAGCATATCGTACACAGCTAGGAGAGAGTTATCTAGCTGGTAAGATTGGTGCTTTAATGTATAGAGAAGCTTGGGAAGAAAATGAATATCTTCTACAAGCCTTATGGGGCTTTCCTCAAGATAGTAACTACCATATGTTTTGGGAAATGGCTGGATGTACTTGTCCAAGAATGGATAATAGAGATAGTTGGGGGTATAGCTTGCACTACTATTCTGGTGATTGTCCTATTCATGGGATGGTTAAATGAGCAAAAGAGAAGTAATGAAGATGGCGCTTGATGCGCTGGAATACGACTACCCAGACCGCCAGGGTGTTATCAACGCACTAAGCGCAGAACTGGCGAAGCCTGAACCTGATCCTGTTGTATGGATGCAAAGTAACCATCTGGATAAGTTTGAGCAACATGCGTGTGGCGCAGATTCAATGTTAGCTCGTTGTTCTCACAGGCAGCTTCAACCGGATTACGTCCCCTTGTACCGAAAGGAAGACCTATGAGCAGACCTTTCCCTGATGACCACTATGATGAAAATGGCATATACATTCCTCGCTTATATGGACGACCTTGGAATGAATGGTATAGGCTCTTTGGCTTGAAGAATAAAGAGGAGATTAAAGCTTACGTAGAAGAACAAAGGATAGATATTATCGGTTCAAATGGAAATGATGGCCTGCACTATGAGTGGAATGAACGTAAGACATAGATGTGTTTACTGTGGTAAGCTTACATATTTCTGGCAAAGATGGAATATGAGCTACTATGAGTGCTATGATAATTGTAGGTCAACCACAGGTGTTGATAGGAAAACTGGTGAACTTGTTAAGGAGAAACAAAAATGAGTGGATGCTATGGCAGTGATCCTGAAGATCGTTATTTTGAACAGCTTCTATTTGACTTCCTTGAATCACAAGAGGAAGTAGATGAGGAAGAATTTCCTGATGAATGGGAACAAGAATATTACTTGGAGAATATCTTAGCAGAAGGAGAATATAAAGATGAACAGCTATGAAGATTCTGGAGCTAGGCTCTATAGTAAACCAGATAGTGAGGAGTATCTGGAAAACTATGAGAAAATTTTCGGAGAAAAAATTCCTTGGTATGTCCGCCGAGACATGTTGAAAAAACTTGAAGAACGAGGGAAAACTTGTGAAGAGAATGACACTTACATACTCTCCGATTGAGGGTACACTAGCACTTATTGACGGCGATATCCTTGTATACCGCATTGGGTTTACTACTCAAGATGTGAATGAACGTATAGCTTTGTCTCGGGTGAATGCCTACATAGATGAGATTCTTTTTAACTCTCATGCTAGTGACTATATGATTTATCTTACAGGTGGCAACAACTATCGTAAGACATTGTACCCTGAGTACAAGGCTAATCGTATACAGGAGAAGCCTCTTCACTACAATCTTATCAAACAGTATCTTATTGATCACGAAGCTGCTATACTAGAAGAGTATCAAGAAGCAGATGATGCTCTCGGTATAGCTCAGACAGCAGGTAATGATACTACTATCATCTGTAGTATCGACAAAGACCTACATCAGATTAGTGGTAGGCATTATAACTTCGTTAAGAATGAACACACCATTGTTACCCCAGAAGAAGGTATTTATTTCTTCTACCAACAGCTTTTAACAGGGGATAGGGTAGATAACATACCTGGACTACCAAAGGTCGGTCCCATTAAAGCTAAGAAAATCCTTGGTGAAATGTCTGATGAAGCTACCTACA
>Ga0209287_10000497_pt1 | contig 23132 bp, 24 predicted proteins | sample PPLLak3cmMay2015_2_FD_187255 | JGI IMG/M metagenome (GOLD analysis project Ga0209287, IMG submission 187255) | Freshwater sediment microbial communities from Prairie Pothole Lake near Jamestown, North Dakota, USA - PPLs Lake P8 Core (1) Depth... | ecosystem: Environmental > Aquatic > Freshwater... | reverse complement strand
GGTCGCCGACCTGGCAACGGGCATTCAGGGTGACGTTGGGATGCAGCAGGCAATCCTCGCCGAGGCTGGCCTCGTCGCCGATGACGCAGTTGGCACCCACCACCGAGCGCGCGCCGATTCTGGCAGCACGGCCGATGACCGCGCCCGGCCCAATGCTGGCGTCGGCGGCCACGACAGCGTCGGCATCGACCACAGCGGAAGGATGAATGCCCGCAGGCGGCAGCACCGGCGGATTCAGCAGCGCCGAGACCCGGGCAAAGTAGAGATAGGGATTGGCGGTCAGGATGCGCGGCAGCTGGGTCGAATCCTGCGCATCGAGGGGCAGGATCACCGCGCTGGCACGGGTGTCGACAAGCTGGGACAGATATTTCGACTGCGAGACGAAGCCGATTTCGCCGGCCTCCGCCCTGGCGAGCGGTGCCACTTGGCGGATCAGGACCGTGCCGTCGCCGAGTAATTCGCCGCCGAACCGGGCCGCCAGTTCTGCCAGGGCGTAAACCATGCTTGATGCTTAACGGGCGCCCAGCGCCTTCATCACCTTATCGGTGATGTCGCTCTTGGGATCGACATAGACGGCCTGGTCGATGATCAGATCGAATTTTTCAGCCTTGGCGATATCCTGAACCACCTTGCGGGCGCGCTCCTGGATCTGCCCGAGCTCCTCGTTGCGGCGCAGGTTCAGGTCCTCGCGGAATTCGCGGGCCTGACGCTGCAAATCACGATTGAGATTGGCGAGGTCGCGTTCCTTGTTCTTGCGCTCCGAGTCGGACATCGTCACCCCGTCCTTGTCGAGTTGCGCCTGCAGGTCGCGCGCCTGCTTGGCGAGTTTCTGCAGTTCCTGATCACGGCTGGCGAACTCGCGTTCCAGCTTCTTCTGTGCCGCAACCGACAGCGGCGCCTCGCGCAACAGGCGCTCGCTGTTGACGAAGCCGATCTTGGTGGCGGCGAGGGCAGGTCCGGCCGCCATCAGCAGCGTGATCAGCAGGGTGCCGGTGATGTGTTTGATCGTCATGACGCATACTCCTTATTAAGCATGGCCTCAGAATACATTGCCGAGGCTGAATTGGAACATTTCCTCCTCGTCACCCGTCTTGCTGACCAGTGGCGTGGCGAGGCTGAACTTCAGCGGTCCCAGGGGGGAAACCCACAACAGCGCGACGCCCGCCGACCAGCGCAGGTCGTCGAAGGCAAACGTCTCGTAGCGGGCAGGGTCGGGGTAGTCACCGGGACCGAACGCGGCGCCGCCATCGATGAAAGCCGAGAAGCGCAGCGACTTGTTATCCGTAAGTCCCGGAACCGGGAAGTAGAGTTCCGCATTGGCGATATAACGCTGGTCGCCGCCGAGTGCATCGCCTTCGATATCTCTGGGTCCGAGCGTCGCGGTCTTGAATCCGCGTACCGTGCTGGTGCCGCCAGCGTAGAAGTTCTTGAAGAAAGGCAATGGCTTGTCGTTCAAGCCTCCGCCATAGCCGATTTCACCATTGAGCATCAGGGTGAAGTCACGGCCAAAGCTGAAATACTGCTGGTGCTGCAGCGACAGCTTGTAATACTGCAGGCTGCCAGGCGGCGCCCCCAACTCGAGGGAGATGCGCTGGTAGACGCCGCGGGTGGTGAACAGGAAATTGTCGCGGCTATCACGCGACCAGGAACCGTCGAGCCGGACCGTGTCGTTGTCCTCGCCAAATTCCTCGACGAAATCCTGCCACTCGTTGGGGCTGGTTTCATCGACGCTCACGCTATTGCGTTCGTAGGCCAGGCCCATCGAAATGAAGTCGCGTTCATTGATCGGCAGGCCGAAGCGCACCCCCGCACCCAGGGTCGAGTTCTGGAAGAAGCCGGTATTGTCGAGATCGGTCGAATCGACATCGCGACGATAGATGTCGTAACCGATGCTCACGCCGTTGATGGTGAAATAGGGATTGGTGTAGGACAGCGAGTAGATGGTGTTGATGCTGCTGGTGTTGATTTGCGCGGTGAGGCGGTTGCCGGTGCCGAACAGGTTGGCCTGCGAAATCGAGCCGGACAGGACCACGCCCTCGGTCGAAGAATAGCCCGCACCAACCATGATGCTGCCGGTGGACTTCTCGTCGACGCTGATGTTGACGTCGACCTGATCGGTCGTTCCCGACACGCTCGGCGTCTCGATGTTGACCTCGTTGAAAAAGCCCAGACGATTGATGCGTTCGCGCGAACGGTTGATCTTCGCCGCGTCGTACCACGCCCCTTCCATCTGCCTGACTTCCCGGCGCACCACCTCGTCGCGGGTCTTGGTATTGCCGGCAATGTTGATGCGTTTGACGTAAACCCGCCGGCCAGGATCAATGAACAGGGTGAAGGCGACCTCGCTCTTCTCCTTGTCCAGTTCAGGCACGGCGTTGACGTTGGCGAAGGCATAGCCCTCGTTGCCGAGCAGATCGCCGATCGCCTTGGTCGATTCGGTCAGCCGGTCGCGAACGAAGACCTCGCCCGGTTTGACGCTGACCAGCGCCATCAGTTCTTCCTCGGGCAGCAGGATCTGGCCGGCCAGTTTGACGTCGGAAACCCTGTACTGTCTGCCTTCGCTGATGTTGACGGTGATGTAGATGTCCTTCTTGTCGGGCGAGATCGATACCTGGGTGGATTCGACATTGAATTCGAGGTAGCCGCGGTTGAGGTAGAAGGAGCGCAGGTTCTCGATGTCGCCGGCCAGCTTGGTCTTGGAGTACTGGTCGTTCTTGGTGTACCAGGTGAACCATCCCGGCGTGGTCGAGCTGAACTGCCTGAGCAGTTCTTTTTCCTTGAAGGACTGGTGGCCGACGATGTTGATCCGGCGAATCTTGGAACTGTCGCCTTCCACCACATCGAACTGCACATCCACGCGGTTGCGTTCCAGCGGGGTCAGCGTCGACTTGATTTCGACCGCGTACTTGCCGCGGTTGAAATACTGTCGCCGCAACTCCTGTTCGGCCTTGTCCAGCAACGCGCGGTCGAGCACCCGCCCTTCCGCCAGACCGGTCTGTTTGAGGCCGGTCTTGAGGTCGTCCTCGGAGAACTCCTTGATGCCGGTAATGGTGACCTTGGAAATCGAGGGGCGCTCCTCGACCACCACGATCAACACATCGTCGCGCGACTCCAGGCGCACGTCCTTGAAGAAGCCGGTGGCATACAGCGCCTTGATGGCGGCGGCGGCCTTGTCCTCGGTCAGCGTGTCGCCGACCTTCACCGGCAGGTAGCTGAACACGGTGCCGGCCTCGGTCCGCTGGATACCCTCGACACGGATGTCCCGCACCACGAAGTCTTCGGCAACGGCATGACAGCTTGCGAAGGCTGCAAGCAAGGCAAGGGACAGGCGGTTTAACGTCATGTATGGGTCAGCCGGCGAAGAGGCGTTGCAGGTCGTTGTAGAGGGCTAATGACATGAGCAGCAGCAGCAGCGCCATGCCGATGCGCATGCCATATTCCATGACCTTTTCGGATACGGCGCGTCCCGTCAAAACCTCGTAAATATAATACAGGAGGTGCCCCCCATCCAGCACGGGAACCGGCAGCAGATTCAGCACCCCGAGGCTGACGCTGACCAGTGCGAGGAAGCCGACGAAACTGATCCATCCGAGCGAGGCCGATTGCCCGGCGTAGTCGGCAATCGTCAGCGGGCCGGAAAGGTTTTTCCAGGAAACCTGGCCGAGCACCATGCGCCCCAGCATCTCCAGGGTGAAGACCGACATGTCCCAGGTTTTCTTGACCCCCTGGATCAACCCGTCCACCGGTCCATAGCGCACCTCGGTCATCAGGCCGGCGAGGATCGTCTCGTCCACTTGAGGCGCTGCGCCGATCTTGCCCACCGGCTTGCCGGACTCCTCGACCGAATCGGGCGTCAGCGACAGAGCCAGACTGCTGCCGTCACGCTCGACTTCCACCTCGAGGGTCTGTTGCGGGCTGGAGCGAATCAGCCTGACCCACTCCTGCCAGGAGGCCAGCGGCTTGCCATCGACCGAGCGGATGCGGTCTCCTGCCTGCAGATTCGAACGCGCCGCGGCCCCGTCCTCGATCACCTTGCCGATGACGGCGGGAATCTCGGGATCAAAACGGCTGATTCCCAGCGGCTGCAGCGGGTCCTGGTCGAGCTGGTCGGTCTGCACGCCAGCAACATCCAGCTCCACGGTGCGGCCGCTCCTCAGTCCCAGTTCGACACGGCTGCCCGCCACTCCGGCGCGCAACAGCGTCAACCGCAGATCCTGAAACGAGCGGATCTCGGTGTCGTTGACCCGATCGATCTCGTCCCCTGCGACGAGGCCGGCGATTGCAGCCGGTGTGCCGGCCGGCGGCTCGCCGATCATCGGCTTCAGCGCCGGCAGGCCGTTGAGGAACAACGCCCAGTACAGCACCACCGCCAGCAGGAAATTGGCCATCGGACCCGCCAGCACGATGCCGATGCGGCGCCACACGCCAGCCCGGTTGAAGGCCCGATGGACTTCGGCGGCGGGTACGGCGCCCTCGCGCTCGTCGAGCATCTTGACGTAGCCGCCCAGCGGCAGCGCGCTGACTGTCCACTCGGTCTGGTCGCGTCCGAGCCGGCGGCTGAACAACGGTTTGCCGAAACCCACCGAAAACCGCAGCACTTTGACTCCGGCCAGGCGTGCCGCCAGGTAATGGCCGAACTCATGGATCACGACCAGCACGCCGATCGCGACCAGGAACCACAGCACGGTGTGCAATACGCTCATGCGCCGACCCGGGCCAGATAGGCCTCTGCAGTTTCACGCGCCAGACGGTCGGCCTCGAACAGGTCATCGAGGGTTTCCGCTGCGCCGCCGGCAAGCGTATCCATGGTGTGGGCGATGCTGTCCGGAATTGCGCTGAAAAGCACCGCGCCATCGAGAAAACGCGCTACCGCGACCTCGTTGGCAGCATTCAGCACCGCCGAGGCGTTGCCGCCGCGGCGCAAGGCTTCGAACGCCAGGCCAAGGCAGGGGAAACGCACGTGGTCAGGCTCCTCGAAACTCAGCTGCCGGCCCATCAGGTCGAGCCCCGAGACGCCGGCCTCGATGCGTTCGGGAAACCCGAGGGCATAGGCGATCGGGGTGCGCATGTCGGGCGTGCCGAGCTGCGCGATCACCGAGCCGTCGGCGTATTCGACCATCGAGTGGATGATGCTCTGCGGATGCACCACCACGCGGATCTGCTCAGGTCGGGCATTGAACAGCCAGCGCGCCTCGATCACCTCGAGGCCCTTGTTCATCAGGCTGGCCGAATCCACGGAAATTTTCTTGCCCATCACCCAGTTGGGATGCGCGATCGCCTGTGCCGGGGTGGCGCGCGCGATCTCCTCAACCGAAAGCTGGCGGAACGGTCCACCCGACGCGGTGAGCCACAGCGACTTCACCCCGGCCTGCTGGAAGTCGCCGTTGAAATCGCGCGGCAGCGCCTGGAAAATGGCGTTGTGCTCCGAATCGATCGGAAGCAGCACCGCGCCGCTGCGGGCGACGGCGTCCATGAACAGCTGGCCCGACACCACCAGGGTTTCCTTGTTCGCCAGCAAAATGCGCTTGCCGGCCTGCGCCGCGGCCAGGGTCGCCGGCAGACCGGCAGCGCCGACGATCGCCGCCATCACCGTGTCGACTTCGGGCGCGGTCGACACTTCGGTCAAGGCGCGCTCGCCTTCCAGCACCGTCACCGCCAGTCCGGCGTCCTTGACGCGCTGGCGCAGGGCGGCAGCCGAATCCGCCTGGCTCATCACCGCATAGCGCGGGCGATGGGTGCGGCATTGTTCGAACATGCGCTCGACCTGGGTGGCACCAGTCAGGGCAAAGATCTCGAAGCGCCCGGGGTGACGCGCCACCACGTCGAGGGTGTTGACGCCGATGGTGCCGGTGGCGCCTAGAACGGTCAGCACCCGGGAGGTCATGCGCCGCGCCCCAGCAGGACCAGCATGCCCGCCGCGATCGGCAGCGCAGAGGTCATCGCATCGATGCGGTCGAGCACGCCGCCGTGACCGGGCAGCAGCCTGCCGCTGTCCTTCATGCCGGCCACACGCTTGATCCAGGATTCGAACAGGTCACCGAGCACCGAGAAATAGAACAGCACCACAATCATCAGAAGCAACAAGGGAAGCGACACCACGGACTGGAATCCGTTCATCAGCCCTCCATACAGCAGCAGCGCCAGCAGCGCTCCAACAACGCCCTCCCAGGTTTTGCCTGGGCTGATGTGCGGCGCCAGCTTGCGGCGGCCGAACGCGCGCCCGGAGAAATACGCTGCGCTGTCGGCGATCCAGACGATCGCCATGATACCGATCAGCACCCACGGCCCCGCATCGCGAAGATACAGAATCGCCGCCCAGGTGGGCAGCAGCACCGTCAGCCCGATCGCTGCGCGAATGAAGACCGCCCGCCCCTGCCAGCCGAACGCCAGCCAGAGCGGCGCCAGCACGACCCAGAACAACGCTGCCAGAACGAAGAGCGCAGCCTGAACAGCCTGTATGTCGGCAGCCGGCAGAAACGACAGGCCGAGCGCGATCAGCCCCACCAGGGCCGCATAGACGATCGGCAGAATGCCGGGGAACTGGCTCAGGCGTGCCCATTCGTGGGCGCCGACCATGATCGCCGCCGACACCAGCAGCGCCCACAGCCAGGCAGGTGCAAGCAATACCGCGGGTAAGAAAACCGCCAGCAGCACGGCCGCGGTGATCATGCGTATCAGGAGCGGGTTCATCGGGGCCGTAGCAACGCTCACTTCGCTAAGCTCAACTGTTCGCTGGTGCGGCCGAAGCGTCGCTCGCGCTTGCGATAGGACGCGATGGCGTGATCCAGGGCCGACGCATCGAAGTCGGGCCACAAGGTATCGGTGAAATGCAGTTCGGTGTAAGCGAGCTGCCACAGCAGGAAATTGCTGATGCGCTGCTCACCCCCGGTGCGGATGAAAAGATCCGGCTCGGGGCAATCGGCCAGCGAGAGATGGCGCCTCAGCGCCTCCTCGTCGACCTGCTCCGGCGCCACCCCTTCCGCCATCATCCTGCGGATCGCCTGCAGGATGTCCCAGCGCCCGCCGTAGTTGGCGGCGACGGTGAAGGTCAGCAGGGTGTTGTCGCGGGTCAGCGCCTCGGCATCAAGGATCAGGGCCTGGATGCGTTCGGAAAATCCCGAGACGTCGCCGATCACCTGGAAGCGGATATTGCTTTCGTGGAGTTTCGCCACCTCGTTTTCCAGCGCGCGCAGAAAAAGCTCCATCAGCAACGTGACCTCGTCCTGCGGCCGCCGCCAGTTTTCGGAACTGAAGGCAAACACCGTCAGATGGCTGATGCCGCGTTCGCCGCAGGCGCGGATCACGCCGCGCAGCGCCTCGACCCCCTTGCGATGGCCGGCAACGCGCGGCAGCATCCGCCGCTTCGCCCAACGTCCGTTGCCATCCATGATGATGGCGACATGTTGCGGCACGTCCCCGGTATGGGGAATGTCGCGAGTGGAGCTTCTGACCACGGGATGCTTGCTCAAACTGCGAGCAGGTCCTTTTCCTTGTCGGCCAGCATCTTGTCGATCTCGCCGATGTATTTGTCGGTCAGCTTCTGCACCTCGTCCTGGGTGCGGCGCTCCTCGTCCTCGGTCGCGGTCTTGGCCTTGACCATGTCCTTAAGCGTGCCGTTGGCATCGCGCCGAATGTTGCGCACAGCGACGCGCGCCCCTTCCGCCTCGTTGCGCACCACTTTGATCAGGTCGCGGCGGCGCTCTTCGGTCAGGGCCGGCATCGGCACGCGAATGATGTCGCCGTGCGCGGCCGGATTGAGGCCGAGATCGGAATCGCGGATCGCTTTTTCGATCTTGCCGACCATGTTCTTCTCATACGGCTGCACGCCGAGGGTGCGGCTGTCGACCAGCGAGACGTTGGCCACCTGCGGCACCGGGGTAGGGTTGCCGTAGTAATCCACCATGACGTGATCGAGGATGCCGGTGCTGGCGCGCCCGGTGCGGACCTTGCCGAGGTCGTTCTTCAACGCCTCCAGGGTCTTGCCCATCTTCTGTTCAGCGGACTGCTTGATCTCGGCAATAGTTTGTTCAGCCATGTCGACTCCTCAATTCAATGTAACGCGGGTGCCTTCATCCTCGCCCATCACCACGCGCATCAATGCGCCCGGTTTGAAGATGCTGAACACGCCCAGCGGCATGTTCTGGTCGCGGCACAAGGTCAGTGCCGTAGCATCCATGACCTTGAGATTCTCACGGATCGCCTGGTCGAAGGTCAGCCGGGTGTAACGCGTCGCCGCAGGGTTTTTGACCGGATCGTCGGAATAAATTCCGTCCACCTTGGTCGCCTTGAGCACGATGTCGGCGCCCATCTCCATGCCGCGCAGCGCTGCCGCGGTATCGGTGGTGAAGAAGGGGTTGCCGGTGCCAGCACCAAAAATCACCACCTTGCCCTCTTCCAGGTAGCGCAACGCCTTGCCGCGGATGTAGGGCTCGGCGACCTGCTCCAGCGCCAGCGCGGACTGGATCCGCGGCGCCAGGCCGGCCTGGCGCATCGAATCGGCCAGCGCCATCGAGTTGATAACGGTGGCGAGCATGCCCATGTAGTCGGCAGTCGGCCGGTCCATCCCGGACGCCGCGCCCGACACCCCGCGGAAAATGTTGCCGCCGCCGATCACTACGGCGACCTGCACCCCGGCATCGACCACCGCCTTCACTTCACCGACGATGGCAGCCAGGGTCTGCGTATTGATGCCGTAGCTGTCCTCGCCCATCAGGGCTTCGCCGGACAGCTTCAGCAGGATGCGGCGAAAGGCAGGCTGAGGCATGTCAGACCTTGGACGCAGCGGCGACTTCGGCGGCGAAATCGCTGACCTTCTTCTCGATGCCCTCGCCCACCACGAACATGGTGAAACCGTGGCACTGCGAACCCTTGGACTTCAGCACCTGCTCGACGGTCTGCTTGTCGTCCTTGACGAAGGGCTGCGACAGCAGGGTGACCTCCTTGAGGAATTTCTGCACCGTGCCCTCGGCGATCTTGTCCAGCATCGCGTCCGGCTTGCCGGCTTCCTTGGCCTTCTGGATCGCGACGCGGCGCTCGGTGTCGATCAGTTCGGCCGGCACGCCCGATGCGTCCAGCGACTTCGGCTTGGAAGCGGCGATGTGCATGGCGATGTCGCGTGCCAGCGCTTCGTCGCCGGTGACGTCGACCAGCACGCCGATCTTGTTGCCGTGGATGTAGCTGGCGAACTTGCCCTGCGCGTCGAGGCGGGCGAAGCGGCGCACCGACATGTTCTCGCCGATCTTGCCGACCAACTCGGTGCGGAAGGCTTCCACCGTGGTGCCGCCGTAGGGCAGCGCCGACAGCGCGGCGACGTCGGCCGGCTTCTGGTTGAGAACCATGTCGGCCAGCGCCTTCGACAGCGCGAGGAAATCGTCATTCTTGGCGACGAAGTCGGTTTCGCAGTTGACTTCCACCATGGCGGCGGACTTGCCGTCGGCGGAGATGGCGATGGTCACCACGCCCTCGGCGGCAACGCGGCCCGCGCTCTTGGCGGCCTTGTTGCCGAAACGCACGCGCAGGATTTCCTCGGCCTTGTCCATGTCGCCGCCGGCTTCGGTCAGCGCCTTCTTGCAGTCCATCATCGGTGCGTCGGTTTTCTCGCGCAGGTCCTTGACCATGCTTGCAGTGATTTCTGCCATTTCTTGCTCCAGCTAAAGTTTCAAATTTGCATACAAAAGAAGGGGCGCACGCCCCTTCTTCGACAACACTCGACAGGGCGGCCGGAATTATTCCGCGGCCACGCCGCCTTCTTCTTCCTCGACCTCGACGAACTCCTCGCCGCCGATGATCTCGCTGATCACCTGGGCGCGGCCTTCCAGCACCGCGTCGGCGATGCCGCGCGCGTACAGGCGGATGGCGCGGCTCGAGTCATCGTTGCCGGGGATCACGTAATCCACGCCCTCGGGGCTGTTGTTGGTGTCGACCACGCCGATCACCGGAACGCCCAGCTTCTTGGCCTCGACCACGGCACCCTTCTGGTAACCGACGTCGATGATGAAGATCGCGTCCGGCAGGCCGCCCATTTCGCGGATGCCGCCGAGGCTGCGGTTGAGCTTGTCGACTTCGCGCTGCACCGTCAGGATTTCCTTCTTCGACAGGCGGCCCGGCTCGGCGATTTGTGCTTCGAGGTCGTTGAGGCGCTTGATCGACTGCTTGACCGTCTTGAAGTTAGTCAGCATGCCGCCCAGCCAGCGGTTGTCGACGTAAGGCATGCCAGCGCGCTCGGCTTCCTCGCGGACGATGTCACGCGCCGCACGCTTGGTGCCGACGAACAGCACCGTGCCCTTGTTGGCGGCCAGCTGGCGGACGTATTTTTGTGCATCCTGGAACAGCGGCAGCGACTTTTCCAGGTTGACGATATGGATCTTGTTGCGATGGCCGAAAATGTACGGGGCCATCTTGGGGTTCCAGAAGCGGGTCTGGTGGCCGAAGTGGACACCGGCTTCCAGCATTTGACGCATGGTGACAGACATGAAAATCTCCTAAAGGGTTAAGCCTCCACCCGTCAGCAGCAGCTTCCCGGATAGTACGGAAACGCCGCCACCCTTTAATGACAGGTGTGCGAATTTGCCCGAACCATTTCGGACAGCCGGCGATTCTAATTCGTCAGGGGGCTTTTTTCAAGGAGTAAACAGGATTCAGCGCTCGCGCCCCGCCTGCTGGAAGGCGCGGCTGACGGGTGAGATGAGGTATTCCATGACGCTGCGGCGGCCTAGGGTGATCTCGGCGGTAACCTGCATGCCGGGCGAGAGCCGGTGGCGCTTTTCTTCGGACAGCAGATGTGGCTCCAGCAGCGTTACCCGGGTTTTGTAGAAAAGCCGCCCCACCTGAGCGGGGTTCTGTTGGGCCGTCTCCTCAGCCGCATCGGCACTGACCTGGGCGATGCGTCCGTCAAGCATGCCGTATTTCTGGAAGGGGAAGGCGGCGAGCTTTATCCTGACCGGCTGCCCGGGAGCGACAAAACCAATATCGCCGTTGCGCACCCAGACCTCGGCCAGCAGGTTTTCGCTGACCGGCACCAGGGTCATGAGAATCGATCCCTGCGATACCACCGAGCCCACGGTATGGGTGGCGAGATTTTTGATGATGCCATCCTGCGGCGCCCTGAGTTCGAGCATTGCCGCCCGGTGGGCCAGTTTGGCTCGCTCCTGGGTCAGCTGCCGCAGGCGGCTGCCGACTGCCAAGCGCTCTGCCTGCAGGCGCTGCTGGTAGTCGGCCTGCAGCTGGACCATACGTTTACGGGCCTGATCGATCGTTGCCTGCGCCGCGAGAATCTGCGTCTCCTGCGCACGGAGATCCTGTTCTTTTTCGATCCGTTCACGCGCCTTGTCGGCCGCCTGGATTTTTCCGCTGAAACCCTTCTCGGCGAGCTCGGCGAATGCTTTCTCCTGCGATTGATAATGCGGCAGCGTCTGCGCCAGTTTTGACTGGATCTGCCGTGCGGCCACCATTTCGTGGTGCGCTCTTTTCATCTGGCTGGCAGCCTCTGAAATGGCTGCTGCGAGGGCAAGCCGGTTCGCCTTGTATTGCGCCGACACCTGCGAATAGACCAGTTCGGAATCATCGGGCAGTCGCTGCAGGGAGGCGCCGGACAGTTCTGCCTCGATCCGTCGCAGGCTCAGGCGGTGCGCTTGGTATTCCGATTCGACCGAGAGGCTGTCAGCCTCGCTCAACACCGCGTCCATACGGATCAGAACCTGATCTTTCCTGACCGCATCTCCCTCGCTGACGAGGATGGACTTGATGACCCCCGCTTCGGCGGGCTGCACGATCTTGATCTGGGTGGCCGGGACCAGTTTTCCCTGCGCCGAAGCCACGATGTCGAGTTGCCCAAAAAATGCCCACGCCAGCAGTGTCGTCACCAGAGCCAGCAGCAGGTACAGGGTCCAGCGCGCCATCCCGAGAGGCGCCCGCATCGGCTCATGATTCATCATCAAAACAGCGAAACCGAACCGCCGGCATTTCCAATGATAGGCTTGATCAGCCATTCCGGCAGGCCAGATTCAGCGGCGCGGGGCTCATCCTCGAGCTGCTTGTGACTCGGCCCTTCGAGTGATCCATCGAGGCCATGGCAATAGGCCAGATCACCGCCCAAGGTCTCGGCATCACTGCCGCCGAGGCGGAATCCGGCGTGGGCATGACTCAACGACCATGCAATCAGTCTCGAGTCCGTCGAGCGTGCCGTGTCGAACTGCCCGACCACGAAATCGAGGTGTTCGGGCTTGTGGCCGAGCAGCGGGTCAGCGGAATCCGGATCGGAGCCTGCATAGGCTTTCTGGGTCATCTGCAGGGTTGCGACACTTCGATAGTCCGCCCATTTGGCATACCAGTTATTGAAGGCAAACTGATCGCTTTGCCCGGGATCCAGGATCGAGTCGCTCGAGACTTTCATTTCATCTCCTTTTCCAGGTCAACTGACTCTGCTTGAAACCCGGTATTCATTCCTGTCCCGCACTCGCAGCTTCCGCTGCCGATAGCGTCTCTCCAATCCTGATCACGCCATCCAGCTGCAAATTTCCCGGCAACTGATGGGCGATGAAAATCATCGTCACCTGGCCTTTCAACCGGTTGATGGTCCGGGCAAATGCTTCGGCAGTGGCCGGATCGAGGTTGCTGGTGGCCTCGTCGAAGATCAGCACCTTGGCGCGCTTGAGCAGGGCACGTGCGATGGCGACGCGCTGCTTCTGCCCCCCTGACAGGCCCGCCCCCTTTTCGCCGATTTCGGTCTGGTAGCCCTGTGGCAGGCCCTGGATGTGGTCGTGGATCTCGGCCATGCGGCAGGCCGTTTCCACATCCTGGAAGCTGGCCTGATGGGCAGCAGCGATCAGGTTGTCGTATACCGTGCCGGAGAACAGCACGGTTTCCTGCGGAACCACTCCGTATGCCTGCCGCAGTTCGTTGGCGGCGAGGAATCGGGTATCGATGCCGTCCACCTTGATCGATCCTTCGCCAGGCATGACAAATCCGAGCAGCAGCTTGGCCAGCGTGCTCTTGCCGCAGCCCGAAGGTCCGGTGATGGCGATGGCTTTCCCGGATGGGATGGTGAGATCGAGGTCGCGGAACAGCCACGGCTGGGTGTCGGCATAGCGGAAACCCAGCCCCGCCACGTCGATGCGGCCCTTGGCCTGGTTGCGTCGCGACGGGATCAGGGTATGCGGCTCGGGCGGACAATCCATCAGGTCGGCAAGGCGCTTGACCGCGATGCTTGCCTGCTGGAATTCCTGGTACAGGCCGGTGAGCCGCAGCACGGGTTGCGACAGCCGGGACGCGAACATCTGGAACGCAACCAGCATGCCGATAGTGAAGCCGTCGTTGTTCATCACCAGCAAGGCGCCGACGATAAGTATGCCGAGCGTCTGCACTTGCTCCAGCGCATGGGACAGCGTCTGGTAGGTATTGGCCAGGCTGCGGGTCCGGTAGGTGGCGTCCAGATAGCTCCCGAGATAATCGCCATAGCGATTTTCCAGCTGCGGTTCCATCTGCATTGCCTTGACGGTTTCCATCCCGGCCACGTATTCGGTGAGAAACGACTGGTTGCGCGCCCCCAGCAGAAACTGTTTGTTCAACCGCGCCCTCAAGAGCGGCGTGATGGCGAAACTAAGGCCCGACAGCAGGGCAATCAGCGTGACGGCGATCAGTGTGAGTTGCCAGTTGTAGAAGAACATCACCGCCAGGAACACCAGCATGAAGGGCAGGTCGAGAATGAGCGAAACCGCTGCACCGGTGATGAAGTCGCGAATGGTTTCGATGCCGTGCAGGCGAGCGATGAGCGTGCCGGTCGGGCGATGATGGAAATAGAGATGCGGCAGGCGCAGCAGATGACGAAACACCGCGGAACCCAGCACCGCATCGACCCGGTTGCCGGTATGCAGGATCAGCTGCTGGCGTATCCACCCCATGCCGGCGGAAAACAGCATGAAAATCGCCATGCCCGTGCCGACGACCTGAAGCGTCGACAAGGTCTGATGCACCACCACCTTGTCGATCACCACCTGCGTGAATAAGGGCAATCCCAGACCCAGCAGCTGAATGGCGAGAGACGCCAGCAGCACTTCGCGCCAGATCGACTTGTGCGTGAGCAATTCGGGAACGAACCACCTGAACCCGAACGGCTGCGGTTTGCGTCCTGCCACCAGGCCGGCATCCGTCTCGGTGGGTTCCGGTAGGATGCGCTCGATGGTGAGGATTTCCGGCTCGAAGCGGGCAAGGAATTCAGGCACCGGGAGGGTTTGCGGCTTGTCGCTTCCGGACGGAAAGAACAGCACCCGCTCGCCGTCGCTTTCGATGATCAGGACCAGTGTCACCAGTGCCGGATGGGTTTCGGACAAGGTTCCGCCCGACGAGACATCCGCCTTCTCGAAGGCAATGAACGGCAGGGACAAGCGTTTGAACGAGCCGCCCCCGAGGCGCGCAACCTGGGTCTTCAATCCCAGCCCGTCCATCGCCTTGAGCAGTTGCGCCATATCGTGCGGCGGCGGACATTGCCGGCACAGCAACTCCGCGTCCAGCGGAATATGGTGAAGCTGGCACAAACTCGCCAGAAGCCACTGGACGTCGGCTGCACCAATATTGCTGGCGGGCAGGCTGGCCTGTCCCATCATCTCCCCCCTTGCGGCCTGATGGCCTTATTCGAGGTTTCAGCTTATGCCGCTGATGGGGGGCCGCATATACAACAAAAGACATAGGTGCCGGCTTGGGTAGCGCCAGGCGGGCACGACAGCAGCACATCTCACCTGCCTATACTACGAACTGGAACGAAAGCCGCGGGTGCATCGAGATGTGCGGACGATTTGCGCTGAAAAATCCGAAGGCGATCAAGGCCGCCTTCGGGCTGGAGGAGATGCCCGACCTGCCGCCGCGCTACAACATCGCACCGTCGCAGGACATCGCCATCGTCCGCTTCTCGCCTGCCGGGAGGCATCTGTCTCTGGCGCACTGGGGGCTGGTCCCGTCGTGGTCGAAGGAATCCGACAAGAGCTACTCGACTATCAACGCCCGCGCCGAAACGGTCGACAGCAAACCCAGCTTCCGCGTCCCCTTCCGCGACCACCGCTGTCTGATTCCGGCCGACGGTTTCTACGAATGGCACGAGGAAGGCGGCGTCAAGCAGCCCTACCACATCGGCCGCCGGGACGCCGCGCCGTTCGCCCTCGCCGGGCTGTGGGACTTGTGGAAAGGCCCGCACGGCGACGTGCTGAGTTGCAGCATCATCGTCACCAGCGCCAACAATTTCATGCGTCCCCTGCACGAGCGCATGCCGGTGATGCTCGATCCCGCCGACTACGAGCGCTGGCTCGATCCCGACAACCACGACACCGCCGCACTGAAACAATTGCTGGTACCGCCACCGGACGAATGGCTCACCGCCTGGCGGGTGAGCCGGCAGCTCAACAACCCGCGCCACGAGGGCAAGGGCTGCGCCGAGCCGGTCGAGCCGCGCTAAGAAATTTCACCGCACGCCGCGGTTCTTAGCAAGGCCACAACCGGGCACGGGGGCAACGATTGGTCCTGAAGCGCATTCAGCCGCCCACCCGTTTTCACCCGGCAAGTGCGATGCGAAATAATTTCGCTTGCAACTGAAGAGTTAATGGCGCATAGTCGCGCTCAACGATTTTCAAGTAGTCCTGTTTTGTCTGGTTTACTACCTACTTCCTGTAGGTTTCCCTTCATCACCACTGTCTTGACCATCGTCCCAAACGGGGGCTATCCCCATATTTAATTTTTTTCAGGATATACAAGACATGGCAACAGGTACTGTGAAGTGGTTTAACGATTCCAAGGGCTTTGGCTTCATCACCCCCGAAGGCGGCGGCGATGATCTCTTCGCTCATTTCTCCGCGATCCAGAGCTCGGGTTTCAAGACCCTGACCGAAGGTCAACGCGTCAACTTCGACATCACCACCGGCCCCAAGGGTCAGCAGGCGTCGAACATTCGCCCGGCCGAGTAATCGGTCAGGCAGGCATGGCCTCCCAGCCATGCCGCCAGCTCTACATAGGGTCGTTGATCCGGGTGCGAACCCGATCGGCCGCCCTACCGGAAAGCCCGGCATCTTGCCGGGCTTTTTCTTTTGTTATTTCCCCCGGAGGCATAAACATGGCTAAAGAAGAACTCCTCGAAATGAACGGCGTGGTGGACGAAGTCCTGCCCGATTCGCGTTTCCGCGTCACCCTCGAAAACGGCCACCATCTCGTGGCCTACAGCGCAGGCAAAATGCGCAAGCATCACATCCGCATCATCGCCGGCGACAAGGTTTCCCTCGAGCTCTCGCCCTACGATCTGAGCAAGGGCCGCATCACCTTCCGCCACATCGAAGGCCGCGGTTCGTTCACCCCGCAACAGCGCCGCAAGCACTGATCAGTTTTCCCCAACACCCAGCCATGCCCGGCTATGAAGTGAAGTTCCAGCGGGTCGCCGTCTGCGGTGGCGCCGACCTGGAGATTCGCTCCCTGCTCGACCGGCAGCAATTCGCCGACCCCTTGGGCGAGGCTGCCGAGGCCGGAATATCTCCTGCAACCTGGCCGCTGTTTGGCCAAGTCTGGCCATCGGCACAAAAGCTCGCCGATCTGATGCAGGTGTGGGAACTCGGTTCGAGCCGCGTGCTAGAGATCGGCTGCGGTCTGGGACTGGCGAGCATGGTGATCCACCGCCGACAGGGCGACGTCACGGCCAGCGACTGCCACCCCCTGACCGAAGCCTTCCTGCAGGCCAACCTGCTGCTGAACGAACTGCCCGCGATGAAATACCTTACCGGCAACTGGTCGCGCGCCAATCCTGAACTAGGCACTTTCGACCTCATCATCGGCAGCGACGTCCTCTACGAGCGCAGCCAGCCCGAACAACTCGCCGCCTTCATCCAGTTGCATGCCGCCCCACGCGCCGAAGTCCTGATCATCGACCCGAACCGCAGCAACCGCAGCGCCTTCAACCGTTGCATGGCAATGCTCGGCTTTGAGCTGAGCGATTCGCTGATCGAGGGTCCGTTGCACGACGGCAGTCCCTACAAGGGGCGCCTGCTGCGCTACCGGCGAGCGTGTTCGACACGGCAATAGACCTCCACACCGGAGCCGACATTGGCTCCCGCCAAATCCTTGTGGGCATGGCATCGCCTGGAACAATCAATATTGGAAAAGAAAACCCGTTCGCGCCATCGCCGCGAACGGGTTGAGTAGTCACGTCGCGGCAGGGCACCGCGAGGATCAAGGCCTGTCCGCTAGATGCAAACCGGCTCGAGTCGTATCGGCAGCACGTTCAACTCGTTGACGTTGCCGATCACGGTGAACATGAAGGTTTCGAAGGCAAGGATAGGGGGGAAGCCGTTGGTCATCCGTTCGATCTGGATGCAGGGCGTGGAGAACGCTACCGTCGGCCTCTCGCCGGGCTGGGTATAAATTTCCACCGGCAGGGGCGCGAGGCTGTATTTCGAGCCGGGGAAAGTCTGGGGACTCAGCACTGCTGCCTTGGCCTCTTGGGCCTGCACCACTGCGGAAAAACCTGACAACCCACCTACAACAGCCAGGGCCAAAATGATTCGTTTTGCGTTCATGCTCGTCTCCACCGTGATGTTTCTGTTCGAGCCCTCTGCGGGGCGATCGTTCATATATAGAGGAGTTCGCATGCTTTTGAAGCCACTTCCCGCGCCAGATCCTAAATAAATCCTACTATTCATCACCGGGCCAAAGCCGTGCTACGCAGTCAACCTCAGGCAACCCCCCGTTCCATTTGAAACGAGTCCATCTTGCGCTCATACGCGTGCAAGGGATTGAACCCTGAGCGATTGATGCCTTATATAGCGAGAGCGTCACTCGCCTTGCTGGCAAACAAGGTGCCAATATCCGGCGCGATAATTTTTAGATTCAGGAGACACCATCATGCTGCAACATTTCAAATTGATTGGCTTGGCCGGACTGGCGGCGCTGACCCTTGCCGGCTGCGGCGGGCACGTCCCGCTGAAGATCGATCACACCCCGCCGCAGAAGCCGACTGGCGCCCTGGCCTCGATTGCTCCGACTGCGATCAAGGTGCTGGACTTCAGTGATCAGCGGCCCGGCATGGAACCGCTGCTCCTGGGCAAACGCTACGACTCGAATCAGGTTCCGAAGGGCGAAGTGACGGTGCAGCGCCCGGTGTCCGAGATCGTCACCGAGGCGGTTCGCGCCGAGCTTGCTGCTGCAGGCCACCGCGTCGTTGCGGATGGCGAGGAGGTGGTGGTGAGCGGCGTCATCAAGGACTTTTCGGTGAACACGCCAAGCGTCTCCACGCTCGCCTGGGATGTCGTCGCCCAGGTCGGCCTGGTGGTGGAAATCAAGTCCGCGGAGACCGGCGCCACCCTGCTCACCGGCACCTATGTAACCAAGGCGACGGCGCGAACCTACATCAATCCCGACGACAAGTTGATCAAGTCGACTTTCGAGCGCGCCCTGGGCGAGGCGATGAAGATGATTCGATCCGACGATGCCATCGCTCACCACCTGTCATCGCGAAGCTGACCTCGAGTTCCTGATCGGCTTGCTGCCTCACTGCCGCAGCACGCACTTCTGATAGAGGTCGCGCGCCCGGCCTTCGGGATCGTACTCGTCCTTGAGCGTCCGGTAGGCCTCGCCGTCGTAGATGCGCCAGAAGTCTTCCGGCGCGTAGTAGGACTCCGAATACAGCGACTTGATGCCGCCCAGTTCCGCGACCTTGTTTTCGACCAGGCGGTTGTGTTGGCCGGCGGGGAATGCGTGGCGGCGGCGCACCACGTCCCAGAAACCGAAGTTGAGGTAGAGCGTGTCCGGATCCATCGGGAACAGGGTGTAGCGCGCGTCCGTGCGGTAGGGCCGGATCGGGCAGATCCAGATCGGCAGGATGCCGATCTCGCGCTGGAAGAAGTCGAGAAAGGCCGGCGCGTTGCGCAGCGGAATGTCGACGTCCTGGATCACCGATTCGCGGTGCCTGCCGAGCACCCTGTCGAGGCGGCGGGTCAGCCCCCACTTGCTGTTCCAGCGCATCATCTTGGTGTAGAAGACCGAGTTCAGCCGCTCGCGCCCCAGCAGACGGCGAACCAGCGGATTCTGCGCGCCGAGATTCTTCGAGCACCAGAACCAGTCGGTGTCCCAGCGCCATATGTAATCGCGTGTGGTGAGGTAGTCGGTGTCGCGCTGGCGCAGGCTGCGGTAGTAGATGCTCTTGTAGGTGTAGTCGCTGGTGTACGGCGCCGAATCGACGAAGCGCGCCTCGCTCAGCACAAACTCCTTCGCGCCGAACGCCACCCCGTCGACGAAATCCGCATCGCCGGCGCAGGCGGCTTCGATCGCGGCGAAGAACGCGGCAGGGTCGTCGAAATGGCTGTGGCGGACGGCGACGAAGGGCTTGACCGGCACCGCCAGCGCCTTGAGCTTCAGCGCATAGCCCAGCGTGCCGTAGGAATTGGGGAAGCCGTAGAACAGGTCCCGGTAATCGTTGTCGGGTGTGGCCACCACCACCCGGCCGTCGGGCAGCAGGATTTCCAGTTCCTGCAGAGTCTCGTGCACAAGTCCGTACCTGAACGAAGTGGCCTCGATCCCCACCCCCGCCGCCGCGCCACCGATGGTGATGGATTTCAACTGCGGCACCACTGCCGGCATCAGGCCCTGCGCCAACATCGCATCGACCAGCTTGACGTAGGGCGTCATGCCCTCCACCTCGACCCAACGTTCCTCGCGATTGATCGACAGCACTTCGTTGAACGGGCGCACGTCGAGCTTCTGCCTCGGCGCCTGCTTGCGGTCGCGGAACAGGTTGGAGGTGTCCTTGGCCAGGCCGACCGGTGCCGACCCCGCGGCGGCACGGATCTGCTCGGCGAGGCGCTGCAGCTTGTCTGCGTGGCTCATTGGTAAAGGAAGCCGCGGCTCATCGGATAGTTTCCGCTATCGATGTTGCCCTTGCTGAAGACGATCTGGAACAGGTGCGTGCGCCCGCGCGCCGAGCGGAACATCTCCGCGCACGACCACAGATAGGAGCGCCACTTGCGCCGGAACGTCTCGTCGAACTTGTGCGGATCGAGCGCGTGGATCTGCTTCCAACGCGCATCGAAGCGGGTCGCCCATTCATCCAGGGTAGGTGCGTAATGGCGGCGCAGGTTCTCGATGTCGACGACCTCCAGGCCACACTGCTCAATCGCGTCGATGGTCTGTGCCAGGCTGGGGATCCAGCCACCGGGAAAGATGTGCTTGCGGATGTAGAACTCGGTGTCGCGCACCCCGACGTGGCCGATGAAGTGCAGCAGGCCCAGCCCACCCGGCTTCAAAGCGTCGGCATGCGCCCGCACCACCTCGAGCAGCTGGTCACGCCCGGCATGCTCGATCACGCCGATCGACACCACCTTGTCGTATTGGCCGGGAATTTCGCGGAAGTCGGCCTCGATTACCTCGAGCCGGTCGGCCATACCGCGCTCTGCGATCTGGCCCTGCAGCCAGCTCACCTGTTCGGTGGTGGTGTTGATTCCGGTGCCGAGCGCACCGTAATGCTCGAGCCCATGAAACATGAAGCCGCCGAAGCCGCAGCCGATATCGACGAAGCGCTCGCCCGGTTGCAGGCGAATCTTCTTGGCCACATGGTCCATCTTGTTGCGCTGTGCTTCCTCGACCGTCTGCGTGCCCTCCTTCCAGTAGCCGCAGGTGTACATCATCGCTGGCTGGTCGAGCCACAGCTCGTAGAAGTCCGCACCGAGGCCGTAATGGAAACGCGCGTTGGCCTTGGCCTGTGCATGATCGCCATTGCCGAAACGCCACTCGTGCCAGGCATTGCGCAGCTTGAGCAGCCCGCCTGGGGGCTTGTCGATGCCCATCTCCATGCCGCTGCGGAAGGCCAGCTGCAGGCTGCCCTCGACGTCGAGATCACCGCAGAAATACGACTCGATCAGACCGACGTGACCGAACAGCAGGATGCGGCGTTCGGCGCGGCGGTCGCGGAAAACCAGGGTGAATGCCGGCTCGCCGTCACGGCTCTGCCAACTCGCCCCACCCGCAAAGACGATGCGGAAACAGGCTCCGCTGCGCTGTGCGGCCCCGGTCAGGAAGGTGCGCGTGGAAGAAAGCATGACATCCTTTTCTCAGTCGAACACCGTTGCCTCGATGGATCGGGCCGCACACCTCTCGAGGTACCGCAAGACATTGTGTGCGGGGCAGCTTGGAACCCTACTATTGCATGCTTCGCCCGGCACATGCGCATGCGCTATGTGGAATCCTGATCGTGCTTGTTCCTCAGCATCTCGCGCAAAGCCTCCTCGCCAAGCGGTTTGTCCCTTCGCCGGATCTTGAAGCTGGCACGCACTTCCGCGCCGAAATTCGGATCGAGGCGCCAGTTGATCAGGGCGACGACGATCATGGTCAGGATCGACCCGACGAGCGCCAGCAGCATGTCCTTCTGGCCGTCCCAGACGTCGCCCTGGGCGCCGAGGAAGGCGAGGCCCGCCTGGGGATCGACCCGCTCTGCGACCAGCCATTCGATGATCTCGTAGAAGCCCGAATAGGCCAGCACCACCGCCGGCGGCAACAAGTAGCCCCAGATGCCGCGGGCATGCGCCACCCGCAGCAGCAGTTCGCGCATCGGATAGGCCAGCAGCAGCCCGAAAGTGAAGTGCACCATGCGGTCATACATGTTGCGGCCGGCATCGAACCAGTGCTGCAGCACATAGCCGAAGGGCACTTCGGCATAGGTGTAGTGCGAGCCGACGACGTGCAGCGACATGAAGACGGTGATCAGGGTGTAGGACAGCTTCGAGAGTTTGAAGTAGCGCCCGGTCAGCAGGATGATCGGAACGAAGATGAACACCAGCAGGTTCTCGAGGAACCAGTCGTGCGGATATTTCGGCTCGATCGCCGCCCAGATCCAGACGGTGACGAATGCCAGCAGCAGAAAAACATGGTATCGGCTCATGCGCACATGGTTCGGGTTGGCAGAAACTCCGGGATGCGCGGCCTGCCGCACCCCCGCTGGCTGCCATCATAGTGACAAAAGCCCGCTGACGCATCGGCGACGAAGTGCTGCCTGTCGCCGCGATCTGACCTATCATCACGCCGATGAACCAAACGCAAAGCTCGCACGAACCCGCCTGGACCTGGCTGTTCATCGCCTGGCTGATCGCCAGCGTGTCGACGCTCGGCGCCCTCTTCCTCGGCGAAGTCATGGGCTATACGCCGTGCGTGCTGTGCTGGTACCAGCGCATCGCGATGTTTCCGCTGGTGCTGATCCTGGCGGCAGGCCTGTTTCCGTTCGACCGTGGCGTCGTACGCTACGCCCTGCCGCTGGCCCTGGCCGGCTGGGGGCTGGCGCTGTTCCACTGGGGGGTGGCGAGCGGGCTCATTCCCGAGAGCATCACCCCGTGCAGCCAGGGCGTGCCGTGCTCGGTCGAGCAGGTCGTCTGGTTCGGTTTCCTCACCCTGCCGATGCTGTCCGTCCTGGCTTTTTCCGCCATCATCGCGTTGCTGTTGCTAACCCGTTTCAAGGTGTCCCAATGAAGAAATCCCTGTTCCTCTCCGCCGCCGCCATCCTCGTCCTGGCCTTCGTCGCCGGCGTCTATTTCTATTCCACCAGCAAAACCGAACAGGCCGGGCAGCTGGCCGAGCAGAACCGCGCGGCACTGGTGCGCGACTATTCGCCGGTGTTGGGCCCAGCCGACGCCAAGGTTGAAATCGTCGAGTTCTTCGACCCGGCGTGCGAGACCTGCCGGCGCTTCTATCCCTTCGTCAAGGAAATCCTCGCCGCCGAGCCCGAGCGCGTTCGGCTGGTGCTGCGCTACGCGCCCTTCCACCAGAACTCGGACTACGTCGTGGCGCTGCTCGAAGCCGCGAGGATGCAGGGAAAGTACTGGGAAACGCTGGAAGCCCTGCTGGAATCGCAGGACGCCTGGGTCGTGCATCACACGGTGCAACCGCAACAGGCCTGGATGCAGGTGCAAAACCTCGGCCTCGACCTGGAGCGACTGCAGCACGACATGCAATCACCGGAAATCGCCGCTCTGATCCGCCAGGAACTGGCCGACGCCGACACCCTCAAGGTCATGAAAACGCCGGAGTTCTTCGTCAACGGCAAGCCGCTGCCGAGCTTCGGATTCGAGCAGTTGCAGGCCTTGGTGCAAGAGGAGCTGGCGAGCGCCTACCGCTGACCCTGGAGC
>Ga0209287_10000496_pt1 | contig 23135 bp, 23 predicted proteins | sample PPLLak3cmMay2015_2_FD_187255 | JGI IMG/M metagenome (GOLD analysis project Ga0209287, IMG submission 187255) | Freshwater sediment microbial communities from Prairie Pothole Lake near Jamestown, North Dakota, USA - PPLs Lake P8 Core (1) Depth... | ecosystem: Environmental > Aquatic > Freshwater... | reverse complement strand
TAGGAAAATCATGAGTGAAATCAAAAAAGTTGTACTTGCCTACTCTGGCGGACTGGATACCTCCGTCATCCTGAAATGGTTGCAGGATACCTACCAGTGTGAGGTGGTCACCTTCACCGCTGACCTCGGCCAGAACGAAGAACTCGAACCCGCGCGCGCCAAGGCATTGCAATTCGGCATCAAGCCGGAGCAAATCTACATTGACGATCTGCGCGAGGAGTTCGTGCGCGACTTCGTCTTCCCGATGTTCCGCGCCAACACCGTCTATGAAGGCGAATACCTGCTGGGTACATCGATCGCCCGGCCGCTGATCGCCAAGCGCCTGATCGAAATCGTCAACGCCACCGGCGCCGATGCGATCTGTCACGGCGCGACCGGCAAGGGCAACGACCAGGTCCGCTTCGAGCTTGGCGCCTACGCGCTGAAGCCAGATATCAAGGTCATCGCGCCCTGGCGCGAGTGGGATTTGCTGTCACGCGAGAAATTGATCAACTACGCCGAGACGCACGGCATCCCCATCGACATGAAGCACAAGCAGGGCGGCAGTCCGTATTCGATGGACGCCAACCTGCTGCATATCAGCTATGAAGGCCGCCACCTGGAAGACCCCAACGCCGAAGCCGAAGAAGACATGTGGCGCTGGAGCGTGTCGCCGGAAAAGGCGCCCGACCAGGCTGAATACATCACCCTCGACTACGTCAAGGGCGACGTGGTGGCGATCAATGGCCAGGCGCTGAAAGCGCATGAAATCCTCGCCGAACTCAACCGCCTGGGCGGAAAACACGGCATCGGCCGCCTCGATCTGGTGGAGAACCGCTATGTCGGCATGAAGTCGCGCGGCTGTTACGAAACGCCCGGCGGCACCATCCTGCTCAAGGGCCACCGCGCCATCGAATCGATCACGCTGGACCGCGAAGTCGCTCACCTGAAGGACGATCTGATGCCGCGCTACGCCAGCCTGATCTACAACGGCTACTGGTGGGCGCCGGAACGCAAGGCCCTGCAAACGCTGATCGATCACACGCAGGAAAACGTCAACGGCTTCGTCCGGCTCAAGCTGTACAAGGGCAACGTCATCGTCGTCGGCCGCGATTCGAAAACCGATTCGCTGTTCGATTCCACCATCGCCACCTTTGAAGACGATGCCGGCGCCTATGACCAGAAGGATGCAGGCGGCTTCATCAAACTCAATGCGCTACGCATGCGGATAGCAGCAAAACTCGATGCCGGGAGAAAGTAACCATGTCGCAATTCGATAACGTCGCCGTGCTCAAGAAAGCCAACGTCTATTTCGACGGCAAGTGCGTCTCGCACACGGTGCAGTTCGCCGACGGCACCAAAAAATCCGTTGGCGTCATTCTGCCAGCCAGGTTGACCTTCAACACCGGTGTGCCGGAAATCATGGAAACCGTCGATGGCCGCTGTCGCGTGCTGTTGAAGGGCGAATCGGAATGGAAGGAATACGGCGCCGGACAATCGTTCAACGTACCTGGCAATTCCAGCTTCGAGATCGAAGTGGCGCCCGGCGAGAGCTATCATTACGTTTGCCACTTCGGCTGAGAGCGGCTCGCGTAACAACACTTGGGGCGGATTAATCTGCCCCGTTTCGCCACTGTCAGCCTAGCAGACTCGCCAAGAGTTGCGACTGGCGTTGGGATTGGCCCAGCATCAACAGCCGCTGCGCACGGGCGATCGCCAGCAAGTCGGCGAGTGCCTCATCGAACACGTCGTTCACCACCAGATAATCGAACTCCAGCGCATGCGAAATATCTTCGCGTGCCGCCGCCATGCGTTTGGCGATGACCTCTGCGCTGTCGGTGCCGCGTCCATCCAGTCGTCGCTGCAGTTCTTCCAGAGACGGCGGCAGGATGAAGATGGATAGCGCATCCGGCATCAGCTTGCGGACCTGGGCCGCACCTTGCCAATCAATCTCCAGCAGAATATCGCGGCCAGCGGCCATTTCTTCCTCTATCCAGCGTTGCGAGGTGCCGTAGTAATTGCCATATACCTCGGCGCTTTCAAGAAATTCGCCGCGCCCGAGACGTTCCTGAAAGTCGTCTCGGCCGACAAAGTGGTAGTGCACGCCAGTAACCTCGCCAGGGCGTGGTGCGCGTGTGGTGTAGGAAACCGACAACCGAATGGTGGCATCGCGTTCCAACAACGCTTTCACCAGGCTGGATTTACCCGCACCGGACGGGGCGGAAACGATGAAAAGATTGCCGCTCATGTTCAGAGGTCCTCGCTATTCAATGTTCTGGATCTGCTCGCGCATCTGCTCGATCAGCACCTTCAGTTCAACCGCGGTTTGCGTGAGTTCCAGAGAAGCCGATTTGGAGCCGAGGGTGTTGGCTTCACGGTTGAGTTCCTGCATCAGGAAATCTAGCCGCTTGCCCGCTGCTCCGCCAGCGGTGAGCGCGCGGGTGACTTCATCGAGGTGGGTCAGCAGACGATCGAGTTCTTCATCGACGTCGATTTTTTGGGCGAACAGAATGACTTCCTGATTGATGCGGTCGCGGTCGTGATCGCCCAGGCTGGTCGGCAGCAAATCCTCCAGCCGCTTGCTGAGTTTTTCCCGATAGGTGGCGACGATCCCCGGCGTACATGGGCGGATGCGGTCGACATGGCCGCGAATGCCGGCGACACGGTCGAGGATGATGGCTTTCAACTTGTCGCCTTCGCGGGCGCGACTGGCATTGAACTGTGCCAGTGCCGTTTCCATCAATTGCAGCGCGGTGGCATGCAAAGCCTGTGGGTCGGGGGAGGTGTCACCCAGCATGCCGGGCCAACGCAGGATCTCCTGAACTGCTAGCGGCCGCGCGTCCGGGAAAACATCCAATGCCGCGCAGGAGAGCGCTTGCAGTTGCGTCAGCAACGGACCATTGAGGCTGCCGGGCAGAGAGACATCCTCGCGCGGCGTGAAATTGATGCGGCATTCCAGTTTGCCGCGTTTGACTTGCTCACCGATGTTTGTCCGCAAAGCCGGTTCGAGCGCACGGAAGTCTTCGCCCATGCGGAAGGTCAGATCGAGAAAGCGCGAATTGACCGCGCGCAGTTCGAGGGAGAGTTGTCCGCTGGGAAGATCGGCGGTATCGACTGCATAGCCGGTCATGCTGCGCAGGATTTCACGACCGCCGGGGCGATTTTGTTTGCCGTTGGTGCGAGTTTCCTGCGGGGTTTCTTTCATGGCGGCCACGATCTTGGTTATCCTTCGATGGTTCTCACAAGCCGCGCAGTTTACTCCGCCGTTATCGCCACCCGCATATGGCCGCCCAAACCACCGAACCTTTGTCCCACGGCTACCACCTGGGCGAGTACATCATCGATCGCCGAATCGGCGGCGGCGGTTTTTCGCTGGTTTATCTTGGTTTCGATATTGATGGTCAGCCCGTAGCGATCAAGGAATACCTGCCTGGTGGCGTTGTCAAACGCGGCGAACAGGGCACGGTGCACCCGGTCTCCGAAGACAAGGAGTCGTCCTTTCGTTACGGCATGAAATGTTTCTTCGAGGAGGGCCGTTCGCTGGCTGGAATCCGGCATCCGAATGTGGTCAAGGTGGTGAATTTTTTTCGCGCCAACGACACGGTCTACATGGTGATGAAGTACGAGCAGGGCAAAACGCTGCAACGGCATATCGTCGGCAGCGAAGAGCCGATGCGTGAAACCTTCCTGCGCAGGGTGTTCATCCAGTTGCTCAACGGGCTGCGCGAAGTGCATGCGCACAAAATCCTGCATCTGGACATCAAGCCCTCCAATATCTACATCCGCGCCGATGGTTCTCCGGTGCTGATCGACTTCGGCGCTGCGCGCCATGCCTTGTCACAAGACTTCATGGCCTCGCCGATGTACACGCCGGGATTTGCCGCGCCCGAGCAGTACAAGCAGCGCGACCGGCTTGGCCCCTGGACAGATATCTATAGCATCGGCGCCACCATGTTTTCCTGCATGACCAAAGGGCCGCCGCCGGCCGCGGATGAACGCATGGAAAAAGACAAGTTGACGCCACTGACCAAGTCGCATGCGGGCATCTATTCGAAAGGTTTGCTCGAACTGGTCGATTCGATGCTGCGCTTGAACTACACCGAACGGCCGCAGAGTGTGTTCAATGTGCAGAAACAGCTCATCAATATGGCCCAAGCCTCGCGTGAACATAAGCCGACATTGTTCGCCTTGATCAAAGAAAGACTTACCCGGGAAATATGAAATACGTCATCTACCAGGCTAGCCGTCGCGGCGGCCGCCCTTACAACGAAGACCGGGTCACCTATGCGTACACACCGGAAGCGCTGCTCATGGTGCTGGCTGATGGCATGGGTGGGCACAGCAATGGCGAGATCGCCGCGCAGTTGACCGTGCAGGTCATTACCAGCATGTTCCAGTCGCGCGCCAAACCGGTGTTGCCAGAGATGAGCAGCTTCCTGCTGGATGGCGTCTACGCGGCGCATGACGCGATCAACGAATACGCCCTGCGCAAACGCATGCCCGATCCGCCGCGCACGACCTGCGTCGTCTGTGTGATCCAGAAAGGCATGGCGTGCTGGGCCCATGTTGGCGATTCACGTCTTTATCATTTCAGTCGGCGCGAGATATTGTTCCGCACACGTGACCACTCCGCCGTGCAGCAGTTGTTCGATGACGGTGTGATTGCCGAGGCGGAGATGGGCACCCATCCCGACCGCAACAAACTCTACAACTCGGTGGGCGGTTATATGCTGCCCGACATCGAACTGGGCCAGCCGACCAAGTTGCATGACGGTGATGCGCTTTTGATGTGCACCGATGGCGTCTGGCCGGAACTGACCTCTTCCGAAATGCTTTCCACGCTGCGCGCTTACCCGCTCGAACGAGCAGTCAAGCACATGATGGATCACGCCGAATTCCGTTCCGGCAAGTACGGCGACAATCTCTCCGTCGTCGCCATGCGTTTTGGCGAAGAACGTTTTGAAACCGGGGAGCTGGTGCTGGGCGAAGATCTCGGCCTTGATGGCTTTACCACTCAAATGAAGAATCTGAGCGGCAAGGGACTGACGGCTCCAGCCACCACCGACAAGGAACTCGAAAGAGCAATGGCCGATATCCAGGCCGCGCTCGCGAAATACGGCAAACCCTGACTATTCCTCAACCAAGGCACACCATGACGACTCTGCAACGCCCATCCGGACGCGCGGCCGACCAGCTGCGCACTGTCCGACTCACACGCCGATACACCAAACATGCTGAAGGCAGCGTGCTGGTGGAATGCGGCGATACCAAGGTCCTATGCACCGCAAGCGTGCTGGAAAAAGTGCCGCCGCATGTGCGCGGCACCGGCGCCGGCTGGCTGACCGCCGAATACGGCATGTTGCCGCGTGCCACCCACACGCGCGGCGACCGGGAAGCCGCGCGTGGCAAGCAATCCGGTCGCACCCAGGAAATTCAACGACTGATCGGGCGCAGCCTGCGCGCCGCCGTCGATCTGGAAAAACTCGGCGAGCGCACGATCCATGTCGATTGCGATGTGCTGCAGGCCGATGGCGGCACCCGCACCGCCAGCATCACCGGCGCCTGGGTGGCGGTGCAGGACGCGATCAACTGGTTGGTCGCTCAAGGCAAACTGCCGGCAAACGTGATGCGCGACCATGTCGCCGCCATCTCGGTCGGCGTCTGGCAAGGCACGCCGGTGCTGGACCTGGACTACGCCGAAGACGTGGCCTGCGATACCGACATGAACGTGGTGATGCTGGGGGCCGGCGGTTTGATCGAGGTACAGGGCACGGCCGAAGGCGCGGCTTTCTCGCGCGCCGAACTGAATGCGCTGCTCGATCTGGCCGAGAAGGGCATCCGTGAATTGATCGCCGCGCAAAGCGCATCGCTGGAGTCCTGACATGAAGAAAGTCGTCATCGCATCGAACAATGCCGGCAAGTTGCGTGAAATCGCCCGCATCCTGGAGCCGCTCGCTTTCGAGGCCGTGCCGCAAAGCGCGTTCGGCGTGCCGGAATGTCCGGAGCCGCACGTCACCTTCGTGGAAAACTGCATCGCCAAGGCGCGCCATGCCGCCGCGCATACCGGCCTGCCGGCGCTGGCCGACGATTCCGGCATCTGCGTCGATGCGTTGAACGGTGCGCCGGGCGTGTATTCCGCCCGCTATGCCGGCGAACCGAAATCGGATGAGCGCAACAACCAGAAGCTGATCGAAGCCCTGCAAGGCGAGCCCAACCGGCGCGCGCACTACTACTGCGTGATGGTCTATGTGCGCTACGCCGACGATCCGCAGCCGATCATCGCGGAAGGCGCCTGGCATGGCGAAATCGTCGATAGCCCGCGCGGCGATGGCGGCTTCGGCTATGACCCGTATTTCCTGGTGCCCGAGTTCGGCCAGACTGGCGCGGAACTCAGCATGGAAATCAAGAATGGCATCAGTCATCGTGGCCAGGCTTTGCGTGCGTTGGCTGAAAAGTTGAGCGCCTGATTTCGGGCTAAATTCGGCAGTGATTCCCTGGCTCCACGGCAACGATCCGTTCCCGCCGCTGCATCGGGCATCGCGGGAGTACAACGGACTTCTGGCGGCGGGCGGCGATTTGTCCGTGCCGCGCCTGCTGGCCGCCTACCGGCGCGGCATTTTTCCGTGGTTCAACCCGGACGAGCCGATCCTGTGGTGGTCGCCGGACCCGCGCATGGTCCTGTTTCCGGCCGAATTCAAACGCTCGCGTTCGCTCAAAAAACGTCTCGCCCGCGCCGATTACAGCGTGCGGGTGGACACGGCGTTCACCCAGGTGATGCGGGAATGCGGCGCGCCGAGAGACGGCTCGGGCGGTACCTGGATCAGCGAAACGATGATCGCGGCTTACACCGCATTGCATGAGGCGGGCCATGCCCATTCGATTGAAACCTGGAGTGTTGGCAAAAGCGGCGGCCAAAACGGTGATGAACTCGTCGGGGGCTTGTATGGCGTCGCCATCGGGCGCGTGTTTTTCGGCGAATCCATGTTCACCCGCCAGACCGACGCTTCCAAGATTGCCTTGGCACATCTGGCGCGCTGGCTGCAAGCGCATGATTTCGCCGTCATCGACTGCCAGATGAACACCGCCCATCTGGCCTCACTCGGCGCGCGCGAGATTTCCCGCGCCGAATTTTCCGGATTACTTGACAGCCATGCCGAGCGCCCCGGCTTGTCGGACTGGCGCGCGTTGATGCAACAGCCGGACTTGCCATGAGTTACGCCAAAGACTTGCCCATCTTCCGCTTGCAGTTCTATCTGACGGCGCCGTATCAGTGCAGTTATCTGCCTGATCGGCAGGCACGTTCGCAGGTGGCGGCGCCGGCTGGCTTGATCGACACCGGTGTTTACAGCGAGTTGGTGCGGCTCGGCTTCCGGCGGAGCGGCCAGCATGTTTATCGGCCGCGCTGTGATGCCTGCCGGGCATGTGTCTCGGTACGCGTGCCGGTGGCGGAATTCGAACCCAGTCGGGCGCAGCGCCGGTGCCAGAAGCGCAACGCCGATCTCAGCTTGCGCTTGCGTCCGCTGGTGTTCGACGAGGCGCATTACCGGCTGTATCGGCGTTATCAGGCGGCGCGCCATGCCGGCGGCGGCATGGATCAGGACGACCGCGAACAATTCCGCAGTTTCCTGTTGCAAAGCCGGATCGATAGTGTGCTGGCAGAATTCAGCCTGGAAGGCGAAGTTGTCATGGTGGCCTTGGTGGACAAGCTCATCGATGGCCTGTCCGCCGTCTATACCTACTTCGATCCGGACCTGGAAAAACGCGGGCTGGGCACCTTTGGCATCCTTACCCAGATTCGCCTGGCGCAGGAAATCGGCCTGCCTTATGTTTATCTCGGCTACTGGATCGAAGCCTGCAACAAGATGGCTTACAAACGCGCCTACCGTCCGCTCGAAGGATTGCGCGACGGCCGTTGGCAAAGACTGGAGTTTGGAAATGGAAACGAATGATGGCGAAACTGCCTGATGCCGTGGAACAGGTGCTGCAAATGCATGCGCCGTTCATTCATGCCGTGGTTGACGCCTTGACCGATCGGGCGCAATTGCCGCAACTGATGCAAACCCTGACCGCTGCCGAACAGCAAGGTTGGGCCGCTTTGGTGCGGGCGCTGCGTCTTGTCGTCGAAGGCAAACGCGACGAATCGATCAAACTGGGTCTGGATGAAGAAGACCGCATCGTCGTCGATGCCGTCCTGCGTGGTTTGAACAATCCGGCGACTCTGCCGGCTCTGGACAAGAAGCCCGATGCCGCTGCCGCCGCTCCCGGTCTGGCGTCGATGATCGTGGCCAGCGCGAGAGGTGATGTGCAAGCGCTGGCGGTACTGGCCAACATGGCTGAACAGATGGTGCGCGCCGGTGGTGATATGGCCAGGCTGGGCGGCGTCATGCGGCGCCTGGTCAATGGCGAGCGCGATTTCGATGCCTTGTCGAAAGGCATGGGCGCGCTTGGCCGGAATTTGCTGTTGGATATCCTGAGCGAACTCGGCAAGAGTGCGCTGCATTAGCCCGCGCCATACAATGCCGGCCTGCCCAAGTTTTGATTTGAGAGGATGAATACGGATGTCTGAAGAGCAGTTTCTGGTGCCGGTTCGTAGAGCGGATATCGAGTTGGGCAAGCCATTGCCTTTCGCCGCCTACGATGCTGACCGCAACCTCCTATTGAACCGGGGCGTCATCGTGAGCAGCGAGCATCAGATCAATGTGCTGATTCAGAAGGGGCTTTTTCGCGAGCGCATGCGTCCCAAAGCGGTGGTCGGAACAGATGGCCTGGATAAAACAGCGGATGAGGGTAACGACAGGCCGCAGGGTGAGACGCTGAACTTCGAGGCCATCAAGCTGATGCCGGGCGATACACTGCAACTGCAACCGTTGCTGGAAGGCCAGACCGAACGTTTCTCGGTGCATGTGATCGGTGTCATGAAACCCATCAGCCTGCTAGTTACTGCGCCTGTCGTGGAGGGCAAGCTGATCTTTGTTCGCGATGGTCAGACCTATCTGGTGCGTGCTTTCTCCGGCCTCAATGTCTGCGCCTTCAAGGCCCGGATACTGAAGTCGCAACTGCAGCCTTTTCCCTATCTGCACCTGTCCTATCCGGATAGCGTCCAGGCCATGCGTATCCGCAAGGCCATGCGGGCGCCGGTCAGCATTATCGTGGCCGTGTCTGAAACTGAAGAAGGTCGCCAGAGCGGCGCCGGCAAGATCATCGATCTCAGTGTTGGCGGCGCGCGGATGTATTCGCCGATGCAAATCGGTGACAAGGATCAGACCCTCTGGCTGTCCTTCAAGGTGATGCTGGGCGATATGGAGGAATACGTAAAAACCCCAGCGGTGATCCGCTCCGTCGGCGAAGAAGATGACGACCAGGGCAAGCGCATGCATGTGTTCGGCTTGCAGTTCGGCGAGCTGACGCAATCGCAGCGTCTGATCATCATGAACCTGGTTTATCAACACCTGCTCAAGGACGCAGCCTGATGCGGCAATACCTCGATCTGCTCCAGCATGTGCTGGAGCACGGCAGCAAAAAATCCGATCGTACCGGCACCGGCACGATCTCCGTCTTCGGCCACCAGATGCGCTTCGACTTGAGTCAGGGTTTCCCGCTGCTGACCACCAAGAAAGTGCATCTGAAGTCCATCATTCACGAATTGCTCTGGTTCCTGCAGGGCGACACCAACATCGCCTACCTGAAGCAGAACGGTGTTTCGATCTGGGACGAATGGGCCGATGCCAACGGCAATCTCGGCCCGATTTATGGCTATCAATGGCGCAGTTGGCCGGCCGCCGATGGCCGCCATATCGACCAGATCAGCGAGGTGGTCGAAGCGCTGAAACACAACCCGGATTCACGCCGCATCATTGTCTCGGCCTGGAATGTGGGAGAAATCCAGAACATGAAGCTGCCGCCCTGCCATGCTTTCTTCCAGTTTTACGTGGCGGATGGAAAGTTGTCCTGCCAGCTTTATCAACGCAGCGCGGATATCTTTCTCGGCGTGCCGTTCAACATCGCCAGTTACGCGCTGCTGACCTTGATGATGGCGCAGGCCACCGGTCTGAAGCCCGGCGATTTCGTGCATACCCTGGGCGATGCGCACATCTATCTGAATCATCTGGATCAGGTGAATCTGCAACTCAGCCGCGATACCCGCGCGCTGCCCAGCATGCGCCTGAATCCGGCGGTGACCGACATCTTCGATTTCAAGTTTGAAGATTTCACGCTGGAAAACTACGACCCGCATCCGGGCATCAAGGCGCCGGTGGCCGTTTAACCTGAACGTCGCGTAGCGATGCTTGAAGCTCCCCTCGCCCGCAAGCGGGAGAGGGGTTGGGGGAGAGGGAATATGCCAAACATCAACGTCATCGCCGCCATGGCGCGCAACCGGGTCATCGGCATCAACAACACGCTACCCTGGCGTTTGCCGGCTGATCTCCAGCACTTCAAGGCGCTGACCATGGGACATCACATCGTCATGGGCCGCAAGACCTACGAGTCGATCGGCAAACCATTGCCGGGCCGCACCACGGTGATCGTGACGCGCGATGCCAATTACCGCGTTGCAGGCTGTCTTACCGCGACTTCCATCGACGCGGCGATTGCCGCATGCGGCGAAGACCCGGACATCTTCTTCGTCGGCGGCGCCGAGTTGTACGCCCAGATATTGCCGCGCGCAGACCGTTTGTATCTGACCGAAATCCAGGCCGAATACGATGGCGATGCGCACTTCCCGCCGTTCGATCATGGCATCTGGCAAGAGGTTGCTCGGCAGGTGCATTTAAGCCCGGATGGGCTGGGTTATCACTTCGTCACTTACGCGCACGGCTAGCCGCGTGGATGGTGTTGCGCGTGCAGTGCCTTGAGGCGTTCCTTGGCGACATGGGTGTAGATCTGCGTCGTCGCAATGTCGGCGTGGCCTAGCAGCATTTGCACGACGCGCAGGTCGGCGCCGTGGTTGAGCAGGTGAGTGGCGAAGGCGTGGCGCAGGGTGTGCGGCGACAGCGCTGAGCGGATGCCGGCGGTTTTGGCATGGCGTTTGATCAAATACCAGAACATCTGCCGGGTCATCGGCCCGCCGCGTTCGGTGACAAACAGCGCTTCGCTGCCGCGCCCTTTCAACAGCGCCGGGCGGGCTTCCAGTGCGTAGCGTTTGATCCAGTCCTGCGCATCCTCGCCCAGCGGCACCAGTCGTTCCTTGCTGCCTTTGCCCATGATGCGCACGACGCCATCGCTCAGGCTGACCGCGGCCAGCGGCAGCCCGACCAGTTCGGAAACCCGGAAGCCGGCGGCATACAACGCTTCCAGCATGGCGCGGTCGCGCAGGCCGTGCGACGTGTTGACATCCGGCGCGTTGATCAACGCTTCGACTTCGCCCTCGGACAGCGTTTTCGGCAACGGTTTGGGCAGGCGCGGCGCATCGACGGTGAGGGTGGGATCGTCAGCCCGCCGGCCTTCACGCAGCAGCCAGCGCTGATAGCGTTTGATGGCGGTGAGTTGGCGCGCCAGGCTGCGCGCGGCGATGCTTTCGTCGAAGGTGCGATGCGCGAGGAACAGCTCGATGTCGCTGCGCTGCGCCTGTTCCGGTGCGATGCCTTTTTGTTCCAGCCAGGTGAACAGTTGGGTCAGATCGCGGCGGTAGCTTTCCAGCGAGCGCGGTGCCAAACCATCCTCCAACCAGAGCGCGTCACTGAAGCGATCGAGTTCAGCGCTGAACGCCGCTTCAGAGGACATGCTCGTGCCTGAGCAGCCAGCGTTTGATGTCCAGCGAGTAACCGGTGCGGCTGTGCATGAAGCCGCCCAGGCCGCCGTTAGCCGCAATGACGCGGTGGCAAGGGATGATGATCGGAATGGGGTTGTCGCCCACCGCCTGGCCGACAGCGCGCGGGCCGCTGGCAAGTTGGCGCGCGATGTCGCCGTAGGTCAGCGTGTTGCCGGCGGGAATCATCGCCAGGGCTTGCCAGACTTTGCGGCGGAACGCCGTGCCTTGCGGGGTTAGCGCGAGGCTGAAACGGTGTTTCGGATCAGCGTAGTAGGCATCGAGCTGGTCGGCGACAAGTTTGATGAATGAATTGCTTGCTGCGTGCGACCTCGTGCCGGGCGGCAAAAATTCCAGACCGATCAGCGTTTCACCGTTGATGCGCACGCCGAGTCTGCCGAATGGGGCGGGGAGGATGGCGTCGTGGTTCATGCTGGCGGCTCCTGTGGTCGGGGCTGCATTGTGGTTTCCGGCAGTGCAAAAAGATATCGTCGCGTGTGGGTCTTATTCGACCCGCTTGGGCAAATGTGGCTGAGGAGGTGGGGCAAGAATGCCCCAAGTGCTGGGCTGTGAAATCTTGATAACTATATGTAATTAAAGGATTTGTTGGATGATTACGGCTGGCATGCTGTTTGCTTTGCCTGTTTGAAGTCCCAATGCGCAGGGGTGAAACACGAAGGGGTGAAACAGACGATTCTGGCATGACCTGTTGAACTGGGTTTCGCCTCAAACAGCACAAGTTAATCAGGAGAGTGAAATGGCGAAAGCACCGAAAGCAGTCAAACCCGCCGCCAGCGGTATCAACCCGAACGACAAGAATGCAACCGCCCCCCTGCGTTACTGTTCGCAGCCGATCCAGCTTCCCCGGCAATTCGATCCCGCAGTCGATGCGCATCGGGCGCGTGCAATTATCAACGGCGGCAAAAAATGGGTGAACGGTACCCAGTTGACCTACTACTGCTACAAGTCGGGTGACGCGGTTCCCGCCGCCTGGCGCGGCAAGGCGGCGGATATCAAGGAAGTTGGTGCGGCGTTCGAGACCTGGTTCAAACTCGGCATCGGCATCAGCTTCAAGTCGGTAAGCCGGCCGGAGGATGCCACCATCCGCATCGGCTTCGATCAGGCTGACGGATCATGGTCCTATGTCGGCCGTGACACGCTGAACATTCGCGATCCGAATGAACGCACGATGAACTTCGGATGGGCGCTCAACACGCCATACGGGCGCGATACCGCGCTGCATGAAATCGGCCACGCCATCGGTCTGGAGCACGAGCACCAGAATCCCTTCGCGGGAATTACCTGGGATACCGCAGCGGTCAAAAGCTACTTTTCCGGCTCGCCCAATCTCTGGGATGAGCAGCAGATCGACTGGAACATCCTGCGCAAGATTGCGCCGGCAGAAGTGAAAGGAACGAAATGGGATCCTGATTCGGTCATGGAATACGGCTTTGGCCCTGGGTTGATCGTCGAGCCGGTTGCCTATCGCAACGGCTTGAATCCGAAAGGCGGGCTGTCTGCAGCGGACAAAGCTTGGATTGTGGAATCCTATCCCGGCGTCAAGCCGACTGAAAAGATCCCTGCTCTGGAAGTCGGGCTGTCGCAGAAACTGGCGATCAAGGCCGGTCAGACCCGCGTCTTCAATTTCAAGCCGAAACGCACGCGAACTTACCGGATAGGCACCTTTGGCACCTCGGACACGGTCATGGTGCTATTCGAGGTGACGCCGGCCGGCAACGTGCAAATTGCCGGCAACGATGACAGCGGTACTGATCTGAATGCGCGCGTCAACATGCGCCTGATCAATGGTCGGCAGTACCAGATCGGCATTCGTCTGTATTACGCGGAAATGGCCGCTGAAACCTCGATCATGGTCTGGTGAGGTTATGCCAGTGCGTGAATCCGGCAAGGAAAGCCATAACGCCCAAATTTTTCAGCACGTGCCTTGAGCAAGATTTAAGGCGGCCCGTCCCGCAGACAGGAGAGCAGCATGAAGACATCGACCTGGTTTGGCCTGTTCAGCATCGCGACCCTCGCCGGGCTGGCCTGGCTGACGCATCAACCGGAAAGCGCGCGCGCCACCTTGCCGCCGCAGGCAGCAGTCAGCAACGCAGCCGCCTCTGCTACCGCTTCAGCGCAGCCCGACCCGGCATCGCCGTTCACCGATGCCGGTTTCCATGCTGCCGCCGAAGGATTGTCGCCTTCGGCGCGCGCCGGCCGCGAAATCTGGTTTAAGGCCACCGCCGGCAACGCCCGTTTTCATACCTACACCTTCCAGCAGCGGGTCACCGCGCTGGTCGATTGGTACGGCGTATTGCGCGGCGACCAGCGCGACAACCGCTTCAAGACCTGGGGCATGATCAACGATCCGGGCTGCTGCACGCCGGGTTCTGAGGGCTGTCCGGCCAAGAGCTACGAGGAGACCTACGGCTTCGACTGGTGCCCCGGCGACGAGACGCTGCTGAAGTTCGTCGGCAAGCCCGGTTACCGCGATCCGGCCTGCGACTTCAACGAGGGCGACGTGGCGGCGGGCGATCCGGAAGGCCATCAGAAGGGCCGTGAAGACAGTTGCAATCTGGCTTTTGGCACCTCCACCGGCGCGCTGGGCTTCCGCAAATTTCCCAATCCGCGCTTCGACCCTGCCGTCTGGATTCAGGTCAACGGCAGCCTCGGCACCTGGGCTGGCTACAGCCGCAAGCTGTCCGACGACCCCGCCCGCGCCGACCACAAGGTGCGCAAACTGGCCGATGCTTCGGTCGAGCCGCCATTCCTGATCGGCACCGCCTGCGCCTCCTGCCATGTTGCTTTCGATCCGGCCAAACCGCCGCGCGACCCGGCGCATCCGCAATGGGAAAACTTGTCCGGGCTGGTGGGAAACCAGTACATCCGGGTATCCGAACTGCTGATTTCCGGCATGCCGCGCGATGACCTGCTGTGGCAAATCTTTGCGCATGCGCGTCCGGGTACGTCCGACACCTCGGCCATCCCGAACGATCAGGTCAACAACGCGGCACCATCAACGCGCTGATCAACACCGCGCAGCGGCCGACCTTTGCCGGCGAGAAGGTCAATCGCTGGCGCAAGGCGGCGTCGTGTCCGACCGGCGCGAAGGAATCCAGCTGCTGGTGCGAACCCGGAAAACCCGGCAAATGTTGGGAAAAGAGCATCAAAACCGAAACCGTACATCACATCCTCAAGGGCGGCGGCGATTCCATCGGCGCGCTCGGCGCGATCCAGCGCGTCTACTTCAATATTGGTTCCTGTTCCGAACAGTGCTGGCTCAACCATCTGACCGACCTGCGCCAGATTGATCCGCAGGCGCGCAATTTCGGCCAGACGCCGTTCGACATTGGCCAGTGCCGGCGCGACTGCCCCAACTTCCGCGCCATCGAGGACCGCGTGCATAACCTGCTCGATTTCTTCGTTGCCGCGCCGGAAGGCCAGGCACGCGATCTGACGCTGGCGCGCGCCAATCAGCGCAACGCGAAATATGGCGGAAGCGATCTGGTGCGTGACCTGGAACGCAATTTCGGCGCCGGCTCGGTGGCACGCGGCCAGAAGGTGTACATCGATAACTGCGCGCGCTGCCATTCCAGCGGCAAGGCGCCGTTCGAGACGGTCGATTTCCGCGCCATTGACCCCAAGACCGGGCTGCGCGCCGACTGGCTGGGCAACGATGTGCCGATTCCGGTGACCGAGGTCGGCACCTACCGCTGCCGCTCGCTGCATTCCAACCATATGCGCGGTCACGTCTGGGAAGAGTTCGCCAACGAGGACTACCACGCGCGGCCGACGGTGTCCGGCCTGCTGGAACCGCATGACGGCGGCCGTGGCTACTACCGCAACGTCTCGCTGGTGAATCTGTGGGCGCACGCACCATTCCTGCACAACAACTCGGTCGGGCCGGAGCTGTGCGGTTGGGGCGGCGACAAGACAAATCCCTACGAGTTGTATCGCGCCAGCTATGTCGATACCAGCCAGCCAGGCAATCCAACGCTGGCGAAGGACAAACAGCCAGCCTGCTGGACCTACGATCCGTCGGTGGACGGCCGCTTCAAGCTGTATGTCGCGTCGATGCGCGAACTGCTGAACCCGGCGCAACGTATTCCGAAAGCGACCAAGCTGGACGAGGACATCGTGCTCGACATCGGCCCGCGCATCTTTGATGGCAAGGAAGAGAAGCGGCTGGTCGGTTTCACCGTGCGCGTGCCGGCGGGCGCGACGGCGGGCAATGTCGGCAACTTCCGGCACAAGGATTTCGTCGTCGATCTGATCCACGCCAAGCTGAAACCGGCGGAGCTTGAAGCACGGCTGGCGACTCTGTTGCCGGCGGCGGAAGCCAAACAACTGGCGGCAGAAATGCAGAGCATCGGCAAGGCCATCGTCGATGATCCGAACCGGCTGGTCTACGTGGTCAAGGAAGCGCGGGCGCGCGTGCCGGCGCTGTGGCAGGTGTATTCGTCCTGCAGCGCGGAAATCGAGAACGACGGCCACCGCTTCGGCGAAGACCTGGCCGAAGCCGACAAGAACGCGCTGATCGCCTTCCTGGCGACCTTGTAAAGGAGACGATCATGACCCTACGCCTACTGCTTCTCGCCCTGCTGCTTAGCCTGTTGCCCGGCTGCGAAAGGATTTCCGGCTGGTTCGCCGCCAAGCCGGATATTACGTTTGCGCCGTATGGCGAGAGCTACGCCAGCAAACCGGACTTTGCCCAGGTGGAATATGCGTTTCCGCTGGCGCTGTCCGAGTTGACCAAGGTGACACCGAAATACCTGGCCAGCCTGAACCAGGAAGAACTTGATCAGTTGTATGCACGCTTGAGTTCCGGCCCGATTCCCGATGGCGCGTTCGATGGCGAAATCGTGTTTCCGCGCGGCAGTTCCGGCAAGCTGCGCGCGGCGGAAGTGGTTGGCGGGCTGAAGGGGCTGGGCGTCAATTTCAAGGGCAAGATGCTGGAAACCGCCGGCGAAGCCCTGTGGAAGGGCAAGGTGTTTTATCGCAACGAGAAGGTGCTGCGCAATCGCATCGAGGATCTGGCGCTGCTGCGCACAGTGATCGGCCCGGGCGACATTCCGAAGATCGACGTCGATGGCAAGGATGCCTGGCTGCTGTTTCCGGCCAAGCTGTATTGCGGCCAGAGTCTGATCGACTCGCGGCGCGAATCGATCATCATCGACTATGCCTTCACCGACGAGATCAAGGGCTATCGCGAAAAGCCGGACTTTCTCGCTGGCCGGCGCGGACTCAAGGTGCGCGACGAAATCCGGATGGTGCGGCCGGGTCTGTATCTGGGCCGCGCCTACATGGACCACGCCTTCATCCTGAACTTCGTGCTGCACAGCAAGACGCTGGATGAAGCCGGCCGTGCCGAGTTCGAGATCGGCCAGGTCAAGGACGATTGCTGGAGCGGCACTCAGAAGCGGGTGCTGGCGCAGCGTTAGCGGCATGTTCACTAACCCGGCTACATTGATGATTGCCGCCCTGATGACCGTCGCTGGCGTTGCCGCCGATGTTGAAGCCGATGACCTGCCGCCGGTGGGCCATTCGCGTTTCGACGAACTGATCGGTAATGCGCCGGTGCCGTATCCGTTCTCGCGGCTGGTCGCCAGGATCAATGCTCAGATGCACACCGATGCTGGCGGTTTGCCGCCGTTGAAGGTGACGTTGATTCCGCTCGGTCGTTCGCTGCAGCGCGAGGCGGGGGCGCCAGACTACTTCCGTTTTCCGCGCGTGGTTGCCGCCGCTGACGGCGACAACAAAGCCGGGTTTGCGCCGCTGGAGGACCGGCTGTTTCTTGGCTTCCATGAAAAGGGCGAGGTGGTTGAGGTGATCAGCTACAACGATGTCGCCGGCCGCTTCGAGTTTCAGGTGGTGCGTGACTACCGCGCCGGGGCGAAGCCCAGCGTGTTCTATGCGCGGCGCAGTCTGTGCCTGGCCTGTCACCAGAACGCCGCGCCGATCTTCGCCCGGCCGCTGTGGGACGAAACGCCGGCCAATCCGGGGGTTGCCGGCAAACTGAAGGCAGCCGGGCGCGATTTCTACGGCGTCAAATTGAGCGGTACCGACATTGCCTATTTCATCGACAACGCCAGCGACCGCGCCAATCTGTTTTCGGTGTGGCAAACCCTGTGGCAACAAGGTTGTGGCGCGGGAACAGAGGGCGACAGCTGCCGTATGCAGGCGTTTGCTGCCGCAGTGGAATACGCACGCTTCGGCAGGCTACCCGAGGCCAATGCCTTGCCGGCGCTGACGCGCAACTGGAACCGCCTGTGGCCGAACGGTCTGGGCATTCCGAACCCGGATCTGCCCAATCGCGATCCACAGGCAGCGCTTCCAGATCCTGCCCATGACCCGTTGCGCCTGCGTCCGTTTCTGGAGGTCTGGCACAAGCCGGATCAGACCGCGTTCATCGTCGGCCTGGCCGGTATGCTCGACCGCAGTGCGCTGAAACGACTCGGCAAGCGCGATGTCACCGCCGCATTGGAACGGTTGTTGGCAAAAGGCGTTTTTACCGCTAAACCGTTCAGTCAGGCGGTGCTGTATGAGCTGGTGCGCGAGCTAGGCCTGGCACCACGTCAACACCCGGTGAAACTGCCGCCTGCACGCGTTGAAGCGGTGTCGCGCGATGCCGATCCGCTGAAGCTGTGGCGGACGCATTGCGCCAGTTGCCATGACACCACGCTGCCGCATCCGCCGAACTTCCTGCACGGCAGCCTGCAGCACGCGAGTGCTCGCCTGCAGCAGTGCGCGCCTCGTATCTTCGTGCGCCTGAGCATGGCGGAAGTGGCCGAACCGCAACGCCGGGTCGCGCCGATGCCGCCGGCTGCAATGCTGGCCAGTCGCGGCATCTCGCCCGGACATTGGGCGAAATCCGCTGAATTGGCGGCACTGAAACGCGACATCGCTACGCGCCTGCCCGCCGGTGCGACCACCCGTTTGCTGACGCAGCCGTATAACCAGTTACCGCAATGTGTGGAGGCAGTGCGATGAACATGCGTGACTCAGGTTGCCGCACCTGCCGCTTCGTGCTCTGGAGTGGTTTGATCCTGCTGTTGCTGATCTCCATCGCCGCAGCAATCCGATTTCTGCCGGATCGAGCGGTGACCTATGACGATCCTGTGGAACATTTCAAATACGGTTCCACAGGCGGCGAGCGCAACATGGGCTTCCCGTTCTGGCTGTTCCAGGTGCTGCCGGAGGTGTGCCCGGATTTGTTGCCGGGCAAGGGCTATCAATCGCTTGGATTCATTTTCGAGCCCGGCCGCGATCTGCCAGTCGGCATGTCCAAGCGTCACCATCTGGGTATTGATCGCGTGTTCCTGAATTGTGCGGTGTGCCACGCCGCCACCGTGCGCACCTCCGCCAACGCCAAGCCGATGCTGGTGGTCGGCATGCCGGCGAACCAGCTCGATCTGATGCGCTTCCAGAAGTTCGTCCAAGCCTGCGTCAATGACCGTCGCTTCACACCGTCGCAGGTGGTGCCGCGCATTGCGGAGAAAGCAGGCGGGTTGAGCCTACTCGACCGCTGGGTGATCTATCCATTGGGAATCCATCTGATGCGCGACGGTGTAGCCGGCCTGCTGGGGCGCATGCGCTTCATCCACATGCAGGATGAATGGGGGCCGGGGCGGGTGGATACCTTCAATTCGGCCAAGGCGATTTTCGGAACGGCGTTCGAGCAGTTGCCGAAGGAAGAACTGATCGGCGTGTCGGATTTCCCGGCGATCTGGAACCAGGCGAAGAAGCAGGGCATGCAGTTGCATTGGGATGGCAACAACAGCCGCGTCGAGGAGCGCAACCTGTCCGCCGCCTTCGGCACCGGGGCGACGCCGAAACTGATCGACCATGCCGCCATCGCCCGCATCGAGGCCTGGATCGGCAGTGCCAAACCTCCGGCATTCGAGCGCTTTTACAGCATCGACCGCGCGCTGGCGGAGCGTGGCGCGCCAATCTACGCGCAACACTGCGCCGCCTGTCATGGCAGGAACGGAAGCGACTTCAGCGGCGAATATGTGGGCAAGGTGACGCCGATTGCAGTCATTGGCACCGACCGTGGCCGGCTCGATTCCTACACCGCGCAACTGGCGCAGAACCAGGGCATGCTGTATTCCGCCGATCCGGAACGCCGCTTCCGCCACTTCCGCAAGACCTGGGGTTACGCCAATGCCCCACTCGATGGCCTCTGGCTGCGCGCGCCGTATCTGCATAACGGTTCGGTGCCGAGTCTGTGGGATCTGCTGCAACCGACGGCGCAGCGACCGGTCAAGTTCTATCGCGGCAACGAGGTGTATGACCCGAAGCGCATGGGCTTTGTCGCCGACCAGCCGAACAGCGAGGGCAGGGCGCTGTTCGCCTTCGATACCCGCATCGCCGGCAACGGCAACGCCGGCCATGAAGGCCCCGGGTACGGCACGGATTTGGCCGAAGCGGACAAGCGGGCCTTGCTCGAATACTTAAAAACATTCTAGGAGACCCGCCATGTGGATGCTTTGTCGTTGCCCCCCTTGGATCAGAAACAGTCTGTTGTTAGGTCTGGTGCTGATCGTCATGCTGGCCCTGATCGGTTGGGACCGCTTGTTGCATGACCATGGCCCCAGTGAGTTCGGTAATCCGGACGACCGCTTCAAATATGGCTCGATTGGCGCCGAGCACGATGCCGGCATCCCCTACTGGATTTTTTATGTGCTGCCGCGCGTGTTTCCGGAAAAACTGCCGAAACCGGGCATCGGCTATGCCAGTTTCGGCATGGTCTGGGAGGAAGGGCGCGAACTGCCGATGGGCTTCACCAAGCGCCGCATCGGCTTTGATCGCGTCGGTAACAACTGCGCGACCTGCCATGTCGCCAGCTACCGCAAACAAGCCGACGAAACGCCGACGCTGGTGCTGACCGGGCCGAATCACACGCTGGATCTGGAGGCGTTTTTCCTCTTTTTGATCGATTGCGCCAAGGACCCGCGCTTCAATGCCGATACGTTGATGACGGAGATCGACCTGGCGGCCAATCTGGATTTCATCGACCGACTGATTTATCGCTATCTGATCATTCCGCTGACGCGAAAGAAGCTGCTTGAGCGGGAAGCCCAGTTTGCCTGGATCTATCGCCACGATTTTCCCGAGTGGGGGCGCGGGCGTGACGATGCGATGAATCTGCCAAAGTACTTCCTGATCAACTGGCCGATGGACAACACGTTCGGGCCGACCGATTTCGCCTCAATCTGGAATCTGAAGAAATATCAGGCCGGTACAAGGTTGAATTTCTCCGGTGATACGCACGACGTGTATTCCGTGGTGATCGACTCAACGCTGGGGGTGATGGGCGCAGAACCCAAGGACAAGACTGAGTTTCAAGGCCATATCGACTGGCTGGTGAATTATCTGAGCAACAAGCCGGTGCCGAAATATCCATTCGCCATCGATGTGGTTGCTGCGGCGCGGGGAAAATCGGTGTTCACCGCACACTGCGCTGGTTGCCACGCCAGCGCCCGTACCGGCACGGTGATGCCGCTGGCGGAGATCGGTACCGATCGTGGCCGCATGGATACCTGGGGCAAGCAGGAAGCAATAGCCGGCAACAAGGCAGTCAGCGATCTCGGCATCGAACGCAAGGGGTTGGTAGAAGCGCCGCTGACCGGCTATCTGGTGCAGTTTTTGGACGGCATCTGGCTGCGTGCACCCTATCTGCATAATGGTTCGGTGCCGACCCTGGCCGATCTGCTGAAGCCACCGGCGCAGCGGCCGCAAGTGTTCTGGCGTGGATACGACGTCTACGATCCGCAGCAGATCGGCTTCGTGACTCAGGGAGACGAGGCCGAACGTGCCGGTACGCGGTTCGACACCAGGCTGCGCGGCAACGGCAACCAAGGGCATGATTTTGGCACGGTGCTGTCGGAGGCCGACAAGTCGGTGTTGCTGGCGTATCTGAAAACGCTGTGACGCCGAAGATTACAGGTGCGGCTCGATCATCCGCCGCAGCCATTCATGGAAATGCACCATGCCGTCTTCCATCGGCGACTGATAAGGGCCGGCCTGGCTGAGACCTTGCTCGTACAAGGCCTTGCGACCCTTTTGCATGCCGTAGCAGATGTCGTCGTCCTCCACCGCCGTCTCGCGATAGGCGGCTTGTTCCGCTTCGACGAACTCGCGCTCGAACAGCGCGATGTCTTCCGGGTAATAGAACTCGACCACGTTGAGACAGGAATCGACACCGGTCGGGATGATGTTGCTGACCACCAGCGTGTGCGGATACCACTCGACCATCAGCGCGGGGTAATAGGTCAGCCAGATCGCGCCGTGCGCGGGGTCCTTGCCGTCGCGATAGCGTTTCACCTGCTGGTGCCAGCGGTTGTAGACCGCGCTGCCCGGGTTGGTCAGGTGATCCTGCACGCCGACGGTCTGCACCGAGTACATCTCTCCGTATTCCCATTTCAGTTCGTCGCAATTGACGAAATTGCCCAGGCCGGGGTGGTAAGGCACGACGTGGTAGTCCTCCAGATAGACCTCGATGAAGGTCTTCCAGTTGAACTTGTATTCGGTGATCTGGGTGCTGTCATAGACGAAGCCGTCAAAATTCATGTCAGCCGCCACGCCAAGTTTGGCCAGATCGGTATGGATGTCGCGCGGGCCGGCGAACAGCAGGCCGTTCCAGTTGGATAGCGGCGTCTTGTTCAAATGTAGGCAGGGGTTGTTCGGGAAATGCGGCGCACCCATGAGCTGGCCCTGGGTGTCGTAGGTCCAGCGGTGGAACGGGCAGACGATGTGTTGCGCATTGCCGCGACCCTGCAGCATCTGCGCCTGGCGATGCCGGCAGACGTTGGACAGCAGTTCAATGCGGTTGCCACACTCGTTCGGATTGTTGACCAGCATCTTGCCACCGCCATGCAGCCAGTCGAGTACATGGAAATCCCCTTGAGCGGGCGTCATCAGCTCGTGGCCGACGTAATTGGCGCCGCGCTTGAACAGCAGTTCCTGTTCGAGCGCGTAGATCTTGGGATCGAAATACCAGTCGACGGAGAGGGCCGGACTTGTTTGGGTGAGAAGAGACGAGGCCGTCGGGTGAGACATGCCCATTCCCCCTAAATCAATGAAATATAAAGGAAATAAAACTGCAAAATGGGGCGGGATTATGCCCGCGCGGACTTGCCCGGGCAAGCTGAATTGGCGACATCCATGTCCGGGTTGACAGGCTTTTTTTCAGGGCCAAGTTCGGCCAATTCTTCCACGCTGAAGCCAGCCGCAAGACGAGCCGATTCGTTGAATGGAGGCCGCGGTCGGGGCACACCGGGGGTGGCGACCAGGGCCTGAAAAGCAGCCTCAGGCACGAGGCCGCGTTGCGCGCACAAATAGCGAAACCAGCGATCGCCGGCGGCGACATGGCCGATTTCGTCTCGTAGGATGATGTCGAGGATGTTCG
>Ga0209287_10000495_pt1 | contig 23142 bp, 15 predicted proteins | sample PPLLak3cmMay2015_2_FD_187255 | JGI IMG/M metagenome (GOLD analysis project Ga0209287, IMG submission 187255) | Freshwater sediment microbial communities from Prairie Pothole Lake near Jamestown, North Dakota, USA - PPLs Lake P8 Core (1) Depth... | ecosystem: Environmental > Aquatic > Freshwater... | reverse complement strand
CAAGATCTGCCCCTTATGAACAACCGGTTTAAAAGCCTGCCCGCACAGATCGGGAATCTTCAAAAACTCACGCAACTTGACATGAGCCACAACGAGCTGTCCGGCCTGCCGGAAGAGATCGGTAAGCTTACTAATCTGCGGGTTCTTCATGTACCATTCAACAACCTGACATCAGTGCCACAGGCGGTCAGCGCAATGAGTTCGCTTGAGGAACTGAATCTTCACAACAATGCTATCAGCTTTGTTCCTGCAGCTATCGGCATGCTCCATACATTGAAATCGCTCGACCTGAGCAATAACCGGCTTTCGTTACTGCCTGATGCGATCTGCAGCCTCAGAAACCTGACCTACCTCAACTGTTCCGGCAACAACCTGTCACACCTCCCCGAAGCGTTCGGAAACCTCTCGGAATTACGGTGGCTCGATCTTTGCGAAAACGCGCTGCAAAACCTTCCTGCAGGTTTCGGAAACCTGACAGGCCTGAATTATCTTTTCCTCAATAAAAACAGCCTGGCAGACCTGCCATTGTCGATCATAAATCTCACACCCGATTTCAATTGCGACTTCAGCCAGAACCGCCTTGATACAACAACCCTTTCAGATACGCTGATACCCTGGCTGAATACGTATGATCCCGACTGGTATATTACGCAGGTTACCGCCACCTATCACACAAACCCGGCACCCGGCATGTCCGGCTTGTCGCTGACCTATAACAGCAGGAGCTCTTTCATTACTTTTACTGTTCCGGTTTCAGGAATGGCCCAGCTTAACGTGTATGATTGTAAAGGAAGAATAATAGCAACATTATTCGACTCATATCTATCTGCCGGAAGATATCTTCAGCATTGGAACAGAGAGAAAAGCAGCGCCGGTGTATATATGGTAAAACTGATGACAAAGAATAATTCCATCAGCAGAAAAGTAATTGTAACCCAATAAGAGGTAACCGATTGCGGTAGAGTAGAAATACAATGGAACGCCTGACATTTACATAAGACACTTTATTTTACTGCATCAGCAATCCGGAGGTGTTTATGACAACAAAACAATCGCTCTGGTTTAATCATCTTTTCACAGCCGTTCATCCATTATATCCTCATTCGTTACTTTACCTTTATACCCGTCTTTTTAATCGTATCGGCAAGTATACCCCCCTTGTTGAAATCCTTGGGATTAAAGGGTATCGGTTCGATTCTGGTGTCAATTTTTCTTCGCAATGGCACAATTCTTCTTCTGTCTTTGAATCGATCCCCGGAAAATGCCGGGGAGATAACCGCAATGTCGATATCGCTCTCTTTTTGCGGATTTCCGTTTGCATAAGAGCCGAAAAGAAAGGCGCGCAGCACCGGGATATGTTCCTTTTCGAGCTCTCGAAGATATTGTTTGATTATTTTCATTACGGAATTTGATGTGCCAGCCATTCCTTTATCTCCTCAATATTTTTTAAGTGTTTTTCTGTAAACTTTCTGGTGCATTTTTTATAGAAAGAAAATTTTTCGTCCGGGTATCGCGCTTCAAGGTTGAAATCGGTAATTATTTCAAGCTTCTCCACCTTCTCTGGCGGCAATTCCAAACCTACCTTTTCAGCCAGATAGGTCAGCCGATGAGAACGCGGTGGTGGTTCATCATATTTGCCGGCAAAAACGGCTTTTAAAATCTTCTCAATAGTTAAGTGCCCGAAAAACAGGCAATATGGAAAATCACCATTCTCAAAAAGATGGTTTGCAATCTTCCAATCATACTCTGCTGATTGCAGCCAATATTTGCTCTTTTCCTCTTTTTTCATATACTATCTTTCACGTACTTGCTTACACTTTCATTTCCACGCCGTTTTTTCTTATCTCGTAAATGAGCGGTATCCATGTGTCGTTCTTATATGACTCCGGTGAAATGGGGACCGGTTCTATCCGCGGATCGATAGTACCGGCTATTCTGAAAAGCCTCATTCCTTCTTCGACCGTATCCTGCCCGAAATCCTTTGAAACGATCGCCAGGTCGATATCGCTGTCTTCCCTTTGCCGTCCCGATGCGCAAGAGCCATAGAGTATGACCTTTTCTGCCCTGATTTTCTCTTTTTCGATGGCCTTTATAAAAATTTTAATGATTTTTATAATTGATTTTTCAACCATTGGTAAACCTCTTTAATTTCGTTCATCTTGGCCTTTGTATACTTCATGGTGCACTTGTCGTAAAAAACCTTTCGCTCTCTAGGATATCGTGCCTCAAAAAAGAATTCCATGAATTCTTCCAATTTAGTGGAAACGTTCTTCGGCACCCCAATGCCTGTCTTTTTCACCAGCATGGGAAGGGAATGAGTATAAGGGGCGTGCTCTTCGGTTTTCTTTACCACCAATGCTTTCAAAAGCTTTTCGATGGTCATATGCCCCATGAAAAGCGCATATGGATATTTCTCCGTCTCAAACATCGCATCCGCAGCACCCAGATCATATTCCGCGCCTTCAAGCCAGTACTGTATAGTTTTTTCTCTATCGAAATTCATAATCCAAAACCGAGAAAATTCGAGGTATATATTTATCTTTATCGAATAATGCAAATTTAAAATTTCAATTTCTTAAACTCTTTGCGTTTGTTTCCAAAATATATACAATGCCGTGAGAAAAAAGTATGAATTTAACAAGGCGTAAGATAATTGCTCCTGCGGTTTGCCTTCATACGTTCTTCTTCCACGCCAGTAATTATTCTCTCTTCAATCCACCTTTTTCAATACCATCTCTCTTCCATACTATCAATTTATCTTCGGCGCCCTGATTCATAAAGCACAGCTTGATCCAATCAGCACTCAGAGCATTACTGGACATACGGACCTCATCGATCTTGCCTTTGAATACATATTGATTCAAGCTGTCCGCCAATCCTTCCAATTTTCCAATTATCACATTATACCCCTCGTATCGTGAGGCAGTGTCATTGTACATATCGAAAGTGCTGTCAACACATGTGCCATTTATGTAGAGATACTGTTTTGTCCCGTTTCTGACGCCGGTAACATAGTTCCAGATTTTTGGCACAGCCAGATCCGGGGATAACGATTGTTCCTGGCCTGCCTTGTCCTTATACTCACAGAATTCCCATTTATCGGTACGATACAGCTTCAGGTGATATTGATAATTCCCTTTGCCGACAACTGTCTTGAACCATGAATCAAGCGTGTCAAGGCAGGCCCAGGCTGAAATAGTATACATGCCGTCTTTGGGAAAATTCAACCTGCTGTTTGCAGTGTTCTGCATAGTGATATAGACTTCAGGGTTGCCGGTAAATTCGCGGCAGGTTCCGATCATCCCTGGTGCCGCAGCTGGTGGTTGAGTCGAAGGTGTGCCGTTGTAATGGTTGCCTGTTGCATCAAGAACAGTGGCGTTGCCTGCCTGGTTCAGGTGCCACACACCCTGAAAGCCGGCGCCGGTATCAAACACTGCCGCGGCATTGGATTCTGCAAAGGCATTTTCATTACCCCAGTGCAGGGTTATGTATTGTGTGGAATTGTTTCCTAATACAGAGTCAACTCTGACCCATATAACTGCCTGATTTTGTGACGGATCCCACAACTCAATTTCATGGAATAGCAACGTTCCGTCAGCCTTGGTAAAACGGATATCTTCTCCTTTGGATTTTGCTTTGTTGAAATCAAAGTTACTGGCACCAAGTCGAACAAGAACCGGGAAGTTTGTTACCATACCGGAGACATCCGCGCCAGATGAAGTGGTGTTTAAATAGAGTTTTTGTGAGTATTTCCAGAGAGCCAGCGGCACAATTGTCGTGTCTCCTGGTTTTGTAATAATGCGGTGAACGACTAGTACGGGATTAGTCATATAATAAGAAACTATTTGCAGTTTAAACGTATCAGCAGGAAGACTGTCAATCAAAAATGCACCATCAGTCCCGATTTCAATAAGCCGCTTTATTCCAAATATCTGCACAAAACACTTTTTCCCGCCTGTTCCGGCTGTATCGATTTTACCGGATACCGCAGCATACGGATCCATGAGAAAGTTCCCAAGTTTCTTTATCCAGAACCCGGCGCTGATACTGGACTGTATCCGGCGCGCCAGGGTTTTATGATCGTTTATTTCTATTGAATAGGAGCCGGTATCCAGCGAATCTATGGTAAAGGCGCCTGTAGAATCGGTCTTCGTCTCGGCAAAACGGCGAACATGGTTTGCACGGATTGGCGGCACGGGAACGACATACTCAGCCGGCACAAGGGTAACAGCAGCTCCTGCTACAGGCTTGCCGGTCGGATCAAGCGCTGTTGCGGTAATAGTGCCTGATTCGTTCGGCATGTCAGTGGCGCCCGAAAGATCGGTTAGCGAGCACCGAAACGCCGTGATGCACATCAGCAGCAGTATTGTCATGAATTGTGTTGATTTTCTCATGTATCCCCTCCCGAATCGAGATCCTTACTGAGCGGAAATATATGCAGGTGCGCCTGATATACCCGATGTACCGCTCCCTCTTCCTGAGATAAAGCCATCAGTCTGCGGCGTGCCTCTTCCAGTATATCCACTGCCTTGTCGTAATTTTTTTTACTCAGGCTCAGCGTTGTTGAACCAAGATTCCGCTTCTCCGGTTCAATTTCCTCAGAAGCGCGGCCTGCGAGCTCGATGAACTGTTTCCGCGCCTGTCGCACCAGATGACCGGGAACATCCTTTGTCGTAATGACGGTTTCGGTCAGGCTAAACCTTCCATCTTCGTTTTGCCTGATAAATCCCAGGTCCAGGAGCAGTTTCACCGCAGCCCGTGCCTCAGATTCTGTTATCTGAGGAATGGTCAAAGATGCTAAGAGGCGATAATCATTATGCCATTGTACGCATACGACCAGTTCACGAATCACAAAATTATACCATTTTGAAAGGTATTCATAATGGGCTTTATTGAGCTTATAATAAGAGGTGTGCCTGCGAAGCTCATTGAGTTTATCGAAAAGCGCCTGCTTTTCTTCGGAGGTTTTTGCCTGACAAAAATCAACCAGCAGCTCAAAATAGCGAAGCTCGTTGGGTTCAAGTTTTAAGCCGTGCGCGATTTTCGGCTTGAATTCGGTTGTCAGGTTCCGCTTGCCTTTTACTACTGCAGATATATAACTATGCGAAGAGATCCCCGTACGTTGCGCAAAGTTGCGGATTGAAAATGACTCCCGCTGTTGCCGGCAATATTCAAAATAGTCTGATAGATATTTCCGGAAATCATTGTACGTGTATATGTTTAATTTTTTGTTCGACATATAGGTATCAAACTGATATTTTTTACAAGCAGGTCAATAATAAATCAGGCTACAACCTAACCCAGACAAGCTGGATAAGAACCTTCACGAAATAATTTTCTGCCTAAAAATGTCAGAAAATTATTTCTAATGTTCTAAATATAACCAATTTTAGAAGAAAATAGACCAAAAATATTTTTAGATCGATATATACATCCATACAATTTATGCCCAAATTTCATTATAAATATCATATATTACTTTGATATTTAAATAAATACGAATATTTTATAAATTATTATAATTGCCTTTTTTATATTATTATGTGCCCAAAAAGGAATTCAATCAGGGATAATCAAAAAACTCGTAACCGTTCACACGCCCCCTAAATCCCCCGAAGGGGGACTTGTAAGGTGCTGATATTTATTATGTTATTAAATTACCTGATGATTTCTTTGTTTGACAGAAGCTATATATATACGCCTGTTTTAAAGGTTTTTAAACAACATTTCACGAATGAGTCAATCAATCTATACTTGTTAAAGGTTTGATAACTACAATAAAATTCAATCATTACAAGTCCCCCTATATTACGGGGGATTTAGGGGGCGTGAATGGTTACTTATCTTTTTATAACTATCTTTCTTACAAAACTCCTCGTATCGGTTTTCAAAGAGACTATGTATACACCCGATGCATCCGTTTCCCACAGGTGATTTCCCCGGCTCTTCCCGCAGAATGTGTGCAAAATCCTTCCGTTCGCCGCGACTATATCAATTGCATATCTGCCTGCTGTAGCAACCTCAATCGCCAAGAAGCGCTGTTGGATAACTCGACACCTCAAACTGGCTTCTCTGGCCTTAACCGCAAAAAAAGCAGTACCGACAGGAGATAGCGGCACAATAGGATCTTTCAACGTTGTACTGGTAATGGAGGTTGCGGCTGATTTCAATCCTGTTGCGTTTGCGGTGACTGTTATGGTTCCCGGTGTCTGCGTCGATTTAATCAGAAACGGTGCAATGCCGGCCTCTGCCTTGCACGGATTAGCGCTAATTCTTGCCTCTCCATCGCCGACGATCACGCCGGGGCCGGTAGCACTGAATGTAATGGTATTAGCGGCAGTCGGAACCGTTGTGCCGTTTGCATCCTTGATATGTGCATATACCATGACCATATCCGCGCCGTCTGCCACAAGGGCAATGCGGTGATCATCAACCGCAAGTTCCAGATGATCCGGCGTGCCGGGTGTTCGTACCGTATCGCTGGCTTTAACCACACCGCCTATCAGACCGTCGGCCCTCAAAGTACCGGAAGCCCAGGTCACCGTGAAGGAATACATCGGGTGCCAGATAGTATTAAACCCGGTATCCGGGTTTTTGGCGCCTATAAGGTTATCATTCAAGTAGAGTTTGACCTGCTCGCAGTTGCTGAAAATTCGCACGTTGGTGGGGGAAGATGAAGTCCAGTAATTGGCAATGGAGACCATCGGGCCGGAGTTAAAGGCGGGGCTGATAAAATTCGGATCGCGCTGACTCTGATAGAGATAATAGGAAAACTTGGGATACCGGTCTACATCAACAACACCGGTATTAGCCAGATCTTCCGCGTTGTTAGCCAGCCATGTCGCACCCCGGTTATAATCATTGTAGCTCCAGAGTCCGAAACCGTCTCTTGGGTCTTTTAAAAAATTATCGAGTTCCTTGTGGCGACCGACAACAGAGTTATATAAATCCATCTCCCCATAGATTCTTGAACACCGAAGTCCTGTTGTTGTCCAGGCATCCTCACTCCATACATCCCCATACTCTCTCTCAAAGCAGGCTTTTTTCGTATAATCGCTCAAAAACCCCAGCGACACATCAAAGGTTGCGGCGGAAGCGTAATCGTTGCGTACCGCGGTAAAGCACTGATCCCCCGGATACTCCTCATGGATCGCCGTATGCGTGGCCACGGCGAAATCGGCGGTCACCGAGGTCTCGTTCAATTGCGCTTCCCATAAAATGACGCACGGGCGGTTCCGGTCGCGGCGGACCATCTCTCTGCTCATCTGTAAAGACCTCTCCTGAAAGGTCGCGTTGCCGAAAAACTGCCAGGCTGGTGTGGGACTGACAACCATAATCCCCAGCTCATCACACGCATCCATAAAAGCAGGATCAAACGGATGGTGGGCCAAACGAACGCTGTTAAATCCCGCCTCTCTTAATTTCAAAGCGTCGCGATACAGCATCGAATTGCCCATCGCGCCTCCCACATACAGATACTCCTCATGGGGATCCGCGCCATTAAGAAATACTTTTTCATCATTTATAAAAAAACCATCGGGAACACAGCGTATCCGCCTGATACCCACACGGATGGCATTCTCATCAACATACCCGGCACCGTCATTCACCGACGTGACAAGTGAATATCGATACGGGTGGTTGGGATGCCACAGCCTGGGGCTGCTTAGGGTCAGCGATTGTGTAAAGGTATAATCGGAACCGGAGCCGATACTCTGAGGCGTGGATTCGTTGGAGGCAACAACCTGATTATCAGTGTCTACAATCGTTGTTTTAACACTGCAATTCTTCGCTGCAGAGTATTCATTCCTGACATTGGTCTTCACCTGCACTGTTGCAGAGGAGGTACTTACCGAAGGGTAGGTGACAAATATCCCACCCCCAGCCACCTTATTTGCATAAATCGCATCAGTGATATGGAGCTTGTCGGTGATATGCATGCGCACATCCCTGAATATCCCGCCGAAATAACAGTAGTCCAGATCCTTTTGCAGTTTGCCCGGAGGCGTGTCCGGATCGTCGTTGTTAGTAACTTTTACGGCGATCACATTTTCCGACGACGAGGTTCCTCCAAGCACGACCCGGTCGGTAATATCAACGGTAAACGGCAGATACCCTCCCCGATGAGTAGTAATAAGCGTACCGTTTACATACACATCGGTTGTAATCATTGATCCTTCAAATTCAACAAACACTTTTTTTCCGCTATACGAATCGGGCAGGTAAAAATGCCTGCGATACCAGCAGGTTCCCTGGTAACTGTTATTTGCACTGCACCGTTTCGGCTCCAATCGTATCGAATAGGGCAATGACACATTGTCCCACGAACCGTCGTTATACTCTTTTTTCTCCGCACCTGCCGGGTTCCCGAAATAGTATTTCCAATGGGTATTGAAGTTTAAGCTAGTCCGGCCGGCTGCTTTGAGTTCACCAACTGCGGTAAAAATAACAGCGAAGCCTACAGCAAAAACAGTTATACCATTTCTTGAGACTTTTAACATAGCACCTCCTCAAATAATTTTTATATCTGTCGATGATCATGCAGAGCCAAGTCAAACCTATTTATCCATCATACATAGGGGCTAAAAACATAATGGTTATATTCCAGACTTTAATATAATGAAAACAAAAAAAATATACCTGAAAAGTTGTCGATAGATAAAAAAAGTGGGCACAGTTTGTGCCCATAATTAATATTAATTTTATAGATAATTAATTGATTATAAACAAGTTATTATTTATTATATTATTATCATATACTGACAATAAACTAAATATTGTGCCCATTTAGGTGGTTAATAATATTTCTAATCAAGAGGCAACAGGTACGAAAACAATTTTTCCCAGGGTGGAATTGTAGAAAGACAGAAATAGTCGGTTTTAACAAGCAGGAGCATGCCGGTCTCGCCAGAATGTCTTCAATCCAAAGCCGGTTTATTGAAAAAAGCAATTAACAAAAGGAGGCTAATACCTGTAAGTATTGCTATTTTACTCATCATTTCGATCGACCCTGCGACAAAGGCAATATTTACATTGTAGGCAACAGAAGAGCCAATTGCGATACCAGCGAGCGTAAGGACACTGTCGGTGTTTCCCTGTGCAGCTAGAATGATCTGCCTGAAAGGGCATCCTCCTACTAGTACCGATCCGAATCCGACAAGAAACAGGCTCAGGAAATTCCAGAGTAGGTCGGATGAGCCGATAATGGTGACGCCAAAATGGAATTGTCCCAGCATCAGGTTGGCGAGAAAAGCGCCAAGCACAAGAAAGATACAGCCATATAAAAGCGTGAAGTCCCGAATGAGAAAGAAGTTCCTTATACCACCGATAAAACAGAGTTTTGATTTCTGTGCCATAATACCGATTACTGCACCTGCTCCCAATGAGGCAAGCAGCGGAGCATGTCGCTCTTTTGAAAGCGTAATAAAAGAGGGTTGCATGAGCAGCAGTACCAGCAGGAGCACCATGATACCATGAAAAACAGTGCCTTGCAGGAACGTCGTTGGAAGACACTTCTCCAAAGCGAACCCCCTTTTCAGGAATTGCGTGCCTGTCCACGCGCCTGCGATAAGCCCTGCCAATGATGGCAATGCGGCAGGATCGCCGCCAGCCAGACGAAGTCCTGTGCGCAGGGGACATCCGATGAAGGTGAATATTCCAACAGACAGAATTATTCCAATGATAAATCGAAGCAGGGAAGACGACCCTCCAACAGCGTGAAATTTGCGTGACGCCAAAGAACTGATGGTTGCACCAAGAACAATTGCGAACAATTCCGGCCTGAGATAGCTCAGTTCTCCATATCCATGCAGCCCAAAAGAACCGGCAACGTCCCTCAAAAAACAGGCAATGGATATTCCACCGTCCACCGGGTTCCCGAGCTTTGTCAGAACGGCTGACCCAATACCAGTTGCCAATCCTGCGCCTGCAACGCAGAGGCCGAAAATAAACGAGCTTTCATTGTTGATTTTAGTCACTTTTACGTTCAACCTCTCTCACACAGCGAAATCCGATACTTTTTTTCTGTAAATCTTCATGAAAGGCATTTCGCCTTGAAACCCGCAGCGAATATTCCGGAGTACCGCTGCAGCATCCGAGAAAAACCCAGTTCCCTCCGCGTACGACGTTGCCTCTGCGGCCTCTCTGGTTTGGGCCGGTTGGATTATTCTCCGGGCTTTTCGAATAAAAATCCTTATCATACCAGTCCAGACACCAGTTCCATACGTTCCCAACCATGTCTTTTACGCCATACGGCGATGCGCCCAGATCGCATATCCCGATCTTTGGCATCTCTTTTCTAAGTTTCGTATTCGCATGTTTTTCCGTTGGACGGTTATTTCCCCACGGGTAGATTCTGCCGTCCTCACCGCGGGCTGCTTTTTCCCATTCTGCTTCTGTGGGAAGGCGGAACCTGCCGCCCTGTGTTTGAGTGCGCCAGACACAATATGCAGATGCGTCTGCAACATTGACTCCCACAACAGGCTGGGCGGGGTCGCTACAGTCTGGATTGTTCCAATAGCGCGGTTTTCTATACCCGGTTGCCAAAATGAACTCAGCATATTCTGAATTGGTAACCGGAAACATATCAATATAAAAAGAGTCTATCCATACCTTATGAACCGGTCTTTCGTCTTGTTCGCCATCATTTGATCCCATCAGGAACCATCCCGCAGGAATAAGTACCATTCTATTTTCCGGTAATAAAACAGGTGCGCTGTAATCGATCTTTCTTGGGGAATGATTCACACCAATCCTGAAAACCGTAACTATGATGATGCCTATGATAAGCGCAGCCGTTATCGCATATACAATTTTATTTCGTGTTGTAATCGGCATTACAGCACCATTGCCCTATCTGTTCTGATTGAGTGTACGGTTTACCAGGACCGGGTCAATCCTGACTGCCTGTGCAAGCGTTTGTTCTGCAAGCGACAATGCCCCCTGTAAAAAATAGAGATTACTCAGGGCAAGAAAATAAACGGCATTTTCGGGAGAGCATTCAGACGCCTTGGTATAGGAAGCAATTGCATTCACCGGGTCGTTCTTTTTCATATACAGGTCTCCAAGCTTTGCGTAAGCCGGTCCGTTTCTTTGGTTTTTCTCGATCAGCATCCTCTGATATTCTATTGCCTTGTCCCAGGCGTTGAGCGCTTCGTATTCCTGCACTGCGGTTTGTGTCGAGTATTCGGGCGATACCTCGAAGGCGCGGTTAAAAAACTCTTTTTCAAGTTCTGGCTGTTTGAGCATGTGATAAACGACGCTGATCTCCACGTTGGCTCTGGTAAACCCTTCATTGTTATCCAGAGCGTCAAGATATGCTTCCTCTGCCTTGGCGAATTCCTTGCGGGCAACGTAGCAACGCGCAAGAGCATGATTGGTCTTTATAAAAAACGGCTTGTATTTTTTATGTTCGAGATAGAAATGCAGCGCGGTATCGAGCATCCCGCGTTTCATATACAGGTTCCCCAGTTCAAAATCAGCCTCCGCGTAGTGCGGAAATGCTCTATTGATAACGTCGTATTGCTCGAGAGCGCGATCAAAATCGGTCCGCACAATGTTTGGAGCATCTCCCCACCGGGGGTTACAAGCAGGCTGCAGGTCATACCGTCGGGTAAACGCGTTTCCCAGAAAGTAGCGCGCCTCTATCGAATATGGATCGAGACGTACCACATCACCATACATACGTATGGCGTGTTCCCACAAACTGTCGTTTGACCTGTAGATGACACCCTCCGTATATGTATCGTGCGAAACTGATCCATCGCCTACCGGTATTGCCTTATACGCATTTCTGGAGGAGTCAACAGCTTTTGCCAGAATGATACCGGCAGCAAACAGACGGGTCGAAAAGATTGTAATAAGCAGAACACTGCATACAAGCAAAGCATACACGACGGAGCGAGCGGCAATTGAAAGCATGCGATACGTATCTTGTTTTGGATAAACGATGATGTTGTGTTCTTCTTTCCCTTTGTTATTGATAAAACCGGCCAGAGAGACTATGATGCCAAGAAGATACCAGAAATGAAAACCGGTTGATACATAGCGCATATTTAATGAGATCATATTACTGATAAGCAGCGCGATTACACCGGCCATCAGCCCGGCAAGCAATGTTTGCGGAGGGATTTCAGTCAGCGACCCACAATCAGGGGCAGACCTTCCGATTTGTGCGGAATCTTTTTTCAATACGCGTATAGCCGGCCAGAATACCGCAGCAAGCACCCATACAAAGAGCAGACCTCCAACAACACCTTCGTCGTGCACTATTTCCAGAAACTCGTTATATACGTTTCTGACCTGAGCGAAACAGATCGTCTGATGCGCCCAGGCGTCAGCAGGTTTGTTGAGCGGGTAGTTTATTTTAAAAGTGCCGATGCCATGTCCAAAAATCGGGCTATGCCTGATCAATTCAATCGCACCAAGCAGATAATACTTTCTCTCGGTTACTGAATTGTGCCGCTTTTTATTTAAATATCCAGTCCCGGCAATTGTAATACCGATGATCGCAATCATACTAAAAACAAGAAGCGCATTGTGATGCCGCTTCCGGGGTTTTTGTAATGCATAATAAGCAACAAGAAGAAGCAGACCGGCTGCAAAAGCGATATGACCTGACCGTGAAAAGGTAAGCAGAATATTCAGCACCAGACCCTGCACGATCAGCGCTGGAATAATCAGTCTGAAAGCCCGGATTTTCACGCACCAGGCAACAGTAACAGCAAATAGAACGGCAAGCAGTATAAACCGCATCCAGATAGCCGGATCGAATAAATTGAGATAATAATAAGCAACGCTTGAGAGAACGACGAAAAAGAGGGGCAGTAACCCGGCATTTCGTTTCTGATCGCTGGTAAAACCGGCCCCCGTTATAATTACCGGCAGTATGAGAGCAAGAAAGCCGACATAAAAATTGGGATTTCCAAAGGTTGATGGAATACGTTCTACCATCACTCCTTTGAGTTTGAAAAAGTCAATGTGAAGGTGCTGTAAAATACCGATGGAACCGGCCACAGCTGCCGAGGCTGCAAGCCAGACGAGCGCCTGTTTTAGCCTGGCGTAGGCCATGAATTCGGTCGATGCAATGAGGAAAATGACAACGTAGGGTATTCGCTGGAGCAGCTCTTCAAGGCTTATTGTTCTGTAGGGAGATATGAAAAAGTACGACAGCAGAGCTGACAACAGGAAAAACGCTGCAGCAATAACAGCATGTATGGAATCTGGCGGAATATCAATCCGGCGTGCTTCGATCTGTTTAATTATCCAGGCCGTACCAATAATCGCTGTTCCGATATGCAGCAGCAGTGTTTTTATGTATAAAGGATGGAATGATGACGGATATACGGCTACGGTAATGGCGAAGCCCAGTATCGGAAGGCCACAGGCGAGGATAGTATCACAGTATCTGATGATAACCCTATTCATAATTTGCTTAAAGTAAGCGGTCTCATTCCTGATGAATCATCATTTTGCATGAGAACACGGCCCCTTTGCAGTGCACGGCAAGGATGTACAAGCCCGTCGCCAACGCTTTCTTCGGTATGACATAGGACCTGCGGCCGCTTCCGCAGAAGGAACGGATACTCCGACCGTTTATAGTAATCAGATCTACCCTGTGCGACACGTTTTCGAGCAATGAAATGCTGATTTGCCGGGTGCCTGCTTTTATTGAGCAGAGATTTTCTCCGGACTTGATTGGAACAGGCTGGACAATATCGACTGCGCCTGAATCGGTAAGCCCCAACAATATATATACCTGATTGACCGGATCCACGGTTTTCGGCGGCGCAAGGTCGGTCCGTTGTATCCAGGCGTCACGCCAGGCGTTTGTAGACTGACCGTTAAAATAGAGGTTCCACTCCTCAAGGTAAAATTGATTTATCAGACCGCTCCACTCTTTCTTGGCATAATCAGGAACAGAGCTATTAACCCATGTCGTCACCTGTATGCGGGCATTTTTCTCCATGTAGTCCTTGTCCGCCTGGGGAACGGTTGCACGTGCCATAGCAATCCAGCGATCCAGTCGATGCTGTGGAATAGTAGCAAGAAGCGCATCAAGTTCGTTCATAAACAAGGAAAATTTTGCCATAGCCTGTGTTTTTGCCGCACCGGTCGAGTTAAGCACCTTGACAATAAAGTTTGTGCTCTTCTCGGCAAAATATCGTTTACTCACATCGACCAAATCCCGGATAAAGAGAGGGTTCGCCTTGAGATCCGGGGCTGCTGCAAGCATCTGGATAATCAGGTTGCGCATCGAGGCATAATCCGGTGAAGCCTGTTTCTGGCCGACTAACTGGTATTTCATGCTTCCATCCCAGGTGTCCCGCCAGTTGTACATGACGGTGTTGATATTGTTCCAGATGGGAACAGCTTGTGTTGAGGCAGAGCCATACCGCTGTGTTGCATAAGCGGCAACCCAGGAGGATACTGCCGGTGAGGTTGTCCGCCACATCATATCGCACATGAGTTCAAAGATCACAGCATTGTTTTCTATGCCTTCCGGAGTCAATCCCATGCCAACCATGTGCGTTTGTCCAAGTGATTGATAGGCTGATATCGGCTTTGTCGCTGCGTCGTTGAGTTTTCCATGTAACGGAGTCTTCTGGCCGTAATTATGGAGCCAGTTCCAGATTATCTGACGGTTTGAAACTGCTGTACGCGTGCGCCAGACCTCATACTCATCGCATGCGAGATCAAGGATTATCATACGAGAATCGGGTACAGAATCGAGAAATGCATTTATGGCGTTGTTATCCCAGAAACTTGCTGCATTATAAAAGAGCCATCCTTGCATGACCCAGATAGCATTTGCATCTGCCGCTTTTAATCCTTTCATTACACCGTAGCCGATCTGCCGCAGCTCCTGATTTTTGGTCGCCGCATTGACCTGCGGCGTCATCTCGTTGAACAGGTCAATCAGGTAATGTCCGCTGGTGGCGCCGTATTCCTGCTTATAGCGCTCAAGAAAATCCTTTGAAAGTTTGGTAAACATGGTATCCCGCGGTTCGACAATGGTTGTCTGCGGAAATCCGAGCCACGAGGACGGGTGTATGACCTTGGAGTTCGGAAACTTCTGCGGAAATGAATTTGGAACAAAACCACAGAAACCAGGAGTGACTGGAATCATGCCAAGTTCCATTTCACGGGCTACTATTTTTTTCTGTAAAACAGCCTGACTATCGATAAAACTCATCGGAATGGGCCCGCCAAAACCATATACATTGCCCATACGTTGCCATGGAAGAAACGCCGGTCCTGTAAAAAATGAACTCAGGTCACTATCGGTAAAACCATAGCTTTTAAAGAGATCTTGCAGAACCTTCTCAAGTCCATTCAAAGCAAGCGGCATATTAATCCCATGGAGCGCCATCCAGTCGATCTCGCGCTGCCATCGGTTCCAGTCCCAGAAAACAGTGGTATAGCCGAAGGTGCACACATTGAAATAGTGACGATATTTGTATGGACAGACAACACGGCGCAATGCCGTATTTGGTAAAGGATTGGGAAGATTGAGCTGGTCGCCGTCCCAGGTGACAAGACATTTGCAGTCAGTTTTCAGGTAATCATACACGCCGCGGCACATTGCTACCGGTGTTGACCCTCGTATCGTTACCGCGCCTCCCGAAGCCTCTACTTCAAACACATCGTATCCGTTTGCCGCTGGTATCTGTTGAAAGGTAAAACGGTCAACCGCTTGCGGAATCAATCGTCCGACCACGTCTTTTGCCGGTTGAATCTGGGAAAAAGTTTTCAAAATGCAACCGGTAATTACTATAATAAACAACCCTGTTCGTAAACTATACTTTTTAAACATACTGTGCGCCTTTCCGGATTTTATTAAAAGACGATATCGATCACCATGCCCTGCATTCCCTTCAAACCCAGTGAACAGAGGAATGTGTTCATGTCAGCTTTGTGATGAATTATATCCTGTATAATACTTTAAACATCCACGACCAGTTGTTCTTTTTAGTCATCGTCTCCTCTTCATCGACATGCAATTGGAATGCGGATTCTACGCGCTGATGGTCCCGTGACAATTGCAGTATCATGCTCATGTGCGACAAAATATCCTTTCTTGCATAGATGCTCCATTTCCAGGTGTCATTTTTATACATTTCATCAGTGTAATCACCGGCAGGTGCTGCCGGTACTGGAATGCTTCCCCCCGAATTTGCAATATCCGCCACTTTTTCATAGCTGTTCGGGTACGGGTTTTCATATATCTCACACTCAACGGCGCACACATCAAATATTCTGAAAAACGGTAAAACCGGGATTGTGATACCGAACATCCAGGGCATACGCTGTTTTACATTTTCATAATAGCCGTCATAATTTTTTAATCCGATTACGGCCCATTCACCATATATCTTTAAATCATCCTCTCCAAACAATAAAAACATGTCGTTGGTGCCGAACAATCTGACTTTGCCATCAGGTTTGAAGATTCTTTTCACATCCAGCGAGAAACGCGCCATGAGCTTTGTGCCCTTAAATGTGTAGTAGGTAGTATCTCCGTTAACGGTATCGATTTTTGATATATTATCGTTACGTTTCGGAGTCGTAGTATTTTTATCGACCGACAACAGATTTGAAAACAGTATTCCACCGCCTATATCCAGAAACTTGCCGATGTTCAGGCCTGTTATGTATGAGAGAGACCAATCGAAGAATGGCGGTATATCTGTTGCGGTCGTGAGCATGAGATCCTGGCGCCACATGTCGAAAAGAGTGCTGCTCATGCGGAGTCCGCAGAGACGGTTCATGGGAAAGTCAAAAACGTTTATCAGGTATCCCGGATAGGTTCCGCTTCTGAAAAGGTATTCCCCCAGATTTCGCACGTCCGGATTATACTTATAAGGAAACAGGCCGGCTCCCACCTGAAGAACCGGATTCTCCTGGTCGCCAACTATTGTCAATGCACCCTCTCCCTGATGAAAATAGAATTTAAAATATTTCTGAGGGACGTTTTCGGAATTGAATATCTGCTTCGTCGGGAAAGAATTAAACCAGAGCAATCCTTCAACACCGATTTTTATATGTAATCTTTCCTTGATTAGCGCGCTTAATCCGGCATTGATAAGCCCTCTGTAGAGCCACTGGTGAGTGAAATCGACTCCCCGATATTTTCCTTTAATAATTTGACCCGTCTCCAAAGAGGTGAAACCATTCAGTTTAATATCATAGGCATCACCTTCTGCAAAACTTGCATATATGATGAATAACAGTACCAGGCCTGCGCTATATATGCTTCGTGTTTGTCTCATGTATTCTCTCCATATTGTTAATTGTTTCATTTTTCTATCGTACGTTATGACAAGCGGTTAAAAGTTTTTAATGAATTTTGTGCTGATAGCGCTGGCAAGCGTGCGTATATTGCATATATAGATACCTTGGGCGAGGTGATGGAGCGAAACAGTACGGTCGCCGGGGTTATTTCCGCGAAGGCACGCCACGGTTTTTCCTGAAACGGTAATCACTTCAACAGTATACGCTCCTTTTACCGGTATGGTTATTTTCAACGTATTACCTCTGCGGTCTATCAGTACCCTTGCTGATTGCATAGCCTGATGGTTGCTGTTGATGGCATTCCCATCGTAGGATACTGTTACTTTGAATCCGCTACCCGTATTACCGTCAGGTTTGACATGGCACAGCTTAACTCCCGCATCATAATACCATCCCTCTGTTTGTGCGTCAAACTCGGCAACGGAGGAATATTTGGTCAGTTGTGTGCCTTCGCGCGCTACAAATTTGGGTACATCTACACAATACATTTCAAGCCTGTATTTCCGTGACGATGTACTGTATCTGCTCCCTCCGTATGGAGGAATGGTCACCACACTCGCAGATGCTGTCTGGACGCAGGAAAAGGTGGTTTTAACGGGCGTTTCATCTTCCCAGAGCGTGAATTGAGACGAGCCTGACGGATAAACGCGAAGAATGATAGGGTCTTCCGGGATTTCGCCTACATACTGCATGGTTGGGCCTTGGGGAATAATCGCCCCAGCTTTGGCAAATAGCGGTAATTTATATCCAGCAACACTAACGGTGATCGTTTTCTCTCCCGTCTGTTTTTCTCCACTGAACCAGTCATACCACTCCCCTTTGGGAAGCCACACGCTGCGTTGATTATTCGTATGCCCGGGGATGCTGGGAAAATATGGTGCTACCAGAAGCCAGTCTCCGATATATGCCTGGTCGTCTTTGTTATAAGTCGCTGCGTTTTTAGAATCCTCGATTACCATATGTCGCCATACTGGAACGCCCTCCTCCGAGGAGACTCCAGCACAGGAAAAAAGATAGGGGAGCATCGAATAATGAAACCCCATCCATTTCTTATAGAGATTTTGCGTTTCAATGTCATGCGTATAAATTCTTGCATCCGCCCGTGAGCCATCGTCACCCTTTCCGTATGGGTGATAAAAAATAGGCGCCAGGAGAGAGTATCCGACAACGCCGTATTTGCCGATACCCAGATCAATTTGAGTTGTTGTATACCCTGCTAACCCGGAAGTAAGCGTACCTTTAATGAGCGCTTTCTGGCCGGACGCATCACCAGCATGATAAAAACCATAGGTATGGGCAGCCCAGGTCGCCCAGCCGTGTCGTATAAATGCAAGTGTTCCATCGCCTTTGTGCGCATCCTTGAAATTGTTATACGAAACCATCGCATCTCTGTAAGAGCCTGCGTTTCCCGTCATATCCCGCCAATAGACGTCGAATCCATGGTCAACGTAGGTCTGTGTGACGCCGTGATCTTCAGGGTTTATCAGCTCGTCGTGAAGATTAGCGCCGAACTTGATGCCTTTTTGATGACACCAGGCAATGAATTCATCGCCGTTTTTATTAATTGCGCCATTCCAATAAGAAGTACCCGCGTTGTGAAACCAGCTATATCCGGGAATTGTGGAATTGCTGGTTGTACCCCAGTTATAGTCGTTGTCAACATGCATGACATCCAGAGGGAATTTGCCTTCTCTGAATTTTGTGACGAAGATTTCCCAGTTGTAGGCGCTTGGAGAGCTGGGAAAATTATTCGCATGAACACCATACGCCCATTTTCTGAAAAGTGCGGGTTTTCCGGTAATGTCATTATACCGTTTGATAACTTCACGCCAGGTGGGCCCGTACATGAAATAGTAGATAAGGTATTGACGGTAGTCATTAGTATTTTTTTTCCAGTAACGGATTGAATATCTGTTTGCCGCCGACGCCCCCATGTCCCATTCAGACTGGCTCATGGTGTTTCTGGCCGGCATCTGCCATCCTGAATTAAAAGAGTCGTCAAAAATGGCAAAAATGCCATACCCGTCTGTGCTGTAAAAAAACGGCGCTCCATAATGCTCGCCGTCACTCCCGGTGGGATATGGTACGCCTGTCGGATTCTGCCCCTCTTTTAACCCGGTATAATCGCAGGGATAAACTTCCATTCTGTTAGGATTTCCAAATCCAAAAAAATGTTCGGTAGACGATTTTGCTTTCTGCATATAAAGATCGCAAGGAGCGCCACTGCCGCCCGTATTGCACTCCATACCCTTTGCATCATCGTCTTTATTTATAAGAGTACTGTTGGTTGCATCATAGAAATGAACCCGAAACGGATTTTTATATACTCTGACAGTCAATTCACTTGTTTGCAGTTTTATATACGTTCCTTCATCAGCATCAGTAAAAGCGACCGGGGCCCAATCGTTTTTCATCATATATGATGCTAAATCGATTTTATTCATATTCCACGATTCAGTGTTATTAAAGGTGTTGAGGTAGAACGCGCCCTTGGGGTCGAATTCTACTCTTATTATATCAGCCTTACATACTGTTAATTTTACCTTGTGTGTTCCTGCACACTGGAATAGGATTGAATTAGTATTTTTGGTATAGGACACAAAGTTACTAACAGCCTCACGAGCTGCACTGGATTTGGATGGAAAGGTAAGTAAGAATGCACAGAAAATTGAGCAAGCATATAAATTGCTTTTCATAAAAAATCCTTGGTTAAATATATTACTATGACAGTATAGTCCTACTTATACAACATGCGTATTTGTTTATATTGCTAGTATTATTGCCTGAATTCAATTAAAGCATCTATGGCCTTTTGATTCATATAGCACAGGCGTATCCAGTCAGGGGTAAGGGCGACGTTTGCAATCCGCACCTCGTCGATTTTCCCGTCAAAGTACCGGTTATTCTGGTCGGACATCTTTCCTATCACAATATTCCAGGTCGTATCTCTCATGCTGCCCTGGCCATCGGTAAACAGGGAATCATTCCGGAGTTCGCCGTTGATATAGAGATCCATTGAAGAGCCATTTCTGACGCCTACGACCAAAGTCCACTGCTTTGCCTGTGCCCCTGCTTCGATCCGGTGATACCCGACAACATCTTCCACTTCCGACAGGTGCCACCGGTCTATCTTGTCGATATCGAGGTTATATTGAAAATCCCCTTTAGAAATAATCTGCTGACCGTTTCGGAGCACCGAATAGGGTGGGCCTCGCAGTGAATCGGTGCAGACCCACGCGTACAGGCTGTAGGTTCCCTTAACGGGGAAATTAAGCTTACCACTTGCTGTTCCTGGGATAGAAATGTAGCTTGATATACCATCGAAATCCAGTGCCTTGCCAATCATTCCGCCAACAGAAGATGATGCGGTCATATTTTGGGGCGTACCGTTGAAACGATTGCATGTTGCATCATATACAGGACTGTTTCCTTCATTGCTCAAGTGCCAAACCCCTTGGAAACCCGCTGCCGTGTCGAACACTGCTGCGCTGTTTGAAGATGAGCTTGTTGATGCGCCCCACGCCATGATGATGTGCCGGGTATTGGTATTTCCATACACCGTATCGACTTTGACCCAGATTACGGCTTTCTGATCAGCGGCATTCCAGTATTCGATCTCATACGGCAGCAGTGAATTATCCTTCCGTGTAAATCGAATGTCTTCACCGCCTGGCATTGCCTGGCTGAAATTGAAATTCGCCGATGATAAACGGACAAGTACCGGAAAATTCACAACATCACCTGAAATCTGCGCACCGGTTGAAGAGGTATTCAGGAATAGCCGCATTGAATATCTCCAGGTAGGCATTGTTATTGTAGCCACCTCATTCGCTGTTACGGTGACATTATACCGAACCAGCACCGGGAGCGTATCGGTTACGGTTGCGTAGTAAATTGATGGAATTATTCCGGCGGGTACTGAGTCAATGATAACCGAAACAGTATTGCCCCCAAGGGATTTGGCTGTTGTTGTTCCCGTGAGGTAAATATATCCATTTACCGGATCAACAGAATCCGGCAGAAAAACTTTAAGAATCCCCGGATCTCTCAACGTGCCGGGTGGAACAACAGTCGTATCATCCTGAACATACACTCCCGGCACTGACAGCCGGGTTCTTTTTAAAAGATGAACAGCCTGTATTGTGTAGGTGCCGGTATCCGGAATGTGTATGCTATAGGTTCCTGAAGCGTCGGTTGTATCGGTAAAAGAGTTGGGGAGCGGCTGGTCCTTCACCGGATTATGGGTGCTGGGTATGATTGTCACCTGCGCACCAGCTGCTGGAATGTTGTTTTCATTGTAGATGAAACCGCCAACCACTTTCGTGTCCGGCAGATCGCTTCCGCCGCCGGCAATCGGGCCCATACTGCAAGCGAAAAAAAGAAGGCCGTAAACCGTTACGATAGAGGTGAGTATTTTATTCATCCTGTGCCCCTCCCCGGCAAGATTCAAACTGCTCTGAAAGCGGAAACATCTGAAAATTCGCCTGAAACACCTTTTCAACTTTCGGATCGTCCATAGCCATTACCAGCAGCTCCCTGCGGACGCTGTCGATCAGCTTTTTAGCCTTTTCAAAACTCTCCATACTCATGGAGAGAGTGACGGAAGAGGAGTATTTATAGGGTCTGTCGAATTTCTCTTCCGAATCGACCGCCTTCAACATAAATTCCTTTTTCAGTTTCTTTAATGCAACCGGCGGTGCATCATTTCCGGTTATCACCTTTGAACTCTGCTGATAGGCGCCGTCGGTATTCCTTTTTAATAAGCCGATATTGATGAGCGTGGCGACTGCTTTCTTTGCCTTTTCCGCGCTGATGGGCGGGACGACCAGAGCGCCGAGCCGGTGATAATCCTCATCCCACCTGCTGTACACCGCGAGCTCCCGGATAACGGAGTAATACCACTCGTCATAAAACACGAACTGGTCTTTATTGACACGATAAAATTTCGTGCTTTTCCGTATTTTGTTGAGCCTGGTGAAATAGAGCTCCCGGTCTTGCAGGGTCTTTGCCTGATTATAGAATACCATTGTTTCGAAATAGAGCGCGGCTTTTCCCGCCAGATACAATCCGGTGATCATTTTCCGAACCGATTCAGCGGAGAGGTTCTTTTTCCCCTCCATAACATGTGAGCAGAAGCTGGATGAGGCAAATCCCGCTGTTTTGGCAAAAAAACGATGCGAAAACATCCTGCTCAGCTTTTTCTGTTCCGAGAAATAGTCTTTCAGAAAACTCCGGTAGTTTTCATATTCGAATATTTTTGATATGATTTTATTTAATTTTATCATTGTATGGTCACGATAAAAATTTTTCTTTCGCAATTCAGCAGGACACTGCTAATAAATATAATCAAAACTTGGTGGGGGAAAGCAGAAATTATTGGGGATTATTGATTTTTAGTTCTCTCATGGAGAACACTTTAAAATGTATTTTATTTGTATCAAATTGATATATAATATGTTAGAATTATTTAGTTTTCTATAAGGACAATAGTTGGAACACAGTTATAAGGCATTTTTTTCTGAAATAGAAGGAGTTGATGTCGATTTCGAACAAAGGTTACCTGGCTTGCCAATAATTGATGACTTCCGGCTGTTTTTGAAGAAAAAGTTTGAAGAGCGCAAGCGTTTGAGCGCCTGTTTTTCTCATCGGGTGCGGATTCTGTATGCGGGAGCACCATACCAGACAAGTATAAAAAAAGTAGCGCCGCATGTATTAAACATGCTTGCGTATTATCGCCGGTTCGGCAGGTTAAAATCGTTTTATCCGGCTTGACATTAAACGACAAAGCGACTTGAATAAAATATAATTCAGGGTGCCGAACGGCGATTAGTTTTTCTCATCGAATCTCCT
>Ga0209287_10000493_pt1 | contig 23208 bp, 23 predicted proteins | sample PPLLak3cmMay2015_2_FD_187255 | JGI IMG/M metagenome (GOLD analysis project Ga0209287, IMG submission 187255) | Freshwater sediment microbial communities from Prairie Pothole Lake near Jamestown, North Dakota, USA - PPLs Lake P8 Core (1) Depth... | ecosystem: Environmental > Aquatic > Freshwater... | reverse complement strand
CTACCGCGACGCGCTTCCCGCCGAGTGCGTGGAGCGCTGCCTGGTTCTGGGAATGACGCCTGAGTTGCGGGCCCTCATGGCGGGACGGTGTGCGGCGCTGGTGTCGGTCGATTCCAGCGTTGCGGCGATTGCCGAGTATGGACCTTGGGTTGCGTCTCCCCGCGCGACGATTGTCGAAGCGGACTGGTCACGATTTTTGCAGCAAACCGGGCAGCGCTTCCATGTCATCGCCGGCGACGGGATATGCGGCAATCTTTCCGGCCGCGACGCAGCGGGTCAGCTGTTGCAGGCTATCCAGGACCGCCTCGCGCCGGGCGGTGTGTTCGTCACGCGCATGGCTCTGGTATCCGGGGTATTTGAGGCGGCGCGATGGACGTGGTCGGCGCCCGCCGAGCGGTTTCGCGCAGGCGATATCGGGGAGGCCGAGTTCGGCTTGACGCTACGACTGTTCGGGTTCTTCCGGCGGTTTTTTGACGTCGAGAGCGCCATACTCGACTGCGCCGGGGTGTATCAGGAGATTGCAAGCCTGTGCGACTCCAGCGCCTTGAGCATGCGCGAGCGCGAGATCGCCTTATGTTAGGTGTTCAGGGGAAAGAACTGGCTACCCACACAAGCTGCTTGGGAGGAACTACTTGCCGAAAGCGCCTGGCAGGTCATGCGGCGGTCACTGCGTGGCATCTTATGGCACGCATACTATCCTTTCCATGTTTGTTCCAAGGCGTAGTGCAGATTGACAAACGTGCAGTCAACGGGACGATGAGCGGATCACTGGGGGCAAGCCCGGAACCGGGCATCAGCTTCGTACAGTGACTACCTTGCCGAATCGGGACCAGCAAGTTTCCAGCGCCTATCGACCGGCCTAAGCGTCATTGGTGGTGTTCATCCCGGCAGCGCTGGCTGAGCAGCGCTTGTCGCCACGGGGGGTGAAGCTGCACCGCGCTCTTTGCTTTAACCAGAACAGCGCGAGAATGATGGCGTACATTCGTCTGCCGATCGAACGGCCGAGTTTGTAACGCCTGCGGATCGCCCATTGCTGGAACGTCATCTTTTCTGGCTTCTTGCGATGTTCCTGAAAAATACGCCGGCGTTCGGTCTCTATGCTCGAGATAAATTTCTTGTTCTCGCTGATCGGGTAGGGCTGGACGGCAAGGATTCTCAAACCGGTTTTCCAGCAGTTATCGATCACATGGTCGTCAATGGTGCCGCGGACCAGGGGGGTGGCATGAGCCAGTAATTTCTGCGCGCCTGTGCGGCTGATACAACCGGCTTGTGTGCCACTGGCGCCCTGGAGCAAGACGCTCAGCTCGACATTGTCGTTCAGGTCGCAAAGCCGAAGCGACGGGGTGGGGCCCAGGCCAGCCAGCCGGATGAAATCCCATTTAAAGGGGATGGTGTCGATGGCTGCAAGAATGCCTGTCAAGTCGTCATGGATGTCGACATCGTCCTCCAGCACCACAGCCCAGGGAATATCCTCCTCGACCATCTTTTTCCAGATGCGCACATGACTGAGGTAGCAGCCCACCTCGGAAGGGGACATCGGCCGCGCGATCTGGCCAATCACATATTGTTCATCGTACTGGGCGAGTTCGCTTGGTGAAAGCCTGGCGCCATCTGTGGCCGGAAATATTTCAAAATCGATGCCGAGTTTATCGAGTTGAGCGGCAATGCTCGCCTTGCGGTCGCTGCTTCTTTCCAGGTTGATGACAAACAGGGGAGGGAGAAATGGTTTCGTATCCGACATCGGCTCAGAAAAACAGAAGTACTTGGGGGGAGGGCTTGAGCATTGTAGTGCGACTCGACTTGAGCAGCCCGTAGCGTTGTTCAGGCCATCCTCGCATTGGGGTATCTGCCTTCGAGGGAGGTCTTCCACACGATCGAGAGCTTGCCGTAATTATTGTCCAGGATCTCGACCTCCAGCCCCAAGAGGGTCGCAGGCAATGCAACATGAAGACGATCGGTGCGAACGGATTTCACGCTTCCGAGCAGGTTGATCAGGTCCATCGAAACCTGATCACACCCTGCCCGCTTCTCACATCGGGTTAGGTAGAAGTCCATCAGATCCTTGTCACGCGATTCGGGATGCTCGGTTCTGGCCTCCACATCCGAACGAAGAATCTCGAGTCTGCCCGCGCCATCCGGTCGCTGTCGGGACAGGGCGCGCTTCCATTTCTTGCGTCGCTTGATCCAGGGTCGGTCCACCAACAACGACAAGTGATGGGCGAGGGTTTGTGTCCGTTGCCGCAGGACCGGCATGTCGAGCGCAAGCGCCATGTCGTCGACGAGTTGCGAACGGGCCCGGGGGGCATGCCGACGTACATGCTCGAGACTAAGCTGGTCACGGCACAGAAGCGTGAAGCGTTCGTCCAGGCGATTGAGCAGTGCTTCGTTGCCGCGGATGGTATGGGGGAGCAGCAAACAACGCCTGACCTGTTGGTCCAGGCAGGCTTGCAGCGCATCGGCAATGAAGCGATAGGGCGGGACCAGGTTGCCTCCACCGCCGAGAATGATGGTGCCGTGGCGAGGAAAGTTTTCGGGTCGTGTAACCCTGGGGGTTATCCCGACACGGTCGAAGCATTGCCAGGTTGCCGTGGCGATCAGGGCGTCGCCGGCGTTGCCGGGGTTGGGGAAGTAGAGTGCTCCCCCCTCGGCAGGTAGCCAGTTTTTCAGGATGTAGTCGATTTTGTTTTGCATTGCGATTGGATTTTTGCTTCGGATCGACGAATTAGATTCTGGAGCGCGCGTTCCACTCTGGGATCGGGGCAACCCACCAGTTCTCGCCTCAAATCGAGGCTCAGGACATTGGTGATCGGCGGCAAGGCCTCGATTGCATCCGCAAGAGGTTGTTCCTCGGGCATGTTTTCCAGATGGAAGCCGGGCCTGTCGCGGTGAAGATTGATGCGTGTCATCACGCACTTATGGCAACGGCCACAATTCCCCGTTTCGGATATGGCTTCCCAGCATACCTGGAGATGGCGCTTCACCAGTGGCGCGGCGACAGGATGATGTACAAGGCGCCGGAGCTTTTCGGAGCGCAGGGTTTCCTGGCCCACGTGCCTTATGGCAACCCGGCTAGAAGACCATAATGGGTCAAGGTCCGGATGGGAGCCCCAGGGGGCAAGATTATTTTCATGAACGCTCGACGAGATAAGGAATGTGCCGATGCTGCGCTCGAGAAGGTGCCCGATGAAGGCCAACGCCCCGCCATGGGTCCAGTCCCAGGGTGACTTGCGATAAAGCCGGTGCTGCCGCAGGTCGGTCGTGATCATGGTCCAGTCCTTGCCGGTCGCTTGTGCCACCGCAGCGAGGGAGTTTTGTACTCGCCGCAGGGTTTTTTCCTGACTGCAGGGAATGTCGAATCCGGCAGCGAAAACCAGAAGGTCCGGCTCCTGCCTGGAAAAAAAACAGGAATAGAAAGAGTCCACCCCCAGGCTGAGTGCAAGGCCGGTTTGCGGTTTTTGGGGCGCAGTATGTGTATAGGGCGTGAAGCGGGGAGGGGGGGCATGCCAGTCCCGCCATGTGCTGAACAGGTCCAGGATCTTTCCTGCGCCCGCAAGCCAGTTCGCGTCAATCGAGTCGCCCTTCAGACCTTTAGATATCGTGGTTGCCGGCAGCAGGAAGGCGGTCGCCAGTGCTTCAGGGGAAAGCGAGAGTGCCGTTCGCTCGCTCCGGACATGGAGCGGATAGCCGCATACTTTGGCCTTCAGATCATGGCCTTCGAGGTGCACATCAGGAATGCGGACAAAATGCCCCGCTCGGCACGCGATTTTTTCGAATAAGCTCATTGATTGCTCCGATCATGTGTGCGCCACGGCTGCTTGCAACATGCGATCACGGCGTGCCGATGCCACCCTGGCAGTACGCAAAGTCCGAAGCCCGCGTCTCCTGTTATTTCAGCATGGGGTTTCATCGCTTTTCCAATGGACCAAATACCTGGTCGCGGAATAGAACTCTTGGAGTGTTACGGTTGCCTGAAACTCGCAAAGTTGTGACACCTGTCTCCATTGATCAGGAACGAGGCGTGCAGGTCATCCGCCGGTAAAGACCCAAGGTCTGTTCCAGCATTTCGTGCAGCGGATAGAAATCGCCCTCCGGTACCGGGTTTGGCTGTTTTAACAACGCAGCGACCTGGTCCCCCATCGCATCCTGATCGGCAAGCGGCAGCAGTCCGTCAGGATAGATCGCGCGCAGGATCTCTCCCACCCCCCCATGGTCATAACCCGCTGTCGGCACCCCCAGCCTCAGCGCCTCCAGCGTGGTGCGGCCGAAGGATTCCGGCTGTGTCGAGAGCGACAGCACCAGATTCGAAATTGCCAGAATGTTTTTCAGGTCGTCGCGCTGGCCGGTGAAGCTGATGTCGGTTTCCAGACCCATGCTTCGCACGCGTTGAAGGAGTTCATCGAGGTAGCGCTGCTTGGATGAGGAAGCACCGCCTACGATCAGGCCATGTGCCGGCAAATTCTGGCGTTTCAACCGGGCAATCAGTTCGATGAAATCTTCGTGCCCCTTGAGTCGGGTGATGCGGCCGGGCAGGGTGACCAACAGCTTGCCGACGGCCTGGGGAAACTGGCTGAAGAATGACTGAAGCCAGGTGGCCTCGGGTTTCCAGCCGTACGGATAGCTTCTGCCATCGACCCCGCGATAGATGACCTGAATGTGCGAGGGTGGAGTGTCGGGGAATTCGCGCAGGATGTAGTCGCGCACCGTGTCGGAGACCGCGATCACCCGCTCGCCCCGGGTCATGATGGCGCTGTAGGGATTGACCGAATACATGCCATGCACGGTGGTGACGAAATGCGGTCGATTCTCCGGCTCCATTCCCTTCCAAGCCATATAGCAGACCCAGGCCGGCATACGCGAACGGACATGCAGGATGTCGACCCGGTTCTCGACCAGAAACCGGCGCAGCCGCAGCACCAGCCGCAGGGTCGACAGGCGCTTGCGGCCGATGTCCCAGGCGACGTGCTCGCTGCCTTCACGCAGCAGTTGCTCGACCAGGCGGCCGCCGGCGGACATGACGATGGAACGGTGTCCATGCTCCACCAGGTATTTGCCCACTTCCAGCGTGCCGCGCTCGACTCCGCCAGACTCCAGTGCAGGCAGCACCTGCAATACGGTCAGTTTTTTTTCTTCAGCCATTCCAGTATCCAGTTTGCACAGCGGTCGGCTTCTGCCAGGGGGTGAAGGTTGGGGAGCAGTTTGCCGTGCGCGCACCAGTTCACAAAGCGGGTAATGCGCTGGCCGTCGGCTAGATGGGCGATGGCCCAGCCGATGCGGCTTTTCGGGTTGACCGGCAGGTCAAGCACACCGACCTCGGCGCCTGCGGTCAGCGCTTCGTAAACCATCGAGGCACTGTCCGGGGTGACCCATACCGTGCCGCAGCCGGATAGCTGCTCGGGCAACCAGTCAGGCGCGGTGGCGGTGTGGGGGATGACGGTCAGATTGGGGGCGGTCGGCAACTGCGCCAGAAAATCTGCCGGGGTACGGCGCGAGGTGGTCAGCGTCCAGTTCACCTCGGGCGTGCGCGTGACGATGCTCCTGATCTGCACCTGGATCGCGTCGCTGTCCCACTCGAAATGTTTCGACACGCCGCCGATCAGCAGCAAGCCGCGGTTCGGGTCACGCCCGGGTGCCGGCCGGACGCGATTGATCGCCCCCTCGGTCAGCAGCGTGTGCGCATCAGGTTTGACGCCGTCGTGCTGAGGCAGGATGCACAGGTCGAACCAGCGGCGCGGCAGGCTCGGTTTCATCAGCACCACGGCGCGCCCGCCTTCGGCCCGTCGTGCGGCCAGCAGGGTCATATGGGTGGCGTGCCCCGTACCAATGATCAGATCGGGAGCGGGAAGCGATTGGCCGGGCAGGTTCTTGAACAGCCATGCAAGCCCAGCGCGCCAGCGAGGCAGGGCAGGGTAGAGGTGAATTTCGCTGGGTGTGGCGCACGCCAATGCCTCGGCCAGTCCGCGCGACTGATTTTCGTGTCCGGGCTTGCCGTCGGTCACCAGCCAGACGACCAGCTTGCCCCCGGGGTTCATTGCGCCATGGTCCAGCTGCGTTCAGCCGCCGCCTGCCAGCGATAAGGCGCTGGGTCGAGCGCGGGTGTGCGGCCCTCGATCAGGTCAGCCAGCAATTCGCTCGACGCCGGCGCCATCGTCACGCCGTAGCGGAAATGCCCGGTGTTGACATGGACGTTGTCGAAATCCGGATGGCGATCGATGACCGGGAGGTTGTGCGGCGAACCCGGGCGCAGCCCCGACCAGTGCTGCACCGGCTGTGCATCTGCCAGCGCAGGCAGCAGTTCGGCCGCCTCGGCATGCAGACGCAGGCGCGTGGCAGCGTCGGTCGACTTGTCAAATCCCACATCCTCCAGCGTGCTGCCCACCAGGAGATGGCCATCGCGGCGCGGGATCAGGTAAAGACTGTCGCGATACAGGATCGTCTCGAGCACACCAGGCTCGAGCTTGAACAGCAGCATCTGGCCGCGGATCGGGCGCACGTTCGGTACACCCGCCAGCCCCGGCAGCCCGAGCCCCGACCACGCACCGGTCGCGAACACGAAGCGGTCCGCCGCGAACTCGCCTCGGGCGGTGCGGATGGCTGTCATCCGTCCCGTCCTGGCCATGACCGACTGCACTGCGTCATGGGAGTGGATCGCCGCGCCCAGCCGGGTGATTGCTTCGCGCAGTGCCGCGACCAGAAGCGGATTGCGTACCTGGGCGATATCGGGAAGCCTCAGGCCGTTGCCGCTTGCGCAGGGGATGGGCTCGGTTGGCAGACCGTGCGCGCGACACCAGGCGACTGCCGCATCGGGCCGATCGACGCCGAGCACGTTCATCCCGCAGCGCCAGAACTCGGCACTGTACCCGGAGCGCGCTTCGATGCCCGCTATCCAGTCCGCATATTTGGCCATCGAGCGGAGTGCCAGCGTCGACAGTGGCTCGGCGTAATCCCACGGCAGCAGTGGCGAGAGGATCCCGCCGCCGGCCCACGAAGACTCGCCGCCGACCGCACCACGCTCCAGCAGCGTCACGCGATAGCCGCGCTCGAGCAAAGCCAGCGCCGTGCTCAGACCGCTGACGCCCGCGCCGACGATTAGAAAATGGTCATTCAAATCAATTGCCTGCCGCTTGGTAGGGGTGGGGCTACAACCAAAGTTGTATGTTCTTGTCCGGCACGCGGTGGCACCCTGAACGCTGTTCGAGTCGGATCAAGGGCGACGGCAATGAAACAATCAGGGGTCACGCTGATGGAACTGGTCGTGGTGGTGGCCATAGCCTCGATTTTATTTGCGATTGCGGTACCGGGCTACGCATATTTCGTCAGCGCCAATCGCATCGCCGTAGCCACCAACGATCTGGTCTCGTCATTGCAATTGGCGCGATCCGAGGCAATCAGGCGTGCTGCCCGGATTACGGTCTGCAAGAGCGACAACGCGATGAGTGCCGTGCCGTCGTGCAATCCGGCTGCTGCCTGGCAGGCGGGCTGGATCGTGTTTGTCGACGGCGGCGGCAAGGGCGTGATCGAGAGCACCGACCAGATCCTGCGTGTCTACGGGCCTGTCAATGTCATGTTCACCACCAGCAATTTCAAGACCTATATCAGTTATCTGGGGCACGGCCGAAGCCAGGGCCCCAACGGGCTGGCGACGGGCTCGTTTTCCCTGTGCCTGGCGGGCAGCCAGCGCAAGCTCATCCTCAATAACACGGGGCGCATCCGGCTGACCGCCGGAAAATGCTGAAACCGTTGTTTGCCGGGGGCCGCATTCGCCGGTGCCCGTTCAAGGCAATGCCCGGAATGCCGTTAATGCTCGTGGAGCGTTGGGCGGTTCGGCATGCCGTGTGTCCCGTCCGATATACGCAGATTCCCTGAAAACTACCTTTCGTCGGGATTTGCTGGATGAACGAAAGCTTGGTCGCTAGGCTAAAACCGTGAAAAAAATGCAGACACTCATGGACCGGAATGCGGGCTTCACCCTCGTCGAATTGATGATCACGATCGCCATCGCGGCCATCCTGGTCACGGTGGCCGTACCCGGCTTTCAGGGCTTCGTGCTGAACAATCGCATGACCGGCAACGCCAACGACATGATCGCCACGCTCGGTTACGTTCGCAGCGAAGCCGTCAAGCGCGCGGCGGACGTCACCCTGTGCGCCAGCGACGACGGCGCCACCTGCTCGGGAACCTGGACCGACGGCTGGGTGGTGCTGGACAACGCAGGCAACGTGTTGCGAGCCCAGGAAGCACTCGGTGGAACCACCACGCTGGCGGGTGCCGGCACCATCGTATTCAACGCAAACGGCCGCATGACGACTCCCGCGGCAGCCACTACCTTGGCCCTGTGCCCGGGCAAGGCCGGCATCCAGGGCCGTCAGATTGCAATCGAACCAAGCGGGCGTGGGCGCGTGGTCAGCGCAGCCTGTCCATAGAAACAGAAGAGGGATAACGATGCGTCGTCAATCCGGTTTTTCCATGCTCGAAGTGCTGGTCGCCATCCTGGTGCTGGCCATCGGCCTGCTCGGCATGGCGGGTCTAACGGCTACCAGCATGCGCAACAGTCACGGTGCCTATCACCGCAGCCAGGCCGTTTGGCTGGCCTACGATGTCGCCGACCGCATGCGCGCCAACCGTCAGGTTGCGCTGGCGGGCGGGTACAACCTTCCGCTGGGAAGCGCGGCGCCCGGCGGGGCCGCGGTCAGCGCCGTCGATTTGGGACAGTGGCTCACCGCGGTGGGGGCCTTGCCGCAAGGCTTGGGTGCCGTCGCCGTCGACGGCGCGACGCGTCGGGCCACGATTACCGTGCAGTGGAATGAGTCGCGTGCCGCGGGCGGGGCTGTTACCGCTGAAGACGCCACGCGGCAATTCGTGGTGGAAACCCAGCTATGAAAACCAGGCGTAACTTGAAACCCCTCCACCAAATGGCCTTCGCCATGCGCGGCCTGAGCCTGGTCGAGCTGATGGTGGCGATGACCATCGGCCTGATCCTCACGGCGTCCATCGGCTATGTCTACATTGGCAGCCGCCAGACCTTCCGCTCGCTGGACGACTTCTCCCGCATCCAGGAAAACTATCGTTTTGCGATGGACCAGATCGGCCTCGACGTGCGCCAGGCGGGCTATACCGGTTGCGTCAACGTCGCCTCGATCGACCCTGCGGCGCCGACCACCATTCCGCTCCAGCCGCCCACTCATCCCCTCGGGCAGGCTGTTCGCGGCTATCTCAATGGCGCGGGGTGGGCTGCCCCCGCCGCCAATTACGTGGCAAACACGGATGTGCTGCAGGTGACGGCTGCCATGGGCCAGGGTGCGAGTCTCACCGCAACGATGCCGGGGGCGGGTGGAGCCATTCCCATCAACGGCAATCCGGCCGGGTTCTCTGCCGGCGATACGCTGGTGATTTCGGACTGCCGGAGCGCCGATACCTTTACGGCTGGCGTCGTCGATGCGACGCCGACGGTGACGCCTGCCGCAGCCCTGACGAAAATCTACAGCACCGGCGCCGAAGTCTACTCACTCGTCGATACCTTCTATTACATAGGCACCAATCCCGCGGGCAACCGCTCGCTGTACAGGATCCAGAACGGCGGCGCCGCCGAAGAACTGGTCGAGAACGTCGAGGACATGGTGCTGCGCTTCGGCGTCGACACCAACAACGACTTTGCCATGGACGCCTATGTCGACGCTGCGGGCGTGGCCAACTGGCGCCAGGTGCTCTCGGCGCGCGTCAACCTGGTTTTCCTCAGCAACAACAACGTGGCCACCGGCGCGCAGCCGTATGTCGTCGAAGGGGTCACCACCACCCCTGGCGACACGCGCCTGCGCCAGGTCGCCACCGCCACCTACGGACTGCGCAACCGCCTGCCCTGATCGCCATGAAGACATCCGCAATCACTCCGGAATTCAAACCCGCCAGGCAGCGGGGCATCGCCCTGATCATGGGCCTGATGTTCCTGGTCGTGCTGACCCTGCTGGGCATGGCCGCCATGCGCGGCACCATCCTGGAAGAACGCATGGCTGGCAACGCACGCGACCGCGACCTGGCTTTCCAGGCTGCTGAGGCGGCCCTCCGCGCCGCGGAACAGCAGATTACCGGCGCCGTCCTGCCCGCCTTTGCGGCGGGGACGGCGTACACACCGCGCATCGCCGACGGCACCCTCAATGATTACTGGCAGAACACCCATGTCTGGGACAACACCCAGTCGGTGGCTTTGGGCTGGAATCCGGATGGAACCAACGCGGCGCCGCGCTATGTCATCGAGGAGCTGGGGGTCACCGCGGGTGGGGGTACCGGTGGCCTCGGCGTCGGCGCGCTGAATGACGAGGGCGTCTATCGGGTCACGGCGCGCGGCGTAGGGAGCAGTGCCAATACCGTAGTGATCTTGCAGGCCGTTTACGAACGCTGAACCGGGGAAAGACCATGTCCAAACCAAACTTCAAACTCGCCCTGCCACTCGCGCTGGGCATTCTCCTTGTAGTTGGCTCGTTGCAGGTCCAGACCGCAGGTGCCGCCGAGCGCATCGTCGGGCAGGTGACCGGCAGCGATTTTGCCCGCAAGAAAATCGAGATTGATGGGGTGAAGTACGAGATGTCGCCTCAGGCGATGGGCGATCCGTCAGGCCGGATGGCGGGGGCAAGAAAGCCGTCCGACATCAAGCCGGGCCAGAGCGTGATTTATGAAGTCGATCGTGGGGTGATCAAAAGCCTGACCCCCATCGATGGTCCCGTTCCCGAGTGAGGGCAGCATCATGAACCAGACACCATTTTCCAGAGATTCCGCCGTCAGTCAGGCGTCCGCAAACACCCGCAAATCCGCATGGGGGCGTCTGGCTGGAATGCTCGCCATGACCCTGCTGGTGTCGACCCAGATGGCGCCACGGCCGGCACTCGCCGGGATTGCCGACGCACCGCTTTATCTGACCACTGCGGTCGAGCCGAACATCATGTTCGTCATCGACGATTCCGGCTCGATGCATTTCGAGATCATGCCGGACGAACTGATCCTGGAAGAAGCGCGTTATGTGTTCCCCCGGGCAAGCAATGTCTATGGGTCTTCGGATTACACCAACCGCGCGCCCACCGTGGACAACAACAATCCCTACAATGCCCTGGCCCGTTCGCCCCAGGTCAATACGATTTATTACAACCCCGCCATCACCTACACACCCTGGATCAGGCACGACAACACGCTGTATCCCGATGCCATCCCCACAGCGGCCTATCACAACCCGGAAAATACCGGTGCGGGCAGCCGCAACCTGACTGTAAACAATACTCATAACATCTCCTGGACCTCCTGTACCTCGGCCAGCAATTGCAACAATAACTCCAGCAGCAAGACCTTCTGGCCGGCAACCTATTTCTGGCACAACGGCGGCAGCATCTGGTCTTGGGGCAGCTACACCAAGGTCGAGATCAAGAGCAGCATTCCCAGCTATAGCGGACACGGTCGCGCCAGCAGGACCGACTGCACCGCCGGTGTCTGTACCTACGCTCAGGAAATCCAGAATTTCGCCAACTGGTACACCTACTACCGCTCGCGCATCCTCGCGGCCCGCGCCGGCATCGGCAAGGCCTTCGCCAAGCAGGGCACGGAAATGCGCGTTGGCTTCGGCGCCATCAACTACGACTCGACCGGGATCGACGGGGTCAGCTCCGGCACCGTCGTTCGCGGCGTGCGCAAGTTCGAGTCGACCAATAGGGAAAACTTCTTCGAGGATCTCTACACGCGCGACATCCCTGCGGCAGGCACGCCGCTTAGACAGGCGCTGAACGAAGTCGGCCAGTACTTCTCAAGCTCGAATAACCGCGGACCCTGGGGCGCCAATCCCGGCATCAACGATTCGAGCCCCCACCTGCAATGCCGCCAGAGCTACACCGTTCTGATGACCGACGGCTACTGGTCAGGTGGCAGCAGCTACGAGGCCTCGACCTCCGGCGCCCGTGCAAACGTCGACGGCACGGGTGGCCCGACCAATACTGCTACAGGGAAGTCCTACACCTATTCGGCCGTGTCGCCGTTCACCGACGGCAACAGCAATACCCTGGCCGATGTCGCGATGTACTACTGGAAGCGCGACCTGCGTACCGACCTGGAGAATGCGGTGCCGACCAGTTCAGCCAATCCGGCCTTCTGGCAGCACATGGTGACGTTCGGGGTGGGGCTGGGGGTTACCGGTACTGTGGATCCCGTCGATGCCTTCAAGGCGATCGACTCCGGCGCTTCGATTACCTGGCCCAACCCCAGTCCGGGCACCCAGAATTGCAGTTCCGCCGCGATGTGCCAGGCCAGGACCGATGACCTGCTGCACGCGGCGGTAAACAGCCGTGGCGGCTTCTTCAGCACCTCGGCCCCGGATGTCTTCGCGACCGAACTCGCCGGCGTGCTCAATGCCATCACTGACCGGTTGAGTTCCTCCGCCGCGGTGGCATCGAACTCGACTCGCCTGACCTCGTCCACCCACCTCTACCAGGCGCTGTTCAAGAGCGGCGACTGGAGCGGCCAGCTGAAGGCCTTTCCGCTGCTCGCCGGCGGCACGATCGGCGCTGAGGTCTGGGACGCGGCCAACGGCATTCCCGCCCATGGTTCGCGCAAGATCATGACCTGGGATGGTGCTGCCGGCTCGAGTTTCAGCGGTGCGCTCGGCGGGGTGCTGACGGCAACCGAGGTCGATTATCTGCGCGGCGACGCCACGCTCGAGGTCAAGAACAATTGCGGTGCCTGCATCTTCCGCAACCGCAGCAGCAGGCTCGGCGACATCATCAATGCTGATCCGCATTACGTGAAAAACGAGAATTTCGGCTACAACAGCCTGCCGGGTGCCGAGGGCAGCAGCTATTCGGCCTTCGTGCTGGGCAAGGAGACCCGCACCGCGGTGGTCTACGGTGCTGCCAACGACGGCATGCTTCACGGCTTCCGCGCCAGCGACGGCGTCGAGCTGTTCGCCTATGTGCCGAATGCAATATGGGGCGACCTGAAGCAACTGACGGATCCCGCCTACAAGCACAGGTACTTCGTCGACGGTTCGCCCACCGCCTGGGATGCCTATTTCGGAAGCAGCTGGAAGACGGTGCTGGTGGGCAGCCTGGGCGCAGGCGGCAAGGCGGTCTATGCGCTGAATGTCTCCAGCCCCGACGCTTTCGGCGCGTCGAGCGTGCTGTGGGAATTCCAGGGCAATGACGCAGCACAGCAAGCGAACATGGGCTACATCCTCGGCAGCGTCACGGTTGCGCGCTTCCCGGACGGCCATTTCTGGGCGGTGTTCGGCAACGGCTACGAAAGCAGCGGCGGCAAGGCCGTGCTGTTCATGGTCAGGGTCGATTCGCCCACCACGGTGCGCATGATCGAAGTCGGGGCCGGCCCCGACAATGGGCTATCCACCCCGGTCCTGGTCGACAGCAACGGCGACCGCATCGTCGACCTGATCTACGCCGGCGACCTCAAGGGCAACGTCTGGAAAGTCGACACGTCCGCCGCGAGCAGCGCCGCCTGGGCTTCGGCCTACGGCGCCACCCCGCTGTACCAGGCCCGGGATGCGCTCGGCAATCCGCAGCCGATCACGTCCTCGCTGGAAGTCGGCCTGGCGCCCGCCGGCGCAGCCGGCCTGATGGTCTACTTCGGTACCGGCCAGTACTACGAAACGGGCGACAACTCGACGACCGACGTCCAGACCCTGTACGGCATCGTCGACGCCGACGGCAACAGCGGCGGAACCACGGGTTTCTTCTCCGGTCGCGGCGCGCTGCAGCCGCAATCCATCATCTTCGAGGGCAAGGTCGGCAGCAACAACGTCCGCGCCGTGAGCGACAACGCGGTCGACTACTCCACCCAGAAGGGCTGGTACATCGACCTGCTCAAGCCACCCTCGGGAACGAAAGTGGGCGAACGGATGATCACTGCGCCAGCGCTGTTCAACGACAGGCTGCTGTTCCAGACGATCATTCCCTCGATCTCGCCTTGCGAATATGGCGGCGCCAGCTGGCTGATGCAGGTGAGTCCCGCGACCGGCGGCGAACTGCTCTCAGCCGGATTCGATGTCAACGGCGACGGCTCGTTCAACGATGCCGACCAGGTCGATACGGGGGGCGGCAACAAGGCGAATGCCGCAGGCCTCGATACCGGTGTCGGCATCAGCGGCGGCTTCGGCAAGCCGATCAAGGCGGGCGACAAGGCCTATGTGCCGCTTGGCGGTACCTCGGGCAACCTCGGCGCACCGCCGATCGCCTCGGGCACGCTGAAGTCGCGTACCTCGTGGCGGCAGATCCAGTGAACGGAGGGCATATGAAACAGCGTGGGATCACCCTGATAGAACTGATGATCGTGGTCGCGATCATCGGCATCCTCGCCTCCGTGGCCTATCCGAGCTACACAGCGTATGTGCAGCGCGGGAATCGGGCCGATGCGCAGGCAGTGATGATGGAGGCGGCGCAGTTCATGGAGCGTTGGTTCACTACCCGCGGAACCTATGCGGGGGCCGCCATCCCTGCCGGATTGGGACAGTCGCCTAAAAGCGGTACGGCAAAGTTTGCGATCACGCTACCGGCCGCGGATGCGGTGACCTACACCATCCAGGCTGCGCCGAGCGGGGGCTACTCCGATTCCAAGTGCGGGACCCTGACCCTGAATGCGGCCGGCACCAAGACAAGCAGCGCCGGCACGGCTGCGGAGTGCTGGCGCTAGCAATCAGCCCAGCCCCTTGGGCATGGGAAAGCTGACCTTCTCCTGCAAGCCTTCGAGCGGGGCCACTTCGGTGGCCCCGAGTTGTTTCAGGCGGTCGATGACGTCCTGCACCAGGATTTCCGGCGCGGAAGCGCCGGCGGTGATGCCGATGCGTGTTTTGCCGGCGAGCCATTCCGGCTGGATGTCCTTCGCCGAATCCACCATGTAGGCCAAGACGCCCAAGTTTTCAGCCACTTCCCGCAGGCGGTTGGAATTGGAACTGTTGGGCGAGCCGACGACCAGCACGAGGTCGCATTGCGGCGCCATCGCCTTGACCGCGTCCTGGCGGTTCTGCGTGGCGTAGCAGATGTCGTCCTTCTTCGGTCCGACGATGGCGGGGAATCGTGCGCGCAGGGCCGCGACCACGCGCGCGGCATCGTCGACCGACAGCGTGGTCTGGGTCACGTAGGTGAGTGTGTCGGGGTTGGATACCTGCAGGCTGGCGACGTCTTCCGGGGTTTCGACCAGATACATGCCGCCGTCCGACTGCCCCAGCGTGCCTTCGACTTCGGGGTGGCCCTTGTGGCCGATCATGACGATCTCGTAGTCCTTCTCCCGCATCTTGCTGACTTCGACGTGCACCTTGGTCACCAGCGGACAGGTGGCATCGAAAACATTCAATCCGCGTTCCTCGGCCTCGGCACGCACCGCCTGCGAGACGCCGTGCGCGCTGAAAATGACGGTGGCGCCGGCGGGCACTTCGGCGAGTTCCTCGACGAAGATCGCGCCCTTGGACTTGAGGTCGTTCACGACATAGGTGTTGTGGACGACTTCATGGCGCACGTAGATCGGTGCGCCGAATTTTTCCAGCGCGCGCTCGACGATTGCGATGGCGCGGTCGACGCCGGCGCAGAAGCCGCGGGGATTGGCGAGAAGAATGGTGGTGTTCATGGCTTGGTTGCAGCAGTGAGGATAGCCTGGACTTCGACCTCTAATTCGATCGGCAGATCCGCAAGAGGATGGTTGAAATCGACCTTGATTGAGTCGTCGCCGATTTCGAGGATATGCCCGGCCAGGGTCTGGCCATTGGGCATGGAAAATTCGACCAGGGTGCCGACCTCGAATGTCGTGTCCGCAGGCAGGTCGCTTTTCGGCATGCTCTGAATCAGTTCCGGCTGGCTCGATCCGAAGGCCTGCCATGGGTCGAGCAGAAAGACGTGGCGTTCGCCGGGGTGCAGCCCGATCAGCCATTGCTCAAGCGTTGGAGCAAGCGTGCCGTCGCCAAGGGTCAGGATGTCGGGTTCGGCCTCGTCGAGGTTGGAGATGATCTCGGTGCCATCGCGCAGGCGGATCGCAGAGCGCAGGCTGAGGGTGTCGCCGGATTCGACCGAACGGTCAGTCATGGGCCCTGGTCTCGACCGGCTTGCCGAACAGGCTGTCCCAGATCAGCAACGCGGCGCCGACCGAGATGGCGGAGTCGGCGACGTTGAACGCTGGCCAGGCAAAGCTGCGGTAGTGGAAATAGAGGAAGTCGACGACATAGCCCAGCACCACCCGGTCGATGACGTTGCCGAGCGCGCCGCCAAGGACAAGTGCCAGCGCTAGTGCCATCCGCTTTTCGTTTGCATGCTGCTTCAGCAGGCGCACGATGATGACGGTGGCGATGACGCCGACCGCAATGAAGAACCAGCGCTGCCAGCCGCCAGCATCGGCGAGGATGCTGAACGCTGCGCCGGTGTTGTGTACCCGCACCAGGGAGAAGAACGGCAGCACCGGGACGAACTGCTGGAATTCGAGCGAGGCCGACACCCACCATTTGGTGAGGTGGTCGAGCACGATGACGGCGAAGGCCAGGAGCAGCCATTTGCGCATCATGGGGTCAGCGAAATATTTCATTTGCTCGTCATTCCGTCATGGGAAATTCGACAGCCTGACCGACAAAAGCGTAGGAGCGGCGCCTCGCCGCGAAATCGGGCATGAATGTCGGTGAGTAAGGCAATCGCGGCGAGGGCGCCGCTCCCACAGAGATGAGCCAGCGCAGGCGGTCTCGCCAGGCCGGTTTCCATCGACCCTGCTGGCAAAACAGTTTTCAAGCATGGCTGCGCGCCTCGCCCTCGCCATACAGGTTGCTGACGCAGCGCCCGCACAGGCCGGGGTGCTCGGCATGGGCATCGACGTCGTCTCGATAGTGCCAGCAGCGCTCGCATTTTTTCGCCGAACTCGGGGCGACCTCGACGCGGTCGGCCTCGGACGGGATCACGCGGGCCTGCGAGGTGATCAGCACGAAGCGCAGGTCATCTCCCAGCGGCGACAACAGAGCCCGGGTGTCGGGGCTTGCATGCAGCGTAACCTCGGCCTGCAGCGAAGAACCGATGCCGCCGGCGACGCGCACGACTTCAAGTTCCTTCTGCACCTCGGCGCGGATAGCACGGATGCGGGTCCAGCGGTCGAGCAGGTCAGCCTGGTCGGCCTGCTCGGGAAGCACGTGCCAGGTGTGCAGGAACACCGAGCTGTTTTCGCCGGCGAGTTGCTCCCACACCTCCTCGCCCGTGAACGACAGGATCGGCGCCATCCAGCGCACCAGCGCATGGGTGATGTGATGCAGCGCGTTCTGCGCGGCCCGCCGCGCCTTGCTGTCGACGCCACTGGTGTAGAGCCGGTCCTTGAGGATGTCGAGATAGAAACCGCCGAGGTCCTCGGAGCAGAAGGCCTGCAGCTTCTGCACGATGAAGTGGAATTCGTAGGCGTCGTAATGCGCCTGCAGTTCGCCCTGCAGTTTGTGTGTCAACGCCAGGGCGTAACGGTCGATTTCAAGCCAGTCTCCGACCGGCAACGCGTGCGCCTTGGGGTCGAAGTCCGACAGGTTGGCGAGCAGGAATTTCAGGGTGTTGCGGATGCGCCGGTAGCTTTCCACCACGCGTTTGAGGATTTCGTCCGAGATGGTGAGTTCGCCGGAATAGTCGGTGGTCGCCACCCACAGCCGCAGGATGTCCGCGCCATACTGGTCCATGACCTTCTGCGGCGCGATGACGTTGCCCTTGGACTTGCTCATCTTGTGGCCCTTGCCATCGACCACGAAGCCGTGGGTCAGCAGGGCGCGGTAGGGCGCGCGGCCGTCGGTGGCGCAGCCGGTGAGCAGGGAAGACTGGAACCAGCCGCGGTGCTGGTCCGAGCCTTCGAGATAAAGGTCGGCAGGATGGGCGAGTTCGGGGCGGCGCTTGAGCACGCAGGCGTGGGTGACGCCGGAGTCAAACCAGACGTCGAGGGTATGGCCGGTCTTGTCGTAATGCGCTGCGTCCTCGCCCAGCAGTTCGGCGGGGTCGATCGCGAACCAGGCCTCGATGCCGGTCTGCTCGACGCGTTGCGCCACGATTTCCAGCAGCTCGGTCGTGCGCGGATGCAGTTCTCCGCTTTCCTTGTGGGTGAAGAAGGGCATCGGCACGCCCCAGTTGCGCTGGCGTGAAACACACCAGTCGGGACGATTCCTGATCATCGCCTCCAGTCGCGCGCGACCCCAGTTCGGGAAGAACTGCGTCGCGTCGACCGCTTTCATCGCCTGCTCGCGCAAGGTTTCCCCTTGACCCCTGACCCCTGACTCCAGCCCCTCGGAATCCATGCCGATGAACCACTGCCGCGTGGCGCGGAAGATGATCGGCGTTTTGTGGCGCCAGCAGTGCGGGTAGCTGTGCGTCAGCTTCTCGTTTGCCAGCAGGTTGCCGCTGGCCTCGAGTGTTTCGAGGATCAGAGGATTGGCCTGCCAGATGCTCATGCCGCCGACCAGCGGCACGCTGGCGTAGAAGCGGCCGTCGTCGCCCACCGGGTTGTCGACCTTGAGACCGTACCGGCTGCCGACCACGTAGTCCTCGAGGCCGTGGCCGGGCGCGGTGTGCACGCAGCCGGTACCAGCGTCGGCGGTGACGTGGTCGCCGAGGATTACCGGAACCTGGCGCTCCTGGAACGGATGCCAGAGCAACACGCCTTCGAGCGCCTGGCCGGGCGTGCGGGCAAACACTTCATGGGCCTCGCTGCCGTAGCGCTTGACGGCCGCTTCGGCCAGGCTGTCGGCGAGGATCAGCAGGCCTTTGTCGCAGCGCAGCAGGGCGTAGGTGAATTCGGGGTGCAGCGCTACCGCCTGGTTGGCCGGCAGCGTCCACGGCGTGGTGGTCCAGATGACCACTTTGACGGATTCGTCGATGGCCTTTAGGCCGAAGCGATGCGCGAGGTCGGCACGGTCCGCGACTTCGAAGCCGACGTCGATCGCCGGCGAGGTCTTGTCCTCGTACTCGACTTCGGCTTCGGCCAGCGCCGACCCGCAGTCGACGCACCAATGCACCGGCTTGGCACCCTGCACCAGATAGCCGGCCTGCTGAATCTGTCCGAGCACGCGCAGGGTGTCGGCCTCGAACTGATAGTCCATCGTACGATAGGGATGATCCCAGTCGCCGAGCACGCCGAGGCGGATGAAGTCGGCCTTCTGCCGCTCGATCTGGGTGGCGGCGTATTCGCGGCACAGCTCGCGGAATTTCGCTGCGGGGATTTCCTTGCCGTGCTGCTTTTCCACCTGCAGTTCGATCGGCAGGCCGTGGCAGTCCCAACCCGGCACGTAGGGGGCGTCATAACCCGACAGGGTCTTGGCCTTGACGATGATGTCCTTGAGGATCTTGTTGACGGCGTGGCCGATGTGGATGTCGCCGTTGGCGTAGGGCGGGCCATCGTGCAGGATGAATTTCGGCCGCCCGGCCGCGGCCTTGCGGATCGACTCGTAGCGCTTTTTCTCCTGCCAGCTTTTGACCCAGCCGGGTTCGCGCTTGGCGAGATCGCCGCGCATCGGGAAGGGGCTGTCGGGCAGGTTGAGGGTGCTTTTATAGTCGGCCATGGGTCAGGCAACGCGGCGTTGCGCCAGAAATCGTTTTGCATTGTCCACGTCGCGACCGATCTGGGCGACGAGGCTGGGAAGGTCGGGATACTTTTCTTCGTCGCGCAGCTTGTGCAGGAAATCGACGCGCACGCGGCGGTTGTAGATGTCGGCGTTGAAGTCGAACAGGTGCACTTCGAGCACCGGCGCAGCGTCGGCCCCCTTCACGGTCGGGCGCACCCCGAGGCTGGCGACGCCGGGCAATGGCTGGCCGTTGAGCCCATAAAGTTCGACGGCGAAGATGCCCAGAAGCGGCGGGCGATTGTGCTTGAGCTGGATGTTGGCGGTAGGAAAGCCGATGTCGCGCCCGAGCTTGTCGCCGTGCACCACGCGTCCCGAGATGCTGTACGGTCGGCCCAGCAAGCGTGCCGCATGTTCGAGTTCGCCGGCGGCGAGCGCCGCGCGCACCGCAGTCGACGAGGAACGTTCGCCCCCGACTTCGACCGTGGGCAGGAACTCGGCGTCGAAACCGAATTGCTGGCCGGCGCGCTCGAGCAGAGAAAAATCTCCGGCGCGCTTGGCGCCGAAGCGGAAATCGTCGCCCACCAGCACGTAGCGCGCCTGCAGGGTACGGACCAGCACCTGCTCGATGAACTGGTCGGCGGACAGAGAGGAGAAGGCGCGATTGAAGCGGAATACATGCAGCCTGTCGATGCCGCGGCCGCGCAGCATCTCGGCTTTTTCGCGCAGGCTGGAGAGTCGCGCCGGCGCCTGGGCCGGGGCGAAGAATTCGCGCGGATGCGGCTCGAAGCTCAACACGCAGGACGGCAGGTCGCGCGCCCGGGCGACGTCGAGCAGGCGGGTGAGCATGGCCTGGTGCCCGAGATGGAGGCCATCGAAGTTGCCGATGGTGACCGCGTGGGGCATGCCGGGCGGGTAAAAGCCGTGGGTGATGCGCATCCGTGATGTGGCGAAGTGGCGCGGAAAAAGGCGCTATTTTAGCTGATTCGGGGCCTATTCAGCAGCGCGGCGGTAGAACTGGCGGGGGCGAAACCCCATCAGCCAGAGGGATAAGAAATACACTGTGACGCCACCGGCAACCAGCATCGACAGCCGGATTACGCGTCCGCCGAAGGATTGCGCCAGCCACCATTGCGCGTCGCCCATGAGCCAGCCGAGCAGGGCCGACATCAGGCCGACGGCGATCACCACCTTGACGATATAGACCGCCCAGCCGGGTTGCGGCTGATAGATGGCGTGCTTGCGCAGCAGGTGCAGCAGCAGACCGGCATTGATGCAGGCCCCCAGGCCGATGGCCAGCGCCAGTCCGGCGTGCTTGAACGGGCCGATGAAGGCGAGGTTCATGGCCTGGGTGGCGAGCAGGGTGAATATCGCGACCTTGACCGGGGTGCGGATGTTCTGCCGGGCGTAGAAGCCGGGCGCCAGCACCTTCACCAGGATCAGGCCGAGCAGGCCGAGGCTGTAGGCCATCAGCGCCTGGCGCGTCATCCAGACGTCGTTTTCCTCGAAGGCGCCGTAGTGAAACAGCGTGGCGATCAGCGGCACCGCCAGCACCGCCAGCGCGGCGGCGGCGGGCAGGGCGAGCATCAGGGTCAGGCGCAGGCCCCAGTCGAGCAGCTTCGAATAGTCGGTCGGGTTGTCATCGGCGTAATGCTTGGCCAGGCTGGGCAGCAGGATGGTGCCCAGCGCCACCCCGAGCATGCCGGCGGGAAATTCCATCAGCCGGTCGGCATAGTAAAGCCACGACACGCTGCCGGTCTGCAGGAAGGACGCGAAGATTGTATTGATCAGCAGGCTGATCTGCGCGACCGACACCCCCAGCGTGGCGGGGGCCATCAGGGTGAGGATGCGCCTCACCCCGGGGTCGCTGAAATTCAGCGTCGGCCGCGGCAGCATGCGGATCTTGAGCAGATGCGGCAGCATCCACGCCAGCTGCAGCACCCCGCCGAGCGCCACGCCCCAGCCCAGCGCCAGTACCGGCGGATCGAAATGCGGCGCCAGCCACAGTGTCGCAGCGATCATCGAGATATTCAGCAGCACCGGGGTGAAGGCCGGCACCGAAAAACGGCTCCAGGTGTTGAGGATGCCTGCGGCCAGCGCGACCAGCGAAATGAAGATGATGTAGGGAAAGATGATGCGCAGCAGGCTGACGGTGAGGGCGAATTTTTCCGGATCGGCGCGGAATCCTGGGGCGCTGATCGTCGCCACCCAGGGTGCGCCGACGACGCCCAGCAGCGCGACGGCGACCAGCACCAAGGTCAGCGCCGAAGCCACCTGGTCGACCAGGCTCTTGGTGGCGTCATGGCCCTGGCGGTTCTTGTATTCCGCCAGGATCGGCACGAAGGCCTGGGAAAACGCACCCTCTGCGAACAGACGGCGCAGCAGGTTGGGTATCTTGAAGGCGACGAAGAAGGCGTCGGTGAGCATGCCGGCGCCGAAAGCCCGGGCGATGACGACGTCGCGCACGAATCCCAGGATGCGCGAGAGCAGGGTCATGCTGCTGACGGCAGCGAGGGCTTTGAGGAGGTTCATCGGCGGCTTGGTTTTGGCCGCATTGTGCGGGTCACGCGGCTTGCCTGCAACAGTCGGCAATTCGGGCTTGATTGCCCGGCGGGTTTTCCTTATAATCGCGCCCTTCGTTGATCGGTCCAGGCGTGTGCCGGGCAGATCGGACAGAAATTTAACTGGAGCAGAAACATATGGCGAACTCCGCCCAGGCGCGCAAACGGGCCCGTCAAGCAGTAGCACAACGTGACCACAACATGAGCCTGCGCTCGCAATTCCGCACGGCCGTCAAGAAGGTTCGCAAGGCGATTGATGCGGGTGACAAGGCTGCAGCGCAGTCCGAATTCCTCGCCTCCATGAGCGTGATCGACAGCGTGGCCGACAAGAAGATCGTCCACAAAAACAAGGCCGCCCGCCACAAGAGCCGCCTGTCGCAAGCCGTCAAGGCCATGGCCTGATTCGCTTCGAGTCGACAAATGAAAAACGCCGCAAATCAGCGGCGTTTTTTATTGCCCTTCGTCCGGATCAGTCGTTGTTTTCGGTCAGCAACTCGCTGTTCTTGGCGAAATCCTGAAGGAAGCGATAGGCAGCAGGATCGGTCGTCTTGAGGCGCTTGTCGACCAGCACGCATTTGACGCCATCCAGCGTGGTTGGCTGCACGTAGGGCGAGTAATTGGTGCGGTAGTTCGGATCGATGACGGCAAAGGCGCCTGCCAGACGGTCAGCCCAGTCGCTCGGGCGAAAGCGCCCGCCATGAATGGTGATGCCGCGAATGATGAGCGGCTTGTCGGCTGAAACGTCGGCCATTTGAATTGATCTTGGAGTGCTTGTGAGGTGGCGCGATTCTAGCACGCGGCTCGGACAAAACCTGCCGCTGGAGCGGACGCTTGCAAGCCCTGGGCAATTTGGTAATACTGGCGCCGGTTACCTGAGTAAATCTATCAACTATTGGGGGAGAGATGAAAAATCCGCTGGATTCTCTGTGGGGAACGGTCATTGCCGGCCTGGTGCTGACGGTTGTGCTGTATGTGTTTGCCAACAACTTTCTGATCGGAGGGTAATCGGCATGGAATATTCAATGGGGATTTTCCGCTGGGTCCATTTCATGGCAGGAGTGATGTGGATCGGTCTGCTGTATTACTTCAACTTCGTTCAGGTGGCCGGACTCAAGGCCGCGGCTG
>Ga0209287_10000492_pt1 | contig 23211 bp, 20 predicted proteins | sample PPLLak3cmMay2015_2_FD_187255 | JGI IMG/M metagenome (GOLD analysis project Ga0209287, IMG submission 187255) | Freshwater sediment microbial communities from Prairie Pothole Lake near Jamestown, North Dakota, USA - PPLs Lake P8 Core (1) Depth... | ecosystem: Environmental > Aquatic > Freshwater... | reverse complement strand
TTTATATTTATCTGAATCAGGAGCGGTATATTGCGCCAGTTCGTCATCTGTTCCGCCCAACTCCTTTATGGCCCTTCTGGCAGCAAGTTCAAGCGGCGATCTCGACTGTGTGAAATTCAGGAAATCGCAGGAATAAAGAAGCGGCGGACATGCAATTCTCATATGGATTTCAGATGCCCCGCACTTACGCATATCATTAGTATTGTCCTTAAGCTGGGTTCCCCGCACAATGCTGTCATCGAGGAATACCATTTTCTTTCCCTCAATGACGGCCCTGTTGGGAATGAGCTTCATCCTGGCAACAAGATCGCGCTGCTCCTGTACTGACGGGAGAAAACTTCGGGGCCATGTAGCAGTGTATTTTGAATAAGGCCTCATGGTAGGTATCTTCTTTTCATTACCATAGCCGATCGCATGCCCGACACCCGAATCGGGTATTCCGCAAACGAAATCTGCTTCCACATTGTCCCTTTTGGCCAGGGCTGCACCGCATTTATAACGGCACTCATCAACATTGATGCCTTCATAATAGGAAGGAGGATATCCGTAATAGACCCACAGAAATGCACATATCTGCATCCTGCCGCCGGGTTTTCTTAACTGATCGTATCCTTCCGGCGTAATTTTCAATATTTCCCCCGGCCCCAGATAGTATTCAAGCTCAAAGCCCGTATTGGGGAACGAGCACGATTCGGAGGCAATTGCATATGCACCTGATTTTCTTCCTATTACTACCGGGGTTCTTCCCAGCTTATCCCGGGCTGCAATAATACCGTTCTCAGAGAGGATCATCAGGGAGCAGGATCCTTTCACGCTTTCAAACACATTTTCAATACCCGAAACGAAACTTTCCTTTTCACAAATCAGATTGGCAATCACTTCTGTGGGATTTATATTGCCCTCAAAATTCTCAGTAAAATGATTTCTCTGGTCCAGGAACCTGGCTTCAATATCTGCAAGATTTACTATGCGGCTTACTGTCACTATCGCAAACCGGCCAAGATGTGAATTAAACAAAATCGGCTGCGGGTCCGTATCGCTTATAATTCCCATTCCTGAATTCCCGGACAAAGTCTTCAGATCATCTTCAAATTTTGTCCTGAAATATGCGTTTTCAAGGGTGTGAATAGAGCGCCTGAATCCTTTTTCCGGAACAATAAACACCATACCCGCCCGTTTTGTACCCAGATGGGAATGATAGTCTGTCCCATAAAAAACCTCTTTAACGCAATCCTTCTTGGATACCACACCATAAAAACCACTCATGTTGCTGAATATTAAAATATTAAAAATTTACCGTGCGTATGTAAATGTAATCATTGGTTCAATATTATTATATCTTCCGATATATTATTATTTTTGCACACCTATAATCATTTTAAAATCAATTGAATGACTGAAGAAGGCAATACTGCTTACGGGATGCAGGGGAAAAAATCCGGTGCGCCCATAGGATTTATCTCCATTACAATAATAATGGCGGCAGCCCTTGTTTTCCTTGTTGTGATGTATTTCGACCAGAAAAACAAAATGACAGCCATGGAAACGGAGCTGACCCATGAAAAAGACTCCCTGGCAAATGAACTTCGCATAATGATTCACAGTTTTGATACGCTCAAAACCGACAACGACAGCCTGAACGCAAGGATGCAAAGGGAAAAACAGAGAATAATAAAACTCCTTGAAGTGAATGCCTCAAACATACAGCTGATACGAAAGTACCGCAATGAGATATCCACCATGCGCGACATTATGAAAAGCTATATTGTCCAGATCGACTCGCTGAACACAAGAAACAAGATACTGATTGCCGAAAATGTGGAGATAAGACAGCAGTATAAACGGGTGCAGGACTCAAATGTAGAGCTTGAAAAAGTGAAGGAGGAGCTTACCTCAAAAGTAACGATAGCATCGGTGATCCAGGCCAAAGACATAGTTGCTGCGGCCCTTAATAAAAAGAGGAAGGAGACAACGAAAATAAATCTTCTTGACAAGCTCAGGATCTGTTATACCCTCCGTGAAAATCCTATTGCCGAAGCAGGACAGAAAGAGGTTTTCATGAGGGTGATCCGCCCCGACTCTCTGGTCATAACCAGCAGCTCCGAAAATGTTTTTGACTTCAACGGCAGAAAGCTGATCTATTCCGCAAGCCGCGTCGCCGATTATATGAACCAGGATATAGAGATGTGCATCTATCTTGACAACACCGGGGATTTCATTCCGGGCAACTACAATGTTGAGCTTTATCTTGAGGAGAACATGATCGGACAGACGAATTTCATGCTGACAAAGAGATGATCATCTGTCGGCGGGAAGCATAAATTCAGAAATTATATTATCAGATATCATTTTACCCTGGTTCGTAAGGACCAGGGTTTTTTTGTCATGCTTCATCATGCCATAACTGATGAACTTCCCCGAGAGGTTGACCACATAATCATAGCTCTCTTTTTCAAAGGTTTTTTCAAGGTAATCCAGGTCAATTCCCCACATCGTCCTCAGTGAGGTCATTATATACTCGTTGAACCTTGTTTTAAGGTCGAGCTCTTCCCTTTCAAAAAACGTCGTTCCGTCATTTACACGGCTTACATAATCCTTCAGGTCGGATACATTCCATTGCCTTGAATAACCGTTGAAGGAATGCGCTGAGGGACCCAGGCCGATGTAAGGAACTTGCTTCCAGTAACTTGTATTGTGAAGCGAAAAATAACCGGGCTTTCCGAAGTTGGATATCTCGTAATGTATAAAACCGGCCGATTCCGTTTTTTTCACGAGGATGTTGAATTCCGAATTGCTTTTTTTCTCATCTATCTCTGTAAGCAGGCCATTTTCTTTCATTTTTCCGAATATGGTCCCTGGTTCAATCGTAAGATGATATGCAGACAGGTGCTTTATATCAAATGCCAGCGACCGTTCAAGATTCGATTCCCAGGCTTTAAGGCTCATTCCGGGGATGCCATAAATCAGGTCAATGGTCACATTCTCAAAGCCGGCCCTGAATGTATCACCAAGGGCCTTCTCCGCCTGCAACGAATCGTGTCTCCGGTTAAGCATTTTCAGGTCCTCATCTCGCCACGACTGTACGCCCAGGCTTATCCTGTTGAATCCGGTACTCCTGAGACCTTTCATGTATTCCGGGGTCACATCGTCAGGATTCAGTTCAATGGTGATTTCACATTCCGGCACAACCGTAAACTTCCTTCTGAGACTCTCCAGAACGTTTTCCAGATCATTAATGCTCAGGACAGATGGTGTGCCCCCGCCAACATAGATCGTTGAAACCGGGTCGTTTCCCGCATAATTCCGGCGTGTTTCCGCCTCCTTTATAAGAGCGTCAAGGAATGAAGAATGGTCGCCGGGTGAAATTACATGGTAAAAATCGCAGTAATTGCACAGTTTCCTGCAAAAAGGAATATGGATATATATGCCAGTCATTACAAATCTTAGACACCTAAAATTAGAAATAAATTACGATTCTAATGCCTATATTTGGAGCAAACAACAAAGATGTTCCCCAGGAATATATTTTCAATACTTGTTGCCATAGCTATAGCATACCTGAGCCTTTCCGCATCAGATAATTTCAACAGGTTGTCTTTCCTCAATTTCAGGGGTGCCGACAAGGTGATGCATTTCCTGATGTATTTTGGATTTATGTCAGTAATCGTATTTGAAAACAGAAAAAACATAGGAAAACTGAAATTATTATTTATTACAGGGATAATTCCGTTTTTATACGGCTTGCTGATGGAGTTTCTGCAGATGTGGCTCACTCAGACCAGGTCGGGATCTGCCACCGATCTGCTTTTCAACCTGTCAGGGATCCTGTTTTCTATTATTATATTTCTTATTATCAGGCCCCTGAGAAATCAGATCATCAGATAAATATTTTCCTGGTGCTTCCTGCTTTTTTCACAAGATCGCTTACCATGGTAGTGCCGAAGATCTTTATCAGCTCTTCACGAAGACCGGCATAGCCATCATGAACCGGGCACGGGTCTTTGTCCCTGTCAACGCACCTGCATGTGGAATTGTGAATTATGCAATTCGCAAAAAGGCCGTCCCCGTCAATCGTTTTAACTATATCGAGAAGTGATATTTTTGAAGGATCCTGCTGAAGCGAAAATCCCCCGTGGGGTCCCTTCATTGAAGTCAGTATCTTCTGGCGCACAAGCTGCTGAAGGATCTTTGCAAGAAAGGGCGTAGGCAGATCAAGATCGCGGGATATTTGTTTTATGCCGGTTTTTCCCTTGCCGCCGGGTTGACTGGCAATGTAAATCAATGCTCTTATGCCGTATTTGCAGGAACTTGAAAGCATCCTAATAAATTTTTAAAGAGATCTTATCAATTCTCTGCTTGTGCCTTCCTCCTTCAAATCCGGTTTCAAGGAAGGTCTTTACAATCAGATATGCCTCCGCTTCATTGATGAATCTTCCCGGCAGGGCACATATATTCGCATCATTGTGAGCCCTTGCAAGCCTGCTGATCTCCTCGTTCCAGCATAAGGCACTTCGTATCCCCTGGTGTTTATTTACAGTCATGTTCATCCCGTTTCCCGTCCCGCATATTGTAATGCCAATCTCATATTCTCCCGCTGTTATTGATTTTGCAAATGGATGACCGTAATCGGGATAGTCTACAGGTTCTTTGCCAGATGTGCCGAAATCCTTAATTTCATAATTCATTTTTTTCAGGTATGGTATCAGCAGCTCCTTAAGATAAAAGCCTGCATGATCAGAGGCTATTGCTATCTTTTTCCTTTTCATTGCCGGAAATAAAATTATTTACCGCTAAATTAAGAAAAAAATATTCTTTTATCTTTTTTTAATTTATATTTATTGCCTGTTGTTGATAAACCTGTTTATTTGGTATTGAAAATCGTGTTGATTTCTATTACGTATTGAAAAGAAATCGTTTTTTAAAATATTACTGCTGATTTTTTACCGGATAATGTCAGATTGTAAACAGTCAGTAAACATTAAAAAAAATAAATTTGTGATGATATGGCTATCAACATTCCTTTCATAACAATTGTTAATAAGAATAGTAATTGCCTGATTTACAAAAAGGGTACATTTTTTGATATGTTAAAAACATGTTTGTCTGATGATAATTGTGAAAAAACAAACTTTATTCATTAAATTTTTCAAACACTATTAACAGGATAACATCATAACCAGAAAATTAAATTTTAAAATCAATATTTTTTATAATGATGTTAATTAAAACGGAAATAAGGTGAGAAAACAGATAAATTATATTAATGAAATAAACAGGTTACGGAAAGAAAAGAATGCCATTATTCTGGCACATTATTACCAAACCGGGGATATACAGGATATTGCTGATTTCATTGGCGACAGCCTTGCTCTTTCACAGAAAGCTGCTGAAAATGATGCTGATATTATCTTGTTTGCAGGAGTAAAATTCATGGCCGAGACTGCTAAAATTCTTGCCCCGGATAAGAAAGTGCTTCTTCCCGACATGAACGCAGGATGTTCCCTTGCTGATTCATGCAGAGCTGAAGATTTTGAAAAGTTCATAAGGGAAAATCCTGGCAGGACAATTATTACATATGTAAATACAACAGCTGAAATAAAAGCACTCTCTGATATCTGCTGCACTTCATCAAACGCTGTGGATATAGTTAACTCTCTTCCTAACGAAGAAAAAATAATATTTGCTCCTGACAGAAACCTTGGAAATTATGTTCAGAAAATTACCGGAAGGGATATTGTGGTATGGAACGGGACATGCCATGTTCATGAGGAATTTTCAATTGAATCTATTATAAAATTAAAGACACAACATCCTGAAGCAAAAGTGATAGTGCATCCTGAATGTGAACTGCCTGTCAGGATGGTAGCTGATTTCATCGGATCCACATCGGCACTTTTGCAATTTGTGAAAAATGATAAATCAGTGACTTATATTGTAGCCACCGAACCAGGAATAATTTACCAGATGAAAAAGGGAGAACCGGAAAAATCATTTATTCCTGCACCTCCAAAAGATTCAACATGCGGTTGCAGCGAATGCAATTTTATGAAGCTTATTACAATAGAGAAGATATATAATTGCCTTCGCAGCGAAAAACCTGAAATAATTATTGATGATAATATAATAAAGGAAGGATTAAAACCGATTAAAAGAATGTTGGATATATCAGGGAAGAAGGGCAAGTGAATATGAGAAAATTCATCGTTATATTTATCATTGTACTGATTTCGGTATCTGCAGCTGGCCAGACTATTGACGAACTTAAGGACGGATATAAGGTATTTAATTACCCGAACGGCACGGTTTCGGGTAAGGGTTTTATCAGAAATGGCAAGCCTGACGGATTCTGGATCAGCTATTATGTTACAGGAGTAAGAAAATCAGAGGGGATGTACAGAAATTTTATGCTCGACAGCATCTGGGTGTTTTTTGATCAGACAGGCGATACAACCGACAGGATAAGTTACCTGTTCGGCAAAAAGAACGGTTATTATTTAAGATATAAAAAGGATCCTTCAAAGGGTTTGTATATATGGTCAAAAGAGCTTTACGCCGGAGACAGGAAAGAGGGTACGGCATATATCTATTTTCCTGACGGAAGGATACAGCAAACCATAACATATAACAGCGGCAAAAAAGAGGGTCTGTCAAAGGAATATGACAGGGAAGGCCGCGTAATAACTCTTCTGGAATACAATAACGATTTCCTGGTTTCCAGGGAGAAAATAAACCGCATCGACAACGCCGGTCTGAAGCAGGGCGAATGGAAAGAATTTTATCCTGCCGGAGCCATTAAGACGGAAATGAACTATAAGGACGATCAGCTACATGGGTATTATAAGGAATATGATACGCGCGGAAATCTTATGGTTACAATGCTTTATGATAACGGTGCAATCGTAAAATCCCTGATTGAAGACCAGCCAGACATTGAGATCGTGAACCGGTATGGAGAAGATGGAAAACTCATTTACAGCGGGCCGTTCAGAAATAATGTCCCGGTAGGAACCCACAAGGAATTCGGAAGTGAAGGAAAAGTGGTCAATGCATTCATTTACAATGATAACGGATTATTATTATCCCAGGGTATCGTCGATGAATCCGGGAACCTTAACGGCAGATGGAAGGACTTTTATGCAGACGGAAAAATCAAAGCCGAAGGGGCATACACCGATAACAGGAGAACCGGATTATGGAAATTCTATAATACCGGATCAAAAGTAGAACAAACAGGCTCATTTAACAACGGGAGACCTGACGGATTCTGGACCTGGAATTATGAAAACGGTTCCGTGCTCAGGGAAGAGGAGTATTTCCAGGGTCAGCGCGATGGCCAGTATACCGAGTATTCACCTTCAGGAGAGGTCATTGCTGCAGGCCAGTATTCTGACGGCGAGAAAAACGGTGAATGGAAGTTCAGGTCGGGCGACTTTACCGAAGAGGGCCGGTTTATCATTGGTCTTAAGGACGGGCAGTGGAAATCATTCTACGAAAGCGGAAAACTTAAATTCAGGGGAAGCTATGTACAGGGCAACCCCGATAAGCAGCATCTCTATTACTATGAATCCGGAAAGGTAAAGGAAGAACAGTATTACCAGATGGGAATAAGAGAGCGGACATGGAAGAAATTTGATGAGGAAGGGGTTCCCGTACTGGTAATTACATATAAGGATGATATTGAAATAAGCATAAACGGCGTTAAAATAAATCTTCCTGAAAGCGATACAAAGCTTATAAAATAGTTACTTTGCTTCATGGAAGAGAATTTCAATATCCGGAAGGAAAACATCTCTGTCGACAGGGAATTCGAAAAACAACTGCGTCCTCTTTCTTTTGACGATTTCAAGGGACAAAAGCAGGTGATAGATAATCTCAGGGTATTTGTAACGGCCACAAAGCAAAGGGGTGAGTCTCTCGATCACGTCCTGCTTCACAGCCCTCCCGGACTCGGAAAAACAACTCTTGCAAACATTATCTCAAACGAGCTCGGTGTTAACCTTCGGGTCACATCCGGACCGGTACTTGATAAGCCGGGCGACCTTGCCGGGCTTCTGACAAATCTCGAGAGCGGAGACGTTCTGTTTATTGATGAGATACATCGCCTCAGCCCGGTGGTAGAGGAATATCTCTATTCTGCGATGGAGGATTTCCAGATAGATATCATGATCGACAAGGGACCCAGCGCCAGATCAGTTCAGCTGACACTCAATAAATTCACACTGATCGGGGCCACGACACGGTCAGGATTGCTTACCAGCCCTCTCAGGGCCAGGTTCGGGATTAAATTCCATCTTGAATATTATGACCACCTTATCCTTACAGGTATAGTTAAGAGATCAGCCTCGATACTTGACGTAAAGATTGACGACATTGCAGCCGTGGAAATAGCGAGAAGAAGCCGCGGAACTCCGAGGATAGCCAATGCCCTTCTTAGGAGGATAAGAGATTTTGCCCAGGTAAAGGGATCGGGCAAAGTAGACCTGGAGATTACAAAATATGGACTGAATGCCCTTAATATCGACCAGTACGGGCTTGATGAAATGGATAACAGGATCCTTTCAGCTATTATAAATAAGTTCAGCGGAGGCCCTGTGGGACTTAATACCATTGCTACTGCTGTGAGCGAGGAGAGCGGTACGATCGAAGAGGTCTATGAGCCTTTCCTGATAAAGGAAGGCTTTCTGAAGAGAACACCAAGGGGAAGGGAAGCCACGGAACTGGCATATAAACATCTGGGAAAACTGTTCAGACCGGGCGAAAAAACACTTTTCTGAAAAAGATCAGTTGAATACATTACTGATCTTAACCAGTCCTTTCTTATTGAGGATCCTGATCTTTCTGCCATTCAGCTCAACCAGCTTGTCGGATTTGAATTCTGAAAGAAGCCTTATCACCGATTCCGTTGCAGTTCCCACAATATTTGCCAGTTCTTCGCGGGTAAGCGAGATCTGCAGGTAATTCTGCTCGTCGAGGCCAAAATCATTGACAAGAAGAAGAATGATCTCTGCAAGCCTTTCACGAACCGTTTTCTGGGCTATATCGGTAATGAATGCATTTGCTTCTCCAAGTTCATGACAGGCAAGCTTAAGCAGCTCGTGGGCAAAATTTGAGTTGGTCTTAACAAGCCTGATCAGTATTTCTGAAGGTATGAAACATGCCTGGCAATCCTCAATGACCTTTGCAGAGGTGCATGCCGGCTCATTGCTGAGAACACTGCGGTAGGCAATTATGTCTCCGGGCTTGGCAAAACGGATTATCTGCTCCTTTCCGTCAAAGCCGGTCTTGAATACTTTTACGATCCCCCCGTGAATACAGTAGAATCCGCTGATCCTTCCGCCCTCATTGTAAAGTATCTCACCCCGCCTGAACTGGCGGAACTCCTTTTCGAAATTAATCGTATCAGTTTCGTCGCGTGTGAGATGTTTAAAAATGGCGCCGGTATCCATTGCACACTTGTCACAGAAAGGAACCGGCACCTCGTGTTGTTTCATGTCCTTATTGTTGTATTTAAAAGACTAACAATGAATAGATTATTATGTTCATTTAAAATGCCGACCTGAACTGCTCAAGAAATCTGATGTCATTTTCGAAATAAAGCCGCAGGTCATTCACCTGGTATTTAAGCATCGCCGGTCTTTCTATTCCCATTCCAAATGCAAAACCGGTGTATTTATTACTGTCAATGCCGCTGGCTTCAAGCACAGCAGGATGAACCATCCCGCATCCCAGTACCTCAAGCCACCCTGTATATTTGCATACATTACACCCCTTGCCGCCGCATATGCTGCAACTTATATCCATTTCTGCAGATGGCTCCGTAAAAGGGAAATATGAAGGCCTCAGCCGTATTTTCGTATCCTTCCCGAACATCTCCCTGGCAAAGAAGAAAAGTGTTTGCCTGAGGTCGGCAAAAGATACATTCTCGTCAATGTAGAGTCCCTCCACCTGGTGAAAGATACAATGAGCCCTCGCTGAAATCGCTTCATTACGGAATACCCTGCCGGGAGAAATGGTCCTGATCGGAGGTTTCTGGTTTTCCATAACGCGTACCTGCACCGACGAGGTATGCGTGCGAAGAACAACATCAGAAGGATTTGAGTCCTCGGGCGAAATACGGGAAATATAAAATGTATCCTGCATATCTCTTGCAGGATGTTCGGGTGCAAAATTCAGCTTTGTGAACACATGATTGTCGTCCTCTATTTCCGGTCCTTCGGATACTGTGAATCCGATCCTGGTGAAGATGTCGATTATCTCATTCCTGATGATGGATATAGGATGGCGCGAACCAAGAAGCCAGGGATATGAAGGCCTTGTAAGATCATAATCCTGCAGAGATTGTTCAATGGACTGAAGCCCTGATTTAAGGGTGTTGTATTTTTCCTGGGCGGCCTCTTTGAGCAAATTAAGCCTCTGCCCTGTCTCTTTTTTTTCTGATGCCGGAACATTCCTGAACTCCTCAAACAATTCCGGAATGAGCCCCTTTTTGCTAAGGAACCTTAGCCTGAATGATTCAAGCTCTTCATTGTTTTTTGCAGAATAAGCAGAGATCTCAGAAAAGAGATTGTTTATTTTACTGATCATCAGGAAGGCTTTAAAGCAATTAGTTTTCTATTTTAATTTTAAGGATTTTAATATCACTCAACGGCTTGTCGGCCTGGTCTGTTTTTACGGCAGCTATCTTATCAACGACATCCAGTCCTTCTATCACCTCTCCGAATACCGTATATGTGCCGTCAAGGCGGGGGACACCGCCTATGGTTTTGTAGTCAATGCGCTGGACCTCGGGTATTTTATAATTGCCCTGCGTTGTAAGGTAATTGAACATCTTGTCTGAAGCAAGCATCTGAACCTCAGAGTCAGAAAGAGGTGCACCTGATTTTGCCGCGCTGTCTGAAATCTGATGAATGAACTTGCTGAACATGGCCCTCTTCAGGTTATTGTTTATCATGTCTTCTGCCTGGCTCAGCTGGTCATCATTTAATCTGACACCCTGTACAATATAGAAATGCGTGCCGGAAGATCTCATTTCCGGGTTCACATCATTGCCTTCACGGGCCGCCGCCAGGGCACCCTTCTTGTGAAACAGCTGCCTGTTGAACTCTGACGGGATGGTATAAGTATTAAGAGAATCAGAGTTTTTGTCGATTGGAACGGAACGTGTCGCCGGATCACCTGCCTGTATCATGAAGCCATTTATGACCCTGTGGAAAGATATGCCTTCATAGAAACCCGAATTCACCAGACTGATGAAATTATCACGATGAAGAGGAGTCTCATTGTAAAGCCTGAACCTTATGTCACCAAGAGAGGTCTTCATGAGAACAACGGTATTGTCATGGCTGCCGGTAATACTGCAGGATGTTGCCGGAACAAGGGCAAGCAGGATCAATATCCTGATTATTATTTTGTTCATGAATATTTGCTTTTGGTTAATAATGTTGTGCAAATCTGATGACAAAGATATTTAACTTTGAACGATCACGAAAGAAATGATTTTCAAAATATGATTTATTTCATGTTTTGAGTTTACATGCTATGACCGCATTTTGGAGGCCATTTTTATTTTAAGAAAGCAACTTGAACGAGATCAGGACATTAGCTAAACAAACTGCCATATACGGGTTCGGGACCATACTCCCCAGGTTCCTCAACTATGGCATCATGACCTTCTTCTATACCAGGATCTTTGAAAAAGCAGAGTATGGTGTGGTTACCGAGCTATACGCATGGATGGTCCTTCTTCTCATTATCCTGACATATGGGATGGAAACGGGATTCTTCAGGTTTGCCAGGAACAGGGAAGATTCTGAAAAGGTTTACAGCACAACACTAATAAGTCTTTTTATCACTTCATCATTATTTCTGGTGCTTGCCAACATCTTCATCGCACCATTATCTTCGCTCCTGAATTACAGCGGGAATCATGATTATATTAAGCTCTTTGCAGCCATTGTCGCAATAGATGCATTTACTGCTATTCCCTTTGCATGGCTGAGGAAGGAGAACAGGCCCGTGGTATTCAGCATTATTAAGATCGCTAATGTAATAATTACAATTACTGCAGTATTATTCCTTCTTCTGGTGGCGCCCGGTATCTATGAGAAAAGCGATGGCTGGTTCAGGAAGATCTATGACCCCGGTTACAGGGTGGGCTATGTGTTCGTTGCGAACCTTATTGGAAGCGTTGCCACCCTGATAATGCTGCTTCCGTTCATCGTGAGAATAAAACCAGTGCTCGACCGTGCAGTTTGGAAAAGGATGATAAGCTATTCATTGCCGCTCCTTATTGCCGGACTCAGCGGATCGCTGAATGATACACTTGATAAAGTGATACTGAGGAGAATGGTAGGCGACGAAACCGGACTCGAGACCGTAGGAGAGTATGGCGCGGGATACAAAATAGCCGTGCTTATGGCGCTGTTCATCCAGATGTTCAGGTTTGCCGCTGAACCATTCTTTTTTGAAAGAGCAAAGCATGAAAACGCCAGGCAGAGCTATGCCTTTGTGATGAAATATTTCATAATTGTGATGCTGCTGATATACCTGGGCATAAACCTTTACATTTCAGGCTTTAAGTTCATAATAGGTGAATCATTCAGGGAAGCAATAATCGTTGTGCCGGTAGTAAGCATGGGATACTTGCTGTACGGAGTTTATATCAACCACAGCATCTGGTACAAACTGAATGACCTTACAAGGTTTGGCATTTATATTACACTGATGGGAACGGCAATAACTGTTCTGATAAACATATTACTCATACCTGTATATGGATACATGGCATCTGCATGGGCACATGTTGCATCGTATGGGGCAATGATTATATTTTCATTCATTTTTGCTCAAAAGCACTACAGGGTTGATTACAATATGAAGCAATTTATTCCGTATGGAGGCATCGCCATTGGAATGGTGATCTTCAGCAGAGTGTTCAGGTATCCTGGAATCGCTTCGGAAATTCTGATAAATACGGTTTTTCTGGCGCTGTTTATAACATATGCCCAGATGAAGGATAAATTCTTGACGGTATTTTTCAAAAAGAACGGATAATGAAAAGGGCAGGTTATATATTATATATATTTTCAGGAATCATATTCATCTTCATATCCTGCGGAAAAACAACAACGCCTTCCACCGTAAAAATAATTAAAGATTATGATTCGGTAAAGTTTGATTACTTCTTTGTGGAGGCAGTAAAACTGAAAGTACTGGGAAATATTGGTGAAGCCCTTAAATTCTTTGAGCAATGCCTGAAGATAAATCCTGAAAGCGGTGCTGCATATTATCAGATGGCCCAAATCGTTATGTCATCAGGAGATATCATTAGCGGGAAAAAATACCTGAAACAGGCAATCCGGAATGAACCTGCAAATATCTGGTATTTACTCATGCTGGCAGGAACCTATTATCAGGAGACAAAGCTTGACAGTGCCATTTTATTTTATGAGAAAGCTGCTGCACGCAATCCCGCGAAAGATGACATGCTTATAACTCTGGCAAGACTTTACTCTGAAAACAGGAAATTCGACAAAGCGCTGGAAATTTATGAAGGATTTGATAAAAAATATGGAATAAATCAATCATCAACTGCAGACGGAATAAAGAATCTCATATGGTCAGGAAAATATGACGAAGCTCTGGAAAAAGCACAACTGCTTCTTGATCAGTATCCTGATGAAATATTGTACAACGGCCTGCTCGCTGAGATTTACAGAGGAAAAGGTGATCAGGGAAAAGCAATGGAGGTATATGATAAGCTGATGCAAAGAAATCCGGGCAATCCTGAAACTCAGCTATCATTATGTGATTTTCTGCTGACAGAAAAGAAATACGATGATCTCCTTATGCTCTTGAATACAGTCATTCTTAATGATCTTGTGACAAGAGAAGATAAACTTTCTTTGCTTGCAAGTATGATTGAAACACCGGATATCATTAAGGAAAAAAGCGACGCCCTGAAGCTAAGCCTGATGATTATGGAAGCTGAATACGTCAACGATCATATAGTACAGTTACTGAGACCTGAGCTTTTGTCAAAAGAGAAAAATTATAGAGAAGCGTCTGCCAGACTTGAGGAGGTAATCAGTGAGCATCCTGATAATTATTTTGCCTGGGAGAAGCTTTTACTTGTTTATCTCGACGCAGGAGAAACAAAAAAGCTGGAAGAGAGGGGAAGGGAGTGCGCCACCAGGTTCAACAGATCGTTTCTTGCAAAGATACTTTATGCTACGGGAGCAAGTGAAAACGAAAATTATGCCACTTCGCTTGAGGAACTGAGAAAAGCTGATATTCTGGCCGGAAGTGATAAGAACATGAAAATGCAGGTATTGTCAATAAAAGCAGATGTTCTCTATAAAATGAAGAATTATGATGAGGCTTTTAAAACATTTGATGAGGCAATAAATACCGATAGCAAAGACATAACAATACTAAACAACTACGCTTATTACCTGGCTGAACTGGGTCTCCGGCTGAAGGAAGCAGAGATCATGGCCAGAAAAGTGATTGAGAGGGAAAGAAATAATTATACGTACCTGGACACATACGGATGGGTATTGTATAAACGAGGAAAACTGAACGAAGCTGAAAGGATATTCAGGGAAATAGTAGAGAAAAGCAGTGAGAATGATGCCGAATATCTTGAGCATTATGGATACGTTCTGAAAAAGAGAAATAATTGTAAAGGGGCCATATCAAACTGGGAACTGGCACTTAAAGCTGACAGCAGCAAGAGTTACCTTAAAAGAGAAATAAAAAATTGCGGAAACAGACGATAATATTACTGATGTTTATCATTCCGGGATGTTCAGTTGTCAGAGAGACTGCAAGTGAAAATGTTTCAAACGGAAGAGGAAAGACAATTTCGATTGAAGATTTAAAGACATATAACTTTACCGGTAGTGATTTTCAGATACAAAAAGCATTGATTGAAATAAAAAAAGAAGACGGGAACCAAAAGCTGGTGGCTAATCTGAAATACAGGGAACCGGGAATTTATTTGGTAAGCCTGCGAAGCCTGACCGGCATAGAGGCAGCCAGGCTTTATATTTCAGATGACACGATTTTAATCAATGACCGTGTAAATAGAAAAGTATACCATGTTTCAACAGAATACATGAAGGAAAAATATGGCATAAGTATTAAATATCTTCCACTGATTCTTGGAGATATTGTCATTGAAAAGAATAATAGTCAATATTTTAACTGCAGAGATAATGAAACAGAAATTATTGAGAGAAGCGAAAAAAATGATATAATATATACTCTCAGTTGCAGCACGGGAAAAGTTAAATACGTTACGACTGAAAATTCGATATCAGGTAAGGGATTAAATATATACTTCGAAAAGTTTAAAAAAGAATATAATATAAGTTATTACAGGAATATAAGAATTTCAGACGAAAAAAAGGAAAATACAATTCAAATAACAATTGAAAATATATCAAGGGCGATGGTAAATGATATTAATTTTATTCCCGGAAAGAATTACGAAGATGTAATACTGAGATGAGACGAGTTTGGTTATATACATTTTTAATACTGTTTTCGGCAGGAAAAATCGCAGGTCAAACCAGAACTGAGCTGGAAACGCAGAGGAATAAAACACTTGAGGAGATATCATATGTGGATAATATGCTGAAGACCACGGCACAGCAAAAAGTTGCGGGAATGAATGAACTGAAGATGCTGGGAAGCAAGGTTATGATGAGGGAAAATGTAATAAGAAGCATGAATGAAGAGATAGAGCTTCTCAATGAAAGAATAGAGCTGAATACTATTGCCATAGAGATGATGGAGAACGACCTTATTTCATTAAAGGAAGATTACTCAAAGGCAATTATAAATTCATACAAATCAAAAAAAAGCAATCCGGACCTTATCTACATTCTATCAGCAAAAGATTTTAATCAGGGCTATAAAAGACTGAAGTATCTCCAGCAGATTACAAAATACCTAAGAAATGAAGCAGAGCTGATTGCAGAGCTTAAGGAACATATAGAAGACACAAGGGAAAGACTGGAAGAGGACCTGTTTAAAATTTCTGACCTAAAACGAAAAGAAGAAATGCAGAAAGGCCTCCTTCAGGGAGAACAAACAAGGAAACAAAGGATAATAAGGTCGCTTGGTACCAGGGAAAAGCAGCTCAGGAAAGAATTGGAAGAAAAAAGAAAAATTGCCAAAAGGCTGGAAGCTGAAATTGCACGGATAATTGAAGAGGAAAGAAAGAAGGCCAAAGTAACTGACCTCACGCCTGAACAAAAGCTTATAGGCGAAAGTTTCCTGGAAAATAAAGGAAGACTTCCATGGCCGGTTGAAAGGGGAGTAATTACAAATCAGTTCGGAATTCATCAGCATCCTGTATTGAAATATGTAACTGAAAATAATTACGGGATAGAAATTACAAGCTCAGGCAATATCTCTGCGAGAAGTATTTTTAAGGGAGAAGTTACAAGGATATTTGCTATATCAGGTGCTAATATGACAGTTATAATACGCCATGGAAAATACCTTTCAGTATACAATAACCTGGTCAATGTGAGAGTAAAAACAGGAGACAGGATAGAAACAAAGCAGGAAATTGGTGAAGTATTCCGGGCGCCGGGGGAAGAGGGCACATGTACTATGAAATTCATGATTTTTGAGGAAAAATACCTTAATCCGGAAGACTGGATAGCAAAAATATGATAAAGAATGAAACAAAATCGGGTTTTTTTAGTATAAGGAATTTATTTATGAATATTTATGGTTAAAAAGCTTCAAATAGAGTCAAGGATCTCAAACATCAGGGCCATAGAAAATGAAATAGACAATATTACCGGGGAGAACGGGATTAACCAGGAGAACTACGGAAAAATCCTTATCGCCACGCTGGAAGCTGTTAATAATGCTATAATCCACGGAAACAAATCAGACGCTTCTAAACATGTTGATGTTGAAATAATGTTGAGTAACGATACCCTGATAATTACAGTAAGCGATGAAGGAAAAGGATTCAGGCCAAAAGAGGTTCCGGATCCCACAAAGCCTGAGAATATCGAAGCAATCAACGGCCGGGGAGTATTTCTGATGCGTAAGCTGGCTGATCAGATAGAATTCAATAAAAGAGGAAATAGTGTAAAAATGACATTTAATAATATAAGGAATTGAGCATAAGGATATATTATGACAATGCCGGCTACAGGTTAAAAAATAGCAGGGAAATAATCACAATCATAAAGAGGGTCATCAGGGAGGAAAAGAGAATACCGGGTGACCTTTCCTACATTATAACAACAGACAATGAATTGAAAAAAATCAACAGACAATTCCTGGGCAGAAATTACAATACTGATGTAATAGCTTTTGATTACGGGGTTAAAAAAACTGTAAACGGTGAAGTTTATATAAGCCAGGATACCGTACAAAAAAATGCCAATAACTATAAAGTTAGTTTAAGAAACGAATTACTGCGTGTTATTTTTCACGGAACACTTCATCTTTGCGGATACAATGACAAAAGCAAAGCACAGAGGGAAAGAATGAGAAAAAATGAAGAAAGGTGGATACAAGAGATTTACAGGAAAGGTTAATGGAATTCAATTATGATGTTATAGTGGTAGGCGGGGGTCATGCAGGATGTGAAGCTGCGCATGCTTCTGCAAAAATGGGTGCGGAGACGCTCCTGATAACAATGGATATGACTAAGCTGGCCCAGATGTCATGCAATCCTGCTATGGGAGGAATTGCGAAAGGCCAGATAGTAAGAGAAATTGATGCACTGGGAGGTTTGAGCGGGATAATTACAGACCGGAGCATGATACAGTTCAGAATGCTGAACCGTTCCAAGGGACCAGCAATGTGGAGCCCCAGGGCACAATGTGACAGACAGAGATTCTCAATTGAATGGAGAAAGGAAATAGAAAGAACAGATAAACTTCACATATGGCAGGAAAATGCTGTAAAACTGATTATTGAAAAAGAAAAAGTTACAGGGGTTGAAACTTCATACGGAACCCGCCTCAATGGTAAAGCCGTTATTCTTACCAACGGTACATTCCTTAATGCGATAATGCATGTAGGATTTAAAAACATAGTAGGAGGAAGGTCGGGAGAACAGTCATCAACAGGATTGAGCGAACAACTTGCACAGATGGGATTTGAAGTGGAAAGACTGAAAACAGGTACAAGTGCAAGGATAGACGGAAGAACAGTTGACTTTAGCCAGATGACAGAGCAAAAAGGAGATAATGAAGGAAGAACATTTTCTTATCTGCAGACAGGAGAAATATTGAAAGAGCAAAAAAGCTGCTTCATTACTCACACTAACGAAGAAGCTCATGAAGAATTAAGAAAAGGACTGGAATTCAGCCCGCTGTTTAAAGGAAAAATAAAAGGAAGAGGACCAAGATATTGTCCAAGCATAGAAGATAAAATAGTAACGTTTAAGGAGAAAAACGCGCATCAGCTTTTTATAGAACCGGAAGGTACAGACACCATAGAATATTACATAAACGGATTTGCAAGCAGTCTGCCGCTGGAAGCTCAGATAAAAGCCCTCAGAAAAATAAAGGGACTGGAAAAAGTTGAAATATTCAGACCCGGATATGCAATAGAATATGATTTCTTCCAGCCGACACAGCTCAGGCATACTCTGGAAACAAAGAAAATAGAGAACCTTTATTTCGCGGGACAAATTAACGGAACAACAGGCTATGAGGAAGCAGCAGCGCAAGGGCTCATGGCAGGGATAAACGCGGTGCTGAAAATAAGAGAGAATAAAGAATTCGTTATGGGAAGGGATGAATCTTATATAGGAGTTCTCATAGACGACCTTATTACCAAAGGCGTTGATGAACCATACAGAATGTTTACGTCAAGAGCTGAATACAGAATACTGCTGCGACAGGACAATGCAGATGAAAGGCTTACAAGAAAAGGATATGAAATTGGTCTGGCAGGAAGGGAAAGAATAGAGATATTAGATGAGAAAGAAGAGGGCATTAACGAATTAATCGATATTTTAAATACTAAAAGTATTGAGCCTGATGAAGTAAATAGTTTTCTCAAAGAAAATGAAACCAGCCCGATAAGGCAAAACACAAAGGCAATAAACATCGCACTCAGGCCCCAGATAAAACTTAAAGAATTTATAAAGAGAATACTGACAGATGAGAGATTAAGAAGGAAAAGTGTTGAAAAAAGAGATGAAATTGTTGAATCAGCCGAAATCAGGATCAAGTACGAGGGATACATAATAAGGGAAAAACAACTGGCTGAAAAGATAAAAAGACTTGAAGCAGTGAAGATACCGGATGATATAAGTTATAAAGAGCTTATGTCAATATCAACAGAGGGAAGGCAAAAGCTGACACGAATAAAGCCGGCAAATATAGGACAGGCCAGCAGGATAAGCGGCGTTTCCCCGTCGGATGTAAATATATTGCTAATGTATCTGGGCCGTTAATGGTGTTCCACGTGGAACAAAAAATATTATTATATATATTTATTTTATGAAAGTTGAGGGAAGAGTTGTTGATATCCACAACAGAAGAATTATTAATGCAGCAATTACGGTAAAAGAAGGCATTATAATAGCAATAAAAAACAGTGATATAATAACAAATAAGCTCATTTTACCGGGACTGATTGATTCGCATGTACATATAGAGAGCTCAATGCTGACACCAGGAAGCTTTGCAGTGGCATGTGTTCCACATGGAACAATTGGTGTTATTTCCGACCCGCATGAAATAGCAAATGTGATGGGAACCAGGGGGATCGATTATATGATAAAAGAGTCTCAAAGTGTTCCTGTGAAATTCTGGTTCGGAGCCCCATCATGTGTGCCAGCAACAAAATTTGAGACAAGCGGAGGGAAGATAGCAGCGGAGGAAGTAAGGAAGCTGCTTGAAAGAGTTGAAGTTAAATACCTTGCAGAAATGATGAATTTCCCCGGCGTGATTAATGGAGATAAAGAAATACTTAAAAAGATAGGTGCAGCAAAAGAAGCAGGAAAGAAAATAGACGGTCACGCGCCCGGACTTTCAGGAGAAAGACTCAGGAAATATGCAGGGGCCGGGATTAGCACAGATCATGAATGCAGCACTATAGAAGAAGCCAGGGAGAAGATATCATACGGGATGAAGATCCTGATAAGGGAGGGAAGCGCAGCAAGAAACCTCGAAGCACTGGAGGATCTTTATAATACAGAGCCTTCTGAAGTAATGCTGTGCAGCGATGACCTCCACCCCGAGATGCTTCAGAAAGGACATATAAATAAGCTGATAGCCAGACTGATAAATAAAGGATATGACCGTTATGATGTAATAAGAAGCGCAACTCTGAATCCGGTTGAACATTACGGACTTGAAGCAGGACTGCTGAGAGAGGGCGATGCAGCTGATTTTATTATTGTGGATTCGCTTGAAGAAATGAATGTTCGGGAAACATGGATAAGCGGCAGGAAAGTGTTTGACAATGGAAGGGTATTGTTCCGATTTGAACCTGGTATTCCGGTAAATGCCTTTAACTGCTCCGAGATTTCAGCACAGGAAATTAAGGTGAAAAACCAGAAAAAGAGATTCAGAATAATACATGCTTACGACGGCTTACTGCTGACTTACGAAGAAACAGGCGGACGCGTAAGCGGAGAATACGTTGAAGCATCTCCGGGGGAAGATCTGCTTAAATTAGTAGTTAAAGACAGATATAACGATGCACCACCGGCATCAGCCTTCATAAGGGGATTCAACCTGAAAAAAGGTGCATTTGCAAGCTCAGTGGCTCACGACAGCCATAATATAATTGCAATAGGCACTAACGATGAGGATATAGTAACTGCAATAAATGAGATAATTAAATTAAAAGGCGGACTGGCAGTGTCTAAAGCATCAACAACAGATTCCCTGAAGCTTGATGTTGCCGGTATAATGTCAACAAAACAATGCAGAGAGGTTGCTTCCCGATACGAATTTCTTTCAAACAGGGTAAAAAGTATGGGCTGCACAATGGCGGCTCCGTTCATGACACTCTCATTCATGGCCCTGCTGGTGATCCCCGAACTGAAACTCAGCGACAGGGGACTTTTTGACGGCAGGAAGTTTTGCCATGTGCCTTTGTTTGTTTAACTTGTAGTATTTCAGGAGGATTGCTTCGCAGGCCCGCTATTAGCCTGCCTTCTCGCAATGACAGTAAATTAAATAAAACAGTCATTGCGAGGTGTGCAGCACCGAAGCAATCCTTCTACTTTAATTATATTTGCAATATGTCTCTTGACCCGAAACCGATTTTGTCTCTGCTGCCTGATAAACCCGGCGTTTATCAGTTCATGGACTCTTCGGGGAACCTTATATATGTCGGAAAAGCAAAAAACCTGAAGAAAAGGGTTGCTTCATATTTTTCAGGAAGCCAGTCGGGAAAAACCATAGTGATGCTGAAAAAAGCATCAAACTTACGACATATAGTTGTAGATAATGAATCAGATGCACTATTACTTGAGAACAATCTTATTAAAAAGCATCAACCCAGGTATAATATACTTCTCAAGGATGATAAAACATATCCATGGATATGTATAAAGAAAGAGCGTTTTCCCAGGATTTTCAGTACAAGGACCACAATAAGGGACGGTTCTGTATATTACGGACCCTATACATCAGGATTGATGGTAAAGACACTTGTAGGGCTGATAAAACACTTATATAAGCCTCGCACCTGCGCCCTGAATCTTGTTCCGGACTCAATAGCCTCAGGGAAGTTTAGGGTATGCCTTGAATATCATATAGGCAATTGCAAAGCTCCCTGCGTCGGGTTGCAGGATGAGACTGATTATAACGCAAGCATACAACAGATCAGGGAGATACTTAAGGGAAACATCTCAACTGTCATCGACCATTTGAAGGAAAAGATGGATTCATTTTCAAAAGAAATGCGGTTTGAAGAGGCACAGATAATCAAGGAAAAGATAGATCTGCTGTCGAAATTCAGGTCAAGATCCGCAATAGTAAGCAACAGGATAACAAACACCGATGTATTTGCACTGACGCAGGATAAGGATAATACATATATTAATTACCTGAAGGTTATTAACGGCGCTGTGGTACAGGCATTTACGCTTGATATGAAGAGCAGGGTGGACGAAGATAAAAGATCGCTTCTTGGCTTTGCAATTACTGAGTTAAGACAAAGATTATCAAGCGATTCACCTGAAATTATTGCTCCGTTCAGGCCTGATCTTCTTATTGAAGGTATAAAGTATACTGTTCCCTTAAGGGGAGATAAGCTGAAACTGCTTGAGTTTGCCCAGAGGAACGCGCTTTATTATAAGCTTGAAAAAAAGAAAAAACGGGAAACAGAGACCAGGAAAGACCGCACGGGCCTTAAGCTTGAGAAGCTGAAATCAGACCTTCATATGGCCGGCCTTCCTGTTCATATTGAATGTTTCGATAACTCAAATATCATGGGAGAAAACCCGGTGGCGGCATGCGTGGTTTTCAGAAACGGCAAGCCAAGAAAAAAAGAGTACAGGCATTTTAATGTTAAAACCGTCACCGGACCTGATGATTTCTCATCAATGGAAGAGATTGTATTCAGGAGGTATCGCAGGATGCTGGAGGAGAAGCAGGAGCTGCCGCAGCTTATAGTTATCGACGGCGGAAAAGGACAGCTGTCAGCTGCCGTTAAAAGCCTGGAGAAGCTTGAACTTCAGGAAAAGATTGCTGTAATCGGAATTGCTAAGAAACTGGAAGAAATATTTTTCCCTGGTGATCCTGTTCCACTTTATCTTGATAAAAACTCGGTTAGTCTCAAGATAATACAGCAGTTAAGAAATGAGGCCCACAGGTTCGGCATAAATTTCCACAGGGATAAGCGCTCATCCGGAATGATAAGATCGGAAATGGATGAAATAAAAGGGATCGGTCCCAAAACAATCGAACTGCTTTTGAAAGAAATCGGATCACCTGAAAAAATTAAAAATGTAAGCCGGGAGGAGCTCGAAAAACTCATCGGAAAGAAAAAAGCAGCAATTATCTCTGAAAATCTGAAAAAACAGCTCCAGATTCCACGTGGAACAGAATAGACAAGTAAAATTGTAAGTTACAAAAAAACAGGTAGATAACCAAATCAGCGGCACTTCTTAACCCTGTGAGAATTGATTATTTTATTGTCGTTTACCAGCTACAAGCGAAAAATCAGCTCAAAAACGGCAATTATTCGAACAAATAAGGA
>Ga0209287_10000490_pt1 | contig 23307 bp, 23 predicted proteins | sample PPLLak3cmMay2015_2_FD_187255 | JGI IMG/M metagenome (GOLD analysis project Ga0209287, IMG submission 187255) | Freshwater sediment microbial communities from Prairie Pothole Lake near Jamestown, North Dakota, USA - PPLs Lake P8 Core (1) Depth... | ecosystem: Environmental > Aquatic > Freshwater... | reverse complement strand
GATACAGAAAGGACCTCAACTCAATACTGAACTATGTGGAAACCCTTGAAGAGCTTGATACAGACGGCGTTAAACCCATGAGCCATGTCATGGACACAAGAAATATCTGGAGGGAGGATCTCCCCGCCGACACCGGAAATCCGGAAGATCTCCTGACAAACGCCCCTTTGAAGGAGAAGGGGTATTTTAAAGTGCCGAGGATACTGGATAATAACTGAAAGTCAGTCTCACCGCAAAGGCGCAGAGGTCGCAGAGAAATATATTTATCAGAATTTCCGAGAGGAAAATCCTGATAAATGATATCCGTGACATATATATATTTTGCATCTGCCCGTAGTGCTTGGCCCATTGTATTTTCCCCTTCTCAGGTGGAAATACTATTAAAAAACCTCAGCTTACTCTGCGCCTCTAGTGAGCGGAACGAACGGGCGGTTAAGTTAACGTAAAGGATTTGATATGGAATTATGCGACAAGAGCGCCATGGAACTGGCGACATTGCTCAGGAAGGGCTATATAAGCTCAAGGGAGATCACCGAATCCGTCTTCAAAAGGATTGAAGAAAAGGAAAAGACCCTGAACGCCTATATTACGACAGCCAGGGACACGGCACTCAAACAGGCGGACCAGGCCGATGAAAGGCTCCGAAGGGGGGAAAAGCTTCCCCTCATTGCAGGCATCCCCCTGGCTGTAAAGGATATCCTTTGTACAAAGGGAATCAGGACAACATGCGGATCAAAGATCCTGGGAAATTTCATCCCCTCCTATAATGCCACTGCGGTTGAAAGGGCACTGAGGGACGGCGCCGTCATAATAGGAAAGACGAACATGGATGAATTCGGCATGGGATCATCCACGGAAAACTCCATCATCGGTCCTGCAAAAAACCCCATCGACACAGGTCTGGTTGCGGGAGGATCAAGCGGCGGTTCCGCAGCGGCGGTCGCATCAGGAGAGGCTGTTCTTGCCCTCGGCACGGACACAGGCGGGTCCATAAGGCAGCCATCCGCCTTCTGCGGCACTGCCGGGCTCAAGCCGACCTACGGCAGGGTCTCCAGGTATGGCGTCATAGCCTACGCATCCTCCCTTGACCAGGTCGGTCCGGTTGGGAGGACGGTTGAGGACTGCGCAATGCTCCTGAATGCCATAGCGGGACATGACCCTCTTGACAGCACATCGGCCGATATTGATAAGCCCGACTTTCTTCAGGCCATTAAAAAGGATGTAAAAGGGCTCAGGGCCGGTCTCCCGAAAGAATATTTTATCGAAGGGCTTGATAAGGGCATAAAGAAGAAGATAGATCAGGCAGTCAGACTGCTGGAAAAACACGGGGTGGAGATTGTCGAGATATCACTACCGCACACTAAATACGCCGTCAGCGTCTATTACCTCATAGCGACCGCGGAGGCAAGCAGCAACCTGGCACGGTATGACGGGGTGAAATACGGCTTCAGATCGGAGGCTGACATTGACGATGTCATAATGATGTACGAGGCCACAAGGAGCGACGGCTTCGGCGCAGAGGTAAAACGAAGGATCATGCTTGGGACATATGTCCTTTCGGCAGGTTATTATGACGCCTATTACTTGAAGGCGCAGAAGATAAGGGCAATGATAAAGAATGACTTTGACAGGGCATTCAAGGATGTTGATTTTATTATTACCCCCACTACTCCATGCCTGCCCTTCAGGCTGGGCGAGAAGCTCTCTGATCCGCTTCAGATGTATCTGGTGGATATATACACCGTCTCTCTCAACCTTTCCGGGCTGCCGGGGATGAATGTTAAATGCGGTGACATAAACGGCCTGCCCGTGGGCATGCAGATTATCGGGAAGGCCTTTGACGAGGAGATGGTGCTGAGGGTCGGGAATAGGATTCACCGCAAAGACGCAAAGGACGCAGAGGTGTAATTTATGGTATTTCCTGCTGAGAAAGATAGGAATATTTTCAGTTAACTCTTTCGGAAACAACAATGGACATTAACAGATTAAGCAGCGAGATAATAGGATCAGCAATTGAGGTACATAAAAATCTTGGCCCAGGCTTGCTCGAATCAGTTTATGAACAATGTCTTTGTTATGAGCTAAGTTTAAGAAAGCTATCATTCGAATCACAAAAATCGTTGCCCGTTGCATATAAAGGACAGAGACTGGATTGTGGTTTCAGGTTGGATATAATTGTCTAAGGTTCAATAATAATTGAACTTAAGTCTTGCGAGAAATTAGAACCAATTCATACGGCACAACTTTTAACATATTTGAAATTATCTAATATTACTCTAGGCTTACTTTTAAATTTTAATGTCCCAGTTATGAAAGACGGAATTGTTAGAGTCGTTAATAAATTCAAAGAGGACCTCTTTTAAAATGATGCATATTTTTTCTTTTCGTCCTCTCAACGAAAAGAAAAAAATATTCTCTGCGTCCTCGGCGTCTTTGCGGTGAATTTTCAAGGATTTTTTAATGGAATACGAATATATAATCTGTTTTGAAACACACGTTGAGCTGAATACCGACACAAAGCTTTTCTGCGGGTGCAGGGTAAGTTATGACGCCCCTCCCAACAGCCGGGTATGCCCGGTATGCACGGGCCAGCCCGGCGCCCTTCCGGTGCTTAATAAAAAGGCGGTTGAATATGCCGTGAGGGCGGGTCTGGCACTTAACTGCAGGATCAACACCTTTTCCAGGTTTGCTCGTAAAAATTATTTTTATCCCGATCTGCCCAAGGGCTACCAGATATCACAGTATGAGCTTCCCTTTTGCGAAGACGGTTGTCTGGAGATCACGGATGACAGCGGCAGACCATACAGTATCGGCATAAAGCGGATACACCTGGAGGAGGACGCCGGCAAGCTGATGCATTCTTCTGCCGATACTTCGGAGGAGGGCTGCAGCCTGGTTGACTATAACCGCTCAAGCGTCCCGCTGCTTGAGATAGTGACTGATCATGAACGAAACCCCATGCACTCTCTGCAGGAGGCCAGGGCCTATCTTGAAAAGCTTAAGCAGACCCTCAAGTACATCGGGATAAGCGAATGCATGATGGAAAAGGGTCAGCTCCGCTGCGATGTGAACATATCCATCAGACCCAGGGGGTCGGCTGAATTCGGGAACAGGGCGGAGATCAAGAACATGTCCTCCTTCAGGTTTATCATGGAGGCCCTGGAATACGAGATAAAAAGGCAGAAGGATATTATCGAGTCAGGCGCTGAAGTTAAGCAGGAGACTAGGCTCTTTGATGAGGAGAAAAAGATAACCCTTCCCATGAGAAGCAAGGAGGATGCGCCCGACTACAGGTATTTCCCTGATCCTGACCTGATGGAGGTGAAGATCGATCAGGACTTCATAACCCGGCAGGAGAAGACCATGCCCGAACTGCCTGACCAGCAGCTTACCAGGATAGAGCAGTATGGAATACCGAAGAACGACGCCATGATCCTCACAAAGGACAAGGCTGTATCCGACTATTTTACAGCATGCGCCCTGATCTGCGAGGACAAAAGAAGGCTCGGCAACTGGATCATCAAGGAGCTCTTTAAGCTCCTGAATGACGCCTCCGTCTCAATGGTCTCATGCCCTGTCAGGCCGGCGGACTTTGTAAGACTCATAGAGCTGATTTCAAAGGGCGAAATCACCGATGCCATCGGACGGACAGTGCTCTCCGGGATGTTCAGCACAGGCAAAGGGCCGGATTCGGTCATTGATGAAAGGGGCCTGAAACCCATCGAAGACGATGAGACCCTTGTCAAGGCCGTTGAGGAGACTATCAAAGAAAATCCCGATGCGGCGGCCCGGATAAAGGCCGGTGAAACGAAACCGGTGGATTTCATACTGGGACGCGTCATGAAAAACACCAGGGGAAAGGCGGACCCTAAAAAGGTAAGGGATCTTATAGGGAAAATTCTGTCTGGAGAATAAAAAATCCGTAAAGGCATTGAGACGTCAACATCTTTTAATGCATGGATCAATTAAATCAATTGCTGATAATTTCTACAATACTTATTGACTATTTATTTTTCGTCTATTGTTTAAACAAAACCATCAGGGTGATGAGGTTCGCCAAGCAATAGCCGCCTACTCAACTGATAACCTCTGCTTTTATAGTAGGGTTTTTTATGTCCTATAACGGCGATGGGGTCCGCCTTATAAATGCCTTAACAGGTTAATGACTCCTACCGGTATTTAATCGTCTGTTATGCAGTATAAAATGCGATTACAATTACGGGAGGAGTCCTATGGAACATAAAACAGACCAAAATTCTCTTGCCGTCTTAAACCAAGCCACTGCAAAAACAATGCTTGATAAAATTCAAGAGGCATCAAAAGCATTTCAGATAGTATCGCTAAATCGCCAGATTGATGCCTGTCAATCCCTCTTCTCAGAAAATCCCTTCATAGACGTGGCTATTCTCGGCCAGTTCAAAGCCGGTAAAAGCTCTTTTATCAACTCCATAATCGGTGGAACATTTCTGCCGGTAGGCGTAACGCCTGTTACCACGGTTATAACACGTTTAGCCCGGGGACCTCGTGCCATGGCCGTTGTCCGCTTCTTCGATGAGAAGGAAAAGGAGATCGATCTCGGCATCATTGAAGAGTATATCTCTGAGGCCAAAAACCCGGCGAACGAAAAAAATGTGGACTTTGTTGATATCGAGTTGCCCTCTCTTGAAACCTACCCAGGTCTCCAACTTGTGGATACCCCCGGTCTCGGGAGCATATTCCGGTATAATACTGAGATGTCCCAGGACTGGCTGCCAAAGGTAGGAGCTGCTATAATCGTCGTCAGTTGCGACAGACCCCTGGCTGAAAATGATCTGAATCTTATCCGTGAACTTATGCAATTCACTCCAAAGATTGTGATCCTAATTACAAAGGTTGATCTGCTCTCGGATGGGCAGCAAAACGAACTCCTGCGATTTTTCAGGAATTCCCTGAAACGGGAATTCAATAAAGATTTTCAGATATTTCTATATTCTACCAAGTCAAAGACAGAGGCATACAGACAACAAGTAAATCTTTTTCTACTTGACCTCTCGCATAATCGTAATGATGAGTTTAAAGGTATTGTTCAGCATAAGATTCGTTCTTTGGCAAGGCAGTGTCTCAGCTACCTGGATATGGCCCTGGCAATGTCGGTCAAGGCCGACAGTGAGCGGGAACAATTGAAAAAACTTATCCTGGATGAAAAAACGAATTATGCCCTGATGCAGTCGGAGCTTTCCCTTATATCACGGGAATGCATGCAGCAGACAAGGACCCTTATAGCGACATATCTGAATGATGTTCATCGAGAAAAACTTATCCGGAAATTGTTGACCGCACTGGCTCAGGAGATGCGGCAATGGAATGGAAACCTGTGGAGACTTACACGCAGATATGAGGAGTGGCTTGAAGATACCATGGTCGAGCAGATGGATCGGATATCAGTAAGCGACTCCAAGCACTTTCTGGGCACGCTCAAAAAGGCGCACAGCGGCATATCAAGGTCTGTGGAGCTTTTCAGGAATCTCCTGGACAGAAATATCGAAAAAGTCTTAGGGATCAAGCCAGGCGGTGTTGACTTGGCAATTGATGTCAGTGAACCGGCCCGTCCTGACGTAGCCTTTACCAAGATCTTTGATTTCCATTTTGACCTTCTCTGGTTCCTGATCCCGATGTTTACCTTTCGCGGCTTGTTTGAGAAGCATTTTTTAAAACAGGTTCCGCTTGTCACGGATATTCATCTCTCACGACTTGCATACCAATGGGAGGTGCGCATCAATAAGAAGATAACAGAGATAAAGAACCTAGCCCTGGACTATGTTCGAAATGAGCTTTCGACAATCGAGTCATTGTTATCGCAAAACAACGGAAAGACGGATGATATCCGCAGGTTGACAAAGGAAATATCAGAGTTATTGCATGATTGATTGTGTAAATAGCAGATTGGTTAAATGGTTGAATCGTCAATCTTCAATATCCTTGTCCCCCGAACGGAGCGAAGGGTCTCAATTTCGGGCCTCTTTTATAAAACTTCATTTGTTTTACATAGCGCCATAGGCGCGATATATTAATAGCAGGTAAATTGCAATTTAATTTTAGCTCCAGAGGAGCGGCATAATAAAAAGAATGCAAATCAGATATAATATTTAACATGCCACTCCTCCGGAGCTAAAAAATCTATCACCATCAAAATCTATTAACATTTCGCTACTCCGCAGCTGAAATACGATTGCAGTCTCACGCACGATTAAACTGGGCGCGACAGCGTCAAGCGGCAAAGCTGATCTCCGACCTCCGACCTCAGCTTTCCGGGCTTACCGGTTAAAAAAGGATGGTTTTTAATGTCTCATGACGAATTAGGGCTGACGATTGCAATATTCTTTATTGGCTTAATCCTCAGTATCCTTGCGGCGATTATGGCCTATATAATCGCCTATCAGGAATACATCCACCATTATCTGGATAAGAAGGACGCATCCCATGAGGCAATGAGATCCGCCTATTTCACCTTTGGGATTTTTATGGCTCTTACGATCTTTCTGGCGATATTTTTAAGAAAAATAATATCATGATGTCATTCAAATTAAAGATGGATAATAATAAAACCTATTTCGGTTTTGGCAAAAATGTCTTTTTCGCTGGAGTAGTAAGCTTCTTCATGGATATCAGCTCCGAGATGATATATCCCCTTGTCCCCATATTTCTCGCGAACGTGCTCGGTGTCAACAAATCCCTTATCGGCCTCATAGAGGGCATAGCCGAATCCACCGCGAGCCTCCTTAAGGTCTTTTCCGGCTGGTTTTCCGATCGGATAGGCCGCAGGAAAAGTCTGATGGTCATCGGCTATGGGATCTCCGCATTGAGCAGGCCTATCATAGCCACCGCCGCCTTCTGGCAGCAGGTGCTAGCATTCCGTTTTATTGATCGTATGGGAAAGGGTATCCGGACAGCGCCCAGGGACGCTATTATCGCTGACTCCACAAAGACTACCCACCTGGCCCGCGCATTCGGCTTTCACAGGGCCATGGACACTATGGGAGCGGTTGTAGGCCCGGCCATAGCACTCTTTTTAATCGGTCTCTTCAACAGTGATTACCGTAAGGTATTTTGGATTTCCATAATCCCAGCGGCTATCGCGGTACTTATGATCATCCTTTTTATCCGGGAAAAGCACAACCCCCGGATATCGAACGCAGAAAAACCCAGTTTGAGTTTTAAACATTTTGACTGGAGGGTCAGATTATTCATATTGATTGCGACCATTTTTGCACTCGGAAATTCAAGCGATGTTTTTCTTATCCTCAGGGCAGGCCAGGTTGGGATCCCTGCCGCAATGATCCCTGCCGTATATCTATTGTTTAATCTTGTCTATTCCATTTCATCCATTCCGGCAGGAATAGCGGCAGACAAATTCGGTAAAAAAAGGATTATCCTCCTGGGGTTCGTGCTCTTTGTAATTCTTTATTACGGGTTTGCGGTAGCTGAAAACACAACCGCCATTTGGGTGCTCTTTGGTCTATACGGATTGTTCATGGGGCTTACAGAGGGGATACAGAAGGCATTTCTGGCCGGCATCATTCCTCCGGATTTTAAGGCGACAGCCTTCGGCATCTATGGGACCTGCATAGGGCTGGCTATGTTCCCCGCAAGCCTCATCGGCGGGCTTCTGTGGGACTATGTCTCCCCCTCAGCAACATTTTATTTTGGAGCTATAACCGCCGCTGTTGCCGCCATTCTATTTGTGATGCTTATTGCTAAGCTTAAAGATTGTACAAACTGATTATTCAATCTTACAGAGGTGTTAAAATGAATATGATAAACAGCCGGAGTAAAAGTGATTGTCCCTTCTGCAAGATGAACGAAGATAAATTGGACCATGTGGTTGTACTGGAAGATAAGGATATCCTGGTCATTATGGATCTCTATCCGGCCACTCCGGGTCATCTTCTTATCCTTCCGAGAAGGCATATTGAGACCATATACGAAATGCCTGCTGATATGGGCGCCCATATCATGGCCACAGCCGTACTTATGGCAAAGGCTGTGAAAGAGAAGCTGTCCCCTGACGGACTAAATCTTATTCAGGCAAATGAAGCGGCGGCGGGACAGACAGTTCCACACTTTCACCTGCATATTGTCCCGCGCTATAAGGATGATAAGGTGCTTCTCAGGTTCGGCCATGGAAATGTTCCTGCTGCTATTAATGAGCTGGAGCAAATTGCCTATCTATTGAAATCATCACTCAAAGGAAAATAGATATGAACCGTATAATCCTGACGGCAATCGATGCTGCTCATGGTCAACCTGTTTTTTTATGCTCAAGATACCATGCACATATTCAAGGTTATTTATCTCCGGCGAGATTGACATCAAAGCTGTATCTTATCTGGAAAAAAGCAGACCAGGCCCTGTCATCGGTAATATCAGTCACTTTTGTTGACGCCTCACTCACATACCTGCCGGGCATGAAACAGCCTGCTCCATACTGAAGTCCCCATGATTTATTCAATGTTTGGGTGGCAACGATATCGATCTCGTCGCCGTAATGGTCCTCCGTCATTGAGGCAATTTTATAGGAAAGCCACTTATCACCCTCTTCATCTGCAGAGAAACGATGATATTCCCCTTTAATCTGTAATGACTCATCGGGTTTTATAACAACAAAGAGCTCCTTATCCTTCAGATTTGACCATTGCATGAGATTCATTCTTCCATAAAACCTGTCGCTTGCCCCAAACACACCATCAAATCTTTCATCTTCCGTTGTTGAGGGATTATCGCCTGTGGCAAGGCTGTAGGCTATTCCGAATTGGGGTTTCCATAAAGCAGTATCCAGGGAATATCCGGCTTCGCCATGAAGGGCATATGCGCGGATATCAACCTCATCGCTGCTTAGTAATCTTTTACTTCCAAAGGCTTTTATAAATACGGCATCATAAAACAAATTGCTCACACTGCTGTCATAAACGTGCAATCCGCTGTAGTAGGTCCTTGAGCTGTCGTATAATTCATTTCCGTCCCTGTTTGCCTTCATGACCGCTATAGGCTCAAGACCAAATGTTTCATGCTCAAAGTGCCCGTAGATCCCTGCGCCTTCATACCCGTGCCGGTGTGCAAGGCTGAATTCTTCAGGGTCATGGAGCATCGTCTTCCCATAAAAAATATCAAGATAATTTTTTTCCTTTTTCCAGGAGACCTTAACCGCATCCCAGACCCACTTGCCCGAGTTTTTCCATTCCCCGGGCCCGAAGACCCGGCCATCCCCATATGTAATCCTCTGGCGCCCGGCGATCAATGTGAGCGGTATTGATGAAAAAGATTTTTTTATGTAGGCCTCGGAAAGCTCAAGATAATCCTGCTGTGGATTGTCCTCCATGGCGAATTCCCTGCTCTGCCAGTCCTTATATGAAAAACCCCACCCAAAGGCCCTTGCATCCTGCATTGAAAGCCTTGCAGACAAGGTATCATTAACTTTATAATCAAGGCCCAGCTTAATCCTGCTCAATAGAAAGCTGTCCTTTGCCTCCCCCTTTGACGGGTTAGCGCCGTAATATTTGTCATTGAAATTATTAAAGACCTCATACCTGAGGCGTATCTCTCCATCAGCATTCAGGCCGCCCCCAAATAAAGGCAGGGGAAAACAGGCCGTAAGGAACAACAGTAACGATAATATTTTGATTTTACATTTCATGATTCAGGTCTCCTGGATATATCTGTATGAAGGGGGAAGTTTCAATATTATTAACCGTCTCATAATAGTATCAATATAAAGCTACTGGATTCCCGCCTTCGCGGGAATGACGGGGGTTAAGTCAATTGTGAGACAGTTAATAGGCGCAGCTCAATATCAAACCTGACTCATCCGGTATCCTTGAATATACTGATGCCCTTCTGCCAGATGCCGATAGTAATTTGCTTTCCGACGTGCAGACCGTATCTGTGATAAACATATAAGGGGAATCTCATCTCAAAATCCACCACGGATTTCAGCCTTACAATGCAGAAGTCGTTGTAAAAGAAGCTGGAGACTACCTCGCCATTAAAGAGGTTGTCCCTAAGCTCTTCTCTTATGGGCGCACCCTCCTTGATGATCTTGATGTCTTGGGGCCTTATGCAGAATCTTATTTTTTGCCCGGGCTTCATATTATTTTCATTAAGCGCAATTATCCTGAATTCGTTGTCTTCAATAACAATCTTTTCACTGTCTACAGACGTTAGTGTTCCGCTGTAAATATTCCTGATCCCCTGGTATAGCGCGACCTCTTCTGTCCTTGGCTTAAGGAATATCTCCTCCTTTGTGCCTGACTGCTCGATCCTGCCGTTGATCAGCACCGCCAGCCTGTCTGCCACTGCATGCGCCTCGTCAAGGTTATGGGTAATGTGGATCACGGTAATGTTCAGGCCCTTCAGTATCTCCTTTAATTCAAACCAGAGTCCGGCCTTCACCCCCTGATCAATGGAAGAAAAGGGCTCATCCAGAAGGAGAAGGTCCGGATAAACTATCAAGGCCCTGGCCAGGGCAACCTTCTGCTTTTCTCCTCCGGAGAGGTTTCCCACATCCCTCTTAAGCAGATCCCTTATGGACAAAAGGCCGGTCATTCTGTCCATCCTTTTCTCTATCTCTGTCACGTCATAGGGTCTGGTTTTCATGCCGAAGAGGATATTGTCCTTCACATCCAGATGGGGGAACAGGGCAAAATTCTGGGGCAGATAGCCTGTGTTGCGGTATTCCGATGGGGTTCCGGTCACATCCCTACCGTTTAAAAGGATATTTCCCATGACAACCCTGTATAATCCACTGATGCATTTTATCAGGGTGGTTTTGCCGCTGCCGGAACGTCCCAGCAGTACAAAATATTCGCCCTTGTCTATCTCCAGATTGACATCTTTCAGCGCGAAATTTCCGATCTTAAATGTAAGTCCTCTGATTGCGAGCATAGAGCTTCCTTATAGAAAATAGAATGCTTAGTGATATGGAAAGGGAGATTAAGATCAGAACGCATACGGAATAGATGTCTGCTGAAGCAAAACTTAAATAAATGGCTACAGGAAGGGTCTCGGTTTTCATAGTAGTCGCGCCGGCCAGCGTTACGGTTGCGCCGAATTCTCCAACGGCCCTGGCCCATGTCAGCAGGAATGCCGACACAAGGCCCTTGCCGCCCATAGGCAGTATTACCTTTCTGAAGGCGTAAAATTTTGTCGCGCCAAGCGTCCTTGCAATATCTTCATAAACAGGGTCTATGTATTCAAAGACAGCCCTTGCGAGGCTGATGGACAATCCTACAATCACGATAAACTGTGCCAGTATTATTGCCGGGACCTCGAATACAACCCTGAACAGATTGTTCTCAAAGAATCTTCCCATTGGTGTATTGAAAAAGATCAGCAGCATGGCGCCCAGCGCGATAGGCGATATCACCAGGGGCAGATACAGGACGGCGTCAATAAAATTTTTCATGAAAAAATTATACCGCGCCAGCATATACCCTATTGGTATGGAAAAGAGCATTGCTATTAAAGAGGAGGCCGTCGCCGTAAGAAGCGTCAGCTTTACGGCAAACAGTATCTCCCTGTTGCCTAACCCCCTTACAGGGGTCGCCTCCAGCATCTGCGGGATGACCGAAAGGATAAGGGCGATAAAAAATATGGTCAGCGCCGCAAGAAATGAGTAAAAACATATAAAGAATATCTTATCTTTCATTGTTAATAATCTTGAAATACTCCTCGGGAAGTTTGTATTCGCCGCCGATTGTGGCATTAGGGGCGTATTTTTTGGCCTCATCCAGATCAGTGTAATATCCCCATTTTTTAAATATGGCCATCCCTTCAGGAGAAAGGACGTATTCAATAAACTCCATTGCAAGGGCCTTATCCTTTACATAAACGGAAAGGGCTATGGGGATATATGCTATCCTGGGGATCCTGTTTTTGTCTATCTTGATCCATTCCACCTCTTCAGGGTTCCAGGACTCAAAGACATCCCATCCCAGGATTGCGTCTACCTTATTTAAGACCACAAGCATTGCAGTGTCCTCGCAGCTCTTGGCAAACACCGCCACGTTCGGCATTATATCCTTCAGCAGGTTATTGGCGTTCAGGAGTTCAATCCCGTATAAGCCCAGGCAAACCGTCTCAGGGTTGCCGATCCCGACCCTGACGCCTTTATTGGTCAAGTCCTCCAGTGTGTGGATATTTTTCGGATTGCCTTTAGGTACGATTATCGCCGGCACCAGATAGGCCACCAGCCTGTCCGTCCCCTTGATAAGCAGGTTCTTTCTCTCCCCTATGGCTATATAGTCAGGGGACCCTGCCAGATACACATCGCCCCTCCTGGAAAGCTCCATCTGAGAAAGAAGTCCGCCTGACCCTGAATATATTACAGATACCTTCACACCCTTTTCTTTCTGATATTTTGCTATGATTTCATCCATTGGGACCTTTACCGCAGACCCGCAGAAAAAGGTGAGTTCCTTCTGCTCATTTTTTGCCGCATAAACAGGAAGCGCGATCAGAATTACACTGATGCAAAAACCTAAGAAAAACAGCCTTTTCATTTTTTTACTCCTTGAATTAAATTTCAGTTGCCGTTATGTATCTTAAAATATAACGGGCCTTGTCAATAAAAAAATGACAGGGCAAATAACCCTGCCATTTTTTTACGGTCTTTGTTCCGGGTTGTGTTCAATCCGGAACGAATTCTTTTACCGTCTTGGTAGGCAGCAGTGTTCTTCTCCACTCATATTTCATTAAGCCGGAGAACACCACCTTTTGCCGGCTCTAACCTCAGAGGTTGCCGACGCTGCTATGCTTTGCACTTTCGATTCATGATCATAAACAATTAATAAAACTGCATCAAACCTGAGACGCTGTAAAGAATGCGCTGCGTATGGTCTTTTGGATTGTGCCGTTCTTGCCGGTGCAGTCTCCCAGGAGAAGGACCTGGCCTGCGGCGCCAACGAACTTCATGGCCTCATCCATCCTCGGCTTAAGGCCGGCATAGATAACCACGCTATCGGCCTGCAAGGATTTCTCACTGCCTGCTGCATCGGCATAGATCACCTTCCCTCCCGAAATATTTTTAACGGTGGCCTCAAGAAAATAACTGAAATTAGGATGGCTTTTATATATCTGTTCCTGGTTCAGCATGTTATGGGGGCCGATAAATTCCGGTTCTATCATCTCTTTCCCGCTTGTCAGCACCGTTACTTTATATCCGTCCTTAGCCAGACATATACCGGTCTCCGTGCCGATTCTCCCGGCGCCGATGATCACCACATTTTTGCCAAAGGACTTCTTTTTGCTGTAAACATCAACGATATTATATACATTTTCCCCGTCCGCACCGGGCATCCTGGAGATGACAGGCTCCGCGCCGGTGGCAACCAGGACCGTGTCATACCCTTTTGCCTTAATCATGTCAGGAGCAGCCGTCGTATTTAACTTCACCTCGATCCCCGCCTTATTCACCTGACGGATAAGGTAATCCTTGAAGTCTTTATAGGCCCATTTCCATTGGGTGTAATCCGTGAACTGGAGCAGCCCGCCTAGGGAGCCACTTTTTTCATACAGGGTCACCCTGTGCCCCCTTTCTGCAGCTGTTAGGGCCGCCTTCATGCCGCCCGGGCCGCCGCCTATCACGGCAACCTTCTTAGACCCTGAGGGAGGACGGATCGATCTTTTTTTGGTTTCCGATAGTCCCCACATCGGGTTTACGTTACATGTGTCATACCATGGTCCCGTCGTTTTGCTGATCCCGTGACAGTCATGACACATAATGCATGGCACTATATCCTCGGCCCTGCCCTCATATGCCTTTTTGACCCATTCCGGATCGGCGAAAAAAGGCGTCGCCATGCCGACCATATCGGTCTTGCCGCTCGCGATCCACTCATCATTCAATGCCGGATCATGGAACCCTCCGGTGGGGCACACGATGATCTTATTGCCGCTTTCCTTTATGGCCCGGGCAAAAGGGAGCATCAAAGGTTTGTCTTTCTCCTGGGTAAAGCTGTTAGGATGGGCAGTGGCGGTGCCGGCACACTTCATCCGGAGGATGTCGGCCGAGCCCTCAAGCCTTTCTGCTATCTTGACGACTTCCTCCAGTTGAGGGCGTTCTGACGCAATAATTCTACCCCCCATACTGAGCCCCGGCGTATAGGGCCGGATAAATGCCGCTATTATAAGGTTAGTTGCCTTCCGGACGGCCTGCATCTGCTCAATGGCAGTATTCAGCTCATCTGCATCGCCACTCAGGTATCTTACCCCGCCCCACATCATACCGAACACGTCATAACCCTGGTCCTCAGCCTGTTTTGCATACGTTACAACTTCTTCAATGGTCGCGGAACCTCGCGCTTGATCAACTCTTCCACCGGGCGCCGCTCCCCCTGGCGCTGGTTCCCCTGTCACCGTTCCCCCGGGGCCTCCACTGCCCCCGACTGCGCCATGGAAATAAACCAGGGAGCCCTCGCAATGAATATCTTCAATCAACTGCTGGATATAGTTGTGAACCGGGGGGATGTCTTCCCATATATGATCTGATGTATGGACTATGCCGCCCGTAGAATTGGGATCATATGTCTTTGGATATGTCCCAAAAAGCGTTTCTACCGAGACAACAGCAGCGTTTTTTGCCATATTTGAATAATGGGATCTATACGCATCGGCAGGGTAATTCTCCGGCCCCTGCAGGTAGTGTGGTGGAGAAGGGGTGTGTAATATCCTGTTCTTCAGCACCACATTTCTGATTCTAAGAGGTGATAAAAGGTGAGGGTATTCGTTAGTTGTTGCTTTTGCACCGGAAATTCCAGTCTTCTCGCTTGCCATTGCTACATCAGTTTGAAAAACCGGATGATCAGTGAAACCAACGATTTTTTTACAGGTCAGCGCACACGTGGACGCCACACCGGCGGCAATCAGAAATTGCCGTCTTCCTAAAATAGATTGAATTAGCTTCATAATATCCTCCATTATGCAGGAAAAGAACACCTTTCGCTGCGGCTGCATTTAAGGGATTGTCGGCGCTGTTATGTCCGGCGCGGCTATGGTTTGCACTTTCGATTCATGGTTATGGACGATCAGCCACTTTCCGTCTATCTTCTGAACAACACGCGTGAATCTGTGCCTCGATTTTCTATTTTCACGCACATTAAGCAGATCATGGAACCCGATTATAATGGCTGCGTTATCCGAGAGCATAATTACCTGAGTATTGTCCAAAGACCATTTAGACACATGGGGAGAGTCTGAGGCAAAATAGAATTTCATCCCTTCAATAATAGCGTCATACCCCTGGGAAAACGTTACATCAGGCGCAGACTCTGTTGTTTTAGGAGAGTGCCAGTACAAGGAAGACGCCAGTTCGTAATCCACAGTATTAAAGGCCTTGATCCAATTTTTTTCCAGTTCAAGCACCTCTTCCTCCGCCGATCCCGCTTTCGCAGACGGTGTGATAAAAAAACAAAACAGCAGGATAACCATACACGATAATCCATACATAGATTTTTTACTCATTTTGATACCTCCTTTTATATTGAATTTTTAACATAATCTCTCTAAAAAACAATGGTTTTGCTATTGGTTCGGCCCCGCAATGACACAATGAGCGTCGCCGGGGCTGAAGTCGTAAGAAGACAACCTGTTACCGCTTTAGGCTGGTGTGTTTTAGAAGTCCAGATAACTGTTAGTCTCCAAATGACAGGTGTCGTTGCTGAAGATCAATGTGTATTTGTCATTGCTATACTCAAGAAGGGTGATTGATCCTGGGTCAAACTTCATATCCCAGAAGTGTTCGTTACCTATGCCAAGGGTGTGGAGGATAACAATCTTACAAATTACCCTGTGGGTGACAATAACAACCGCATCTTCCTAAGCATAGTCGATATTCTTTAGGCCTGATGATCCCCGTTCTCTTACCATCGCAAGGGACTCACCACCCTCCAGCCTTAGTTTCTCCGGCGACAGCTTCCAGAGCGCAAAATCGGCCGGGAAATCTTTTTCCACCTCCGGGAGTGTAAGTCCCTCCCATATCCCGAAGTTCATATCCGTAAACTCGGCCATTGTATCAACAGCTGTGCCCGTTGTATTGCTGATCGCCTCTGCCGTCTGCCTTGCCCTTTCAAGGGGGCTTGATACAATCCGGTTTACGGATATATGTGAAAAATATTGGCCTACACTATTCGCCTGTCGCAACCCTGATTCATTAAGCGGGATATCTTTCCTTCCACGAAACACCTCTTCCTTGTTCCATTGGGTTTCGCCATGCCGAACTATATAAATTTTCGTCATAGGAGTTCCTCTGCAAGGATATATGTGGGCTTTATACCATTTTCCCCACAAGTGAAAAAATATTCTTTGCCTGTCAGTCGTTCCTTTTCGGTTATTATTTGACTTGTTTTTTAACGAAATTTCCTGCTATACTCCAGCCATTCTCAGGGATGGAGTCCCCTATAACCGTCTGAAAATATGGACTGATGACTCCTGCCGTTAATCAATGGCAGGGGTCTGATAATATAACCTCGCCAAAGAGCGGGGTTTTTTTATGATATTAGTGGAGTAAATCAATTAGTATTACCAGGTTCATCGAAAAGGATTTATAAAATGGAACAGATTTACATTATTGCCAGCGTCTGGCTCGGACTGGCTGTTGTTTCTGCGGTTATCGCTCATCATCTGAGAATATCAATAGCGCTGGTTGAAATTATTATAGGCATGTTCGCGGCAACCGCTATTAATCATTACTGGGGCGCAGGTTCTTTCGGCAACGACCTTGAGTGGATAAGGTTTTTAGCATCGGCAGGGGCTGTTTTACTGACATTCCTTGCCGGCGCTGAATTGGATCCGAATGTTGTGCGCAAGAAATGGAAAGAGGTACTGATCGTAGGATTAGTCGGTTTCCTGGCGCCATTTTTGGGGTGCACGGCCTTTGCGCGATTCATTCTTCACTGGGATCCAAGTGCGAGCTGGTTGGCAGGCATAGCGCTCTCAACCACATCCATGGCTGTTGTTTATGCCGTGATGCTTGAAACAGGATTTAATAAAACGGAATTCGGCAAGGGCATCCTTGGCGCTTGTTTTATTAACGACCTCGGGACGGTGATTGCATTGGGGCTTCTTTTTGCGCCATTCAATTATAAAACAGTTGTTTTTATTGTGGCCAGCGTCATTATATTAGCTCTCCTGCCTAAAGTCACCTCATTCATTACAGATAAATACGGCCGCAAAACAGCTGCCATCCGGGCAAAATGGATTGTATTTGTGTTATTTGGTCTTGGGGCCTTGGCAATGTGGGCTGGAAGCGAGGCTGTTCTACCTGCCTATCTGGCCGGGATGCTTCTTGCGGAATTTGCGGCGCAGGAGCAGCTCTGGCTGAAACGTATCCGCACCTTAACCGTCGGTTTTTTAACCCCCTTCTATTTCATCAGGGCAGGATCGCTCGTTTCTTTAGGCTCCTTGATAGCCGCCCCCTTTGTCTTTTTGGTCCTTCTTGCGGGAAAGGTTATTTCAAAGATCTTCGGGCTTTACCCGGTCGTTGGTTTTTTTAGAAAAGATCGTTCAGAAAAGTGGTATTATACGTTGCTTATGTCAACAGGCCTGACATTCGGCACTATTTCCGCCCTGTTCGGCTTTTCACACGGGATAGTGACGAAGGAACAATATTCATTTCTGGTGGCAACTGTGATTGCGAGCGCCGTGATCCCGACGCTCATAGCCAATATATTTTTCTTGCCGAAACATCTTCTGAGTCAGAAAAAAAATATTGGCAAAATGATGGCTGAAGGCATTGATGAAGAGTAGATTTTACGACTCATAAGCTCTTTAATGCATAAAGATAAGAAGAACCATCCGGTAAATTGTCTGGTCCCCTGGGAAAAGACTATCATATTGAGGCGAATATAAAAAGCCATAACCAATGAACCTGCCTTGATTATGCTTGATAACTAGAAAGCATAATATCGGGGATTATGACTTTTTGAAATGGCCATACCCTCGATTTCAATAAGCCATTCTGGTCTGCATATATCCGCCCGAAGGTGAGACAGCCTATTAACTGTCCTCCAGAAAAAGGTTTTGTGTCGTGCCAATCGTTGGCAGGACTGAGCAAATGCACACGTTAAACTTTTAAAAGAAGAGGGGAATATGATAAATAAATTTGTTTCAGGATCTATTTGTGTAATCACTGTTGCTGCGATGATATTTATATCCAGCGGGATCAGTTTTGCGCAGGCTCAGGGCGCGCCGGAACAGGGAGGGACACCGCCTGCAGGGGCAGCGCCGGGTGGGACGCCGCCGGGAGGACAGGGCGGTGCCAAGCTGGATCAGACCCCGATGTTCAACGAGATTGATAAGAACAAGGATGGGAAGGCGACATCAGAGGAATGGAAGGCTGCAGGCGCGCCAGACATGGTATTTCAGATGGCCGATTCCAACAAGGACAGTCAGGTGACACTTGAAGAGCTTAGTGCCTCTTCTCCTCCGGCGGATGTTGACAAAGACAAAGACGGCAAGGCTTCTTTAACCGAAGTCAAGGAATTTTTGGCTACGATGCCTGCCCAGGGCAGTGGTGGAGCACCTGGTGGTGCGCCTGGCGGTACAGATGGAGGAGCTCCAACCGGTGCGGCTGGCGGTCCTCCGGGAGGCACTGCTCCTGAGGGAGGAGCAGCTATGCCTGCGGGTGGATTTGTCGCAAACAGCCCCCATGTAGGTGACGGAGCGACAGGCCAGGCCTTTATAGATCTCATGGATGCCAACAAGGATGGAAAAATCGATCATGATGAATGGGAAAGGACCAAGGTAAATACTGTCTATAAGAACAAACGATGGCCCAATTACAACAAGAACATGGACAATTATATTACTATTGATGAGGCCCCGCAAAAAGGTGTGAACTGGGAGGCAGCGCCGACAAATTAAAGTTTTATTAAAATAGAGATAACGACTTTAATAAAAGTGATTTAATTTATGGATTAGCATAGGCCTAAAAGAGCCTATTGCCTAATTACCTTTTCTTATTCAATTTTATAGAGCCCTCATCGGGATGAACGGTCTCGATGGGGGCTATTTATTTGGTATAATTTTGGATATCTTAAGACTGTACAATAAAATACAAAGATAAAGGCTCACCCCAATATATTGGTAAAAATGATAGGATAATTATGTAAACTCACGCTCCCCTTACTAAAAGCAGGGGAGTTGTTCCTTCATGTAACACTCTTTCTGCAACACTTCCCAACACTGTACGTCCAAGGCCAGCAAGGCCGTGGGTCGACATAGCCACTAAATCAGCACAGGTTTGTTTGGCTGAATTAATAATCTCTTCGGCAGGATTGCCAAACCTCACCTCAGTCTTCACTATCATGCCTTTATCTTTCAATCGTGTCCCTATAGTATTAAAATAATTTTGGGCAACCTCCTTGTTTGCCTCTATCTCCGCTTTTGTATAGACAATATAATGGTATTTGCCACCTTTAAATCCCGGATGGCCGGTTCCTAACACCTGAACAAGTTGTACCTCTACCTTTAATCTTGAAGCAAGCTCTTCAACATAAGGTATTACAACTTCACTTACTTTAGACCCATCCAGGGAAACAAGCATCTTACGCAGAACTCCCTTTTCACTCACATCAGATCGCACGCCTTTTGCTCTGATGAGATAAACTGGCCGGTTCGTAGCCCTTACAACCTTGTCGGCCACGCTTCCTAGGTCCCAGCGTTTGATGCCAGATTGACCATGTGTGGCCATGACAATCAGACCTACATCTGCCTTCTCAGCATAATCCACAATCTCCTCGGCAGGATTACCAGCCAGAATCACTGACTTTACTAAGGTCCCTCGTCTTTCGGATTTTTCTGCATGCTTTTCGGCACCTTGCTTTGTGGTCTCAACCATTTTATCCATATACGCCTTACGAAGATGCTGATGAGGATCGTTGGTCAATTCATTAACATATACCAAAGTGACTTCAGAATCTAACCTTCCTGCCAATTCCTCAGCATAAGGTACAGCTACCTCAGCTAATGCTGAACAATCCAAGGGAAGTAATATTTTCTCGTACATGTTTGTCCTCCTTTCAAGCCAACGATAAAACTGTAGTTTAACTTTTTTCAGTTTAATGAATTACCAATGAGATTTGATCCCCTGATCAAAACTTCAGCTAGGTGTTATTTATATTCTGTGTCCGGTGGTATGCAGAGCACGGGATAGGTAATGAACCTTAGAACCTTTTCTGCTGTGGTTCCAAAAAAGATTCTTTCTGTATCGCCAGCCCTTCCACCGCTTCCCATTATGATTAACTCCGCACCGTATTCTTGAGCCTTCCTATTGATCTCAAGATAGGGAACGCCCTCACAGACTACCGCCTCTGCCTGGATACCACTACGCTTTTCTGTGTTAAGAAATTCATGAAGTCTCTGCTTAGCCTCCATGAATAGATTTTTCTTGATTTGGCTCTCTTCCCCGAGATGGTTTGTGACGCAGCGTTTCACAAAATCAGAGTCAATGACATGGAGAGCGATGATTTGGTCAATCCTGTCTTGGAATATGTCACAAGCCTTTCTATAGGCTGCCTCGGAGCACTCTGAAAAATCCAGAGCCACCAAGATTGTTTTTAGACCATGCTCATTGTGTTTTTTATTAAACGAAGCCTGATTCATCTTTCTGTTCCCCCCGAAAGGACATTAAGACCTCCCTTTGCTGAATAACTTAATAAGTTCCAAATGGTTAAAAGTAAAAAACAGTGGAATAGTCGTCTATCTTCTTAAAGGGAGAAGATGAGCTCTGGCCTGTTTTTCATTAACAGTCACTAACGCCCCTTCGATTAATATTTTCTCGAACTGATTCAGTGATGATAGAACTAGATTTGATAAAGAGTTAGGTGAGATATCCTGTGTACGAACCTGGAACACACTGGGGGAGTCGGCATCTGTAGCCGCAAGAATAGCGCCAAAGTCAAGATCATGTGTAAACACAATATAATTATTGTTACGCGCCCATTCCATTATTTCACGGTCAGGGGCATTAGCCGCACCTATATGCGACCAGTGGATCGCTTCATGACCGGATGACTTCAATACCGCAACCCACTTGGGGGAAAGATTCATATCAATAACAATCTTCATGCCGTGCCCATAGCGATAGGGACTTCCATCTCTTCAACGCGCCATGCCGCATATCGCAAAGCATCGTCAATGTCTTCACCTTCAATGTATGGATACATATCCAATATTTCTTGCTTGGCATGTCCGGAGGCTATGAGACCTACAATCATCCCCACAGTAATTCTCATGCCTCTAATACAAGGTTTGCCCCCCATTATTTCAGGATTAAATGTGATTCTTTTCAGTTGTTCCATTTGGACTCCTAATTATTAAAAATATTGATTAAGATATACTCGGGAAACATATAAATGATTAAATAAAAAGGTAATAATGTCAATGAGATTCAGTCCCTGTGGATATCTTTACTTTGATCCCAGAATTATCGATTATCTTCAGCCTATTAATCGCACTTGAAATCTCCATTGTCCAATTGATGACAAATATCTGGCCAACCGAACTTGTTCCAATAGTCGACGAGGCCGATCTTTTTTACGAATGCTTTGAATCGCGGAGTCTGTCGAACTTCATGCATTACAGGGAACCAGAAAAAAAACCCTTGTACGCTATTAATTCTGACCGATTTTTCCATGGTATTCATTGCAAAATCAGGGTCGCCAAAATATGCTGCCCAAAGCGAAATAAGTGAGAGGTCACTACTGCCCAGGACATCCTCATTCTTAGTAATTCGGCGTAACGCCTCAAGCCCCTGTTCCGGTGATTCAAGATATTCCTTTGCCACATCAAAGATAGGGTCAGAATAGAGTATTTCCTCACTTGACAAGTTATTACCAGCGCCAAGGCGAACCATTGTTATGTGCAGATAGCCACCTTTCCACTTATCACCAAGCAATGCCATGCCACGCTCGTATTCCTCCTCGGCTCCTTGCAGGTCGTTTTGAAAGGCTAAGTTTAATATATATTGTTGACGAACAATCTGATTAAGAGGATCATTTTTGCGTGCTTCTGCCAAAATTTCATGAGCCTTTTTGAAATGGCCAGCCATATTATAAGATGTAGAAGTCATTGCTATCGAATTAACCGGCAACAGCCCGGTTGTAAGTCCAAAAGCTTTACGAAAGTCTGATTCCCCATCTATAAAGTCATCTTTCTCCCATTTTAATATCCCCAACATAAAGTAACCGTCTGATAAATTCGGTTCGAGTTCAACAGCCTTCTGGGCAGCAAATAGGGCGTCTTCATAGGCTGTTGTCGCCCCGTCAGCATTGGCGTTCACTTTAGATAATGTGTGATACATAGATTTTAATACCCATGCAAGTGCAAATTGGGGGTCTAGTGTTATAGCTGCATTAAGTAATTCTATATTTCGATTGGCAACATGCATGGAATCAACCTGGTCAACCTGTCCTAGGGCAGCCAAATAAAGCTCGTAGGCTTCCACGTTATCAGTGCCGCCTAACTGTTTAAGTGATTTATCTACTCCTAGTGTTACTTTGAGTTCATCTGCAACCGCCTTTGCAATGTCTTCCTGAACTGCAAAGATGTCTTTAAGCTCCCGGTCATATGTCTTTGACCAGAGGTGTACACTGTCCGTCGCGCGAAGCAATTGGGCAGTTATTCGAAGGGCATTACCTGCCTTTCTGACACTGCCCTCAAGGATATGATCAGCTCCAAGTACGCTGGCTATCTCCTGAACTGTTTTGTTTGAACCTTTGAAGGAAAAGGATGATGTTCTTCCAATGACATTCAGATCAGGTATTTGGGCAAGGTTGTTAAGTATTTCTTCTGATAAACCATTAACAAAGTATCCTTGGTCTACATTGGGTGAGTCGTCTGCAAATGGGAGCACCGCTACAGTCTTTTTGGCTTTTTGCACCTCACTGACAGTAGAAACTTCCTTGGTTTCAATTGCATGTTGGTTAAGATAGTATTTGTCAAATAAAAGGTATGCTACAGCCAGGACCAGCAACCCAGTAATTATGTAATTGAGCCTCTTTCCTGTCAGGTGTGTAATGCTTTTGGAAATAGGCACTTCTTTTGTGCGTTTAAGACCTTTCGGCGTGACTTCATAAACCCAGGAGAATATAAGCACAAGCGGAAAGAGAATCATGAGGAAGGCCGCCACTAGAGTTATAGACCACTCAGGGAGATGAAGTATCGGGAAGACAATGTCAACCGGGTGGATGATCAGCCATGCAGCAACCGCATAAGCTATACCCACCTTAACGACATTGCGTCTGCTAAGTTCCTTCCAGAAGGACATTGAGACCTCCC
>Ga0209287_10000488_pt1 | contig 23346 bp, 17 predicted proteins | sample PPLLak3cmMay2015_2_FD_187255 | JGI IMG/M metagenome (GOLD analysis project Ga0209287, IMG submission 187255) | Freshwater sediment microbial communities from Prairie Pothole Lake near Jamestown, North Dakota, USA - PPLs Lake P8 Core (1) Depth... | ecosystem: Environmental > Aquatic > Freshwater... | reverse complement strand
ATCTTTTGGAGCTGCAGAAACGATAACAGTCAGCTAAGGAGTCTGAGGTATGGAATCTACAAACATAAGCATTATCGGAGCATTCGTCGCCGGTCTACTTTCCTTCCTTTCGCCCTGCGTGCTTCCGCTCATACCTTCGTATATTACCTACATTACCGGGATTTCTTTCGCAGATCTGAAGGAAGAGCACACTTCCAGTGCGGTACGCAGGAAAACCATTGTTCATTCCCTGCTGTTCATAGCAGGTTTCACCTTTGTTTTTATGGCGCTTGGCGCTTCCGCAACCTATATCGGCAGTTTTCTCCAGGCGAAAATGGATTTTATCCGGAAAATCGGTGGGTTGTTGATTGTTCTTTTTGGTATTCATGTGACGGGGGTCGTAAACCTGGCGGTTCTCCTTGGAGAAAAGCGGATACGAATTCATAAAAAGCCTGCCGGATATGTGGGCAGCATCCTGGTAGGTGTTGCCTTTGCCGCGGGTTGGACTCCGTGTATCGGCCCCATCCTTGCGTCAATCCTCATGATTGCCGCCACTGAGGAAAAAGTTTATCATGGCATGATCCTGCTGTTCAGCTATTCACTGGGCCTTGGGACGCCATTTTTCATTTCATCGCTGGCGCTGCATAAATTTCTCGTTCTGTTCAACCGGTTCAGAAAGATGATCAGAATTTTCGAGATCGTAACCGGGGTGTTTCTGATTGTTGTAGGAATTCTGGTTTTCACCAATTCGCTTACTGCCATATCCCAATATGTTACCATCCTGTTTATGGGCGGTTTCCGATAGTTGCTTCAATTCTCATAAGTTCCGCTAAATCTGACGTACCTGTTCAGTATGGTTTTGCTGAAACCAAGGATATGTCCCCCTGCCGCAAGGGGCGGGGGACATATCCTTGCAATTTAAGTAGGGGCAGGCCCCTGTGCCTGCCCTTCTCTTCGTTATTTCTGTCATTTTACCCCCGCTATTTCCTGCTACGCACCTTGTCCTGTAACGACCATCCCTCTCATGAAATAGGCAAACCACTGCCTGCTTTCTGTGCAGAAACATGCATATTCTGTGTCCGACGCTGGGAAAAATCAGCTAATATCCTGTAATTACAAAGTTATGTCTGCTGGCATGGCTTGTGCTTTACTTCTCCGCAGCAACACCACAATCATGGATGAGGCAATGGGGCCTCGGAGATGTATTCTCCGTGGTCTTTTCTTTTTTCGGGGAGATACTATCATGACTACGATACCTGACGGCATGGTCATTATCGATGATACGACACTACGTGATGGAGAGCAAACGGCAGGCGTAGTCTTTGGCCTTCGGGAAAAATTGTCCATTGCCCGGATGCTTGATGATATCGGCGTCCAAGAATTGGAGTGCGGAATTCCCGCGATGGGTAAAGAGGAACAGGACTCTGTCCGGGCTGTGGTGGATTTGGGTCTGAATGCGCGCCTCATTACCTGGAATCGAGCCCTGATTAGTGACATTCGGGCAAGCATTGCTTGCGGGGTCACCGCGGTTGATATTTCTCTTTCCGTATCTGACCTGATGATTGCTAACAAGCTGCGCAAGGATCGCGCCTGGGTCATTGAGCAGTTACGGACAGCTGTTTCCTTTGCAAAGGAACATGACCTGTATGTGTCGGTTGGCGGTGAGGATGCCAGCAGGGCTGATAGCTCATTTCTCGTTGAATTGATGGGTATTGCCCATGAACTCGGTGGTGACCGATTTCGTTTCTGCGATACCCTGGGAATTCTTGATCCATTTATCATGTTTGAGAAGATTCGGACTTTGAGAGAAGCGGTTCCGGAGCTTCCCATCGAGGTACATACACACAATGATCTGGGCATGGCTACTGCAAATACCATTGCAGGAATCAGGGCCGGTGCCCGTTTTGTGAATACGACGGTGAACGGTCTTGGAGAGAGGGCGGGAAATGCCGCTCTGGAAGAAGTGGTTATGGGGCTGAAACTTGCCTGTGGCATCGATCCGGGCATAGAGACTCACCGATTTCATGAAATATCCCGTTTTGTGGGAAAGGCATCCGGGCGTCCTGTTCCGGATTGGAAACCGGTTGTCGGAAAGAAAGTGTTCTCCCACGAATCTGGAGTCCACGTTGATGGAGTAATAAAGAATCCCCAGAATTATGAGGGCTTTGACCCTGCCGAGGTCGGCCTGAGCAGATACCTTGTCCTTGGGAAACACTCTGGCACCAGCAGTCTCCTGGAACGCTTCAAAGAGTTGGGAATAATTCTTTCGCGGGAAGAGGCTGCCTGCTTGATGGAGCAGGTTCGCGAGAAATCTCAGGCGGCCAGGCGTCCTCTGAAGGATCGTGAATTGAGACGTCTGTATCGAGTCAGCAGCCCGCAATCGCCCACCCGTCTGGATTGTGTTTCTTGTTCTGATGTTTCTTGAACGGCTGGGTGGAATTGTCGAATACTTCTTTGGTCTGCTTTACCCGGGTCTGTCTGAGAATGTAGCTGTTACTGCTTAATTTGTGGGCAGTGTTGAGAGGTACACACGTTGGATACAAAGTTGCGTTATGAGTGGAACGACGTAACATAATAAAATAAAAAGGGAAATTATATTTGTTCTTGCTGGCATAGCCAATGCAATCACTGGTATAGATTGTAAAATAACCAGGAAGACATTGTGACTCACCTTGACCAGTAAGAACCAAACACAAAGACCTTTGGGGAGAATATTTCTCCGATACATTTTTTGAAAGGGGGAAAGAGGGCAACGTGGTTGGGTTGATTTCCCTGCAGTGTTGAGGGAAATCGCTGAAGGTTTCTGGGCTGTGAATTTCGTTAGATCGCTGGACCGAAGAAAGGTTCACAATTCGGTTGATATCATGAAGCAGAAATTCCAGAAAACGGGGGTATGAAATGAAGCTGGTAGAAGCAATTATTAAACCATTCAAGTTGGATGAGGTAAAGGATGCGTTGAACGAGCTCGGTATCATGGGAATAACCGTGAGTGAGGTCAAAGGATTCGGCAGGCAGAAAGGTCACACCGAGCTGTATCGCGGTGCCGAGTATGTTGTCGATTTTATCCCGAAAGTAAAGCTTGAAATTGCCGTGTCCGACGACATGGTGGCCAAAGTAATTGAAACAATCGAAAATGCAGCAAAAACCGGTCGAATTGGTGACGGAAAGATCTTTGTCATGCCGTTGGAAGAAGCCGTTCGTATCCGGACGGGAGAAAAGGGCGGAGAAGCACTCTAATTTACTATTTGGTGATCTGAAAGGAGACTTAAAAATGAAAAAAATAGGAATATTATTTGTTGCATGTGCCCTGTGTCTGGCTGCCATGGTTTCCACCGCAAAGGCCGAAGTCGTTGTTTCCGGAGATGTTTATGCCGGTTTCTACAACAAGTATCTATTCAGGGGCGTTGACCTGAGCGATAACAAGTGGGTTTCTCAGTTCGGTGCGGATCTCAGTTACAAGGGCCTCACCTTGAGCTACTGGAGTAATTTGCTTACTCACGATGGAACTATCTTTGGCGAGTCATTTGAATCAGGAGATATGAGCGAGACCGATATTACCTTGAATTACAATTTTACCCCGATTGAACTGCTGACCTTTAATGTCGGTAATACCTTCTACTCGTTGGATTTTAAAAATATTCAAGATACCAATGAAATCTACCTTAAAACAACGGTGAACACCCTCCTTTCGCCGACACTTTCGATCTTCTATGACTGGGATGAGTCGAAGGAGACAGGCCTCTTCTATTCTTTGTCAGTGGCTCACACCTTCGAACTGATGAAGGGTCTTGGGCTGAATCTTGGCGCCCTTGTCAGCTACAATCAACGGAATTATTCCGTAAGCGAAGCTTTCAGTAACTGGAATAACTATGAGTTGAGCACCGGCTTGGACTACACCATTACTGACAATTTCAAGCTGTCCGCCTCGTATACCTACTCGAATGCACTTAGTGAAAAGGCCCGCGATTTTGGCGGGATCAGTGACGAGAGTCTCTACGGCATCAAAGCGGCATTCATTTTCTAAAAATACTGTCGAGTGAATTCTCAATAACTGTCTCGTATAAAGATTCTTGAGAAATCTAATGGAGGTTATTATGAAGGTAAAAGCAATTAAAACCGCAGTCATGGCCGGCTCCCTGGCACTCATGACTCCTCTTCTCGCACTCGCAGAAGAAGTTGCCGCGCCTGCGGCTCCAACGCTGGACAGCGGCGATACTGCCTGGCTGCTTATCTCGTCGGCTCTTGTTCTCCTGATGTTGCCTGGTCTCGCCCTGTTTTACGGCGGTATGGTCAGAGCAAAAAACGTCCTGTCCACCATGATGCATTCCTTCGTGGTTATGGGCCTGGTAGCTGTGCAGTGGCTGGTTATCGGCTATACAATCGGTTTTGGCGATGATCAGGCCGGCGGTTTCTTCGGTGGACTGAACAAAATGATGTTCAGCGGTATCACCATTGACAGCCTGTCCGGTACCATCCCGGAATATATTTTCGCCATGTTCCAGGCCATGTTCGCCATTATTACCATTGCGCTGATTTCCGGCGCTGTTGCAGAGCGTATCAAGTTTTCCGCCTTCTGCGTCTTCGCCCTGGTCTGGACGACTCTCGTCTATGACCCGATTGCCCACTGGGTATGGGGCGGTGGCTGGCTTGCAAAGCTTACCCCGGCAGCGCTGGATTTCGCAGGTGGTACGGTTGTCCATCTCTCCTCGGGTATCTCCGCTCTGGCGCTGATTATGTTCCTTGGCAAGCGGCATGGCTTCCCCACAGAGCGTATGGCTCCTCACTCACTCCCTCTGACCCTGCTCGGCACAGGACTCCTTTGGTTCGGCTGGTATGGATTCAATGCCGGTAGTGCCTTGGCCGCCAATGGCACCGCGGCACTGGCTTTTACCACCACGACTGTTGCTCCGGCTGCGGCTGGCCTTGCCTGGATGTTTGCCGAATGGATCCACGCCGGTAAGCCAAGCGCTCTCGGTTTTGCTTCCGGTGTCGTTGCCGGACTGGTTGCCATAACACCGGCTGCCGGTTTTGTAACTCCGGGCTGGGCCTTGGTAATCGGTGTTGGCGCAGGCGTCGTCTGTTACCTTGCCGTCCTCATGAAAGCCAAGTTCAAGTATGATGACTCCCTTGATGCCTTTGGTATCCACGGTGTCGGCGGTGCTTTTGGTGCCCTGGCAACCGGCGCTTTCGCAACTGTCGGCGCAACCGGTCTTATTGCGGGCAACACCGCGCAGTTCTTTTCCCAGGTCATAGCAGTAGGCGCTGCTGCTGCCTATGCGTTCATAGTAACCTGCATTATTGCTTTCGTCATTGACAAGACTATCGGTCTCAGAGTTGACAAAGAAGATGAAATCATCGGTCTTGATCAGACTCAGCACTCCGAGTCCGGGTACAATCTGTACTAAGCTATTTTTCACTGTTACCGGAAACGGTACAGTCCAACTGCACCGACATGGAAAGCCGTCCTTTTGGGCGGCTTTCCATGCGCAGACCATGCAACCAACTCTCTTCTTTTCCAGTGGAATTGCCATGGACAAACCATTTGTCAAACATATGCCGCTGGATGGCCAAGCAGAAGATAAACTGCTCAGACGCTTGGCAAGTAATGAGAAAATGGCGGAGCTGGGCCGTCTTTCCGCAGGGATCATTCATGAAATCAATACCCCGCTTTCGGTAATTGCCGCTGCCTCGCAGATGGTCCTCTGTGAGCCGGACCTTCCGGAAGCGGTAACCGAGATGGTTGAGCGGATTCATCAGGAAGCTCAGCGCCTGTCTCAGCTCACTCGCGGGATACTTTCCTTTTCTCGCGAGGAGGACGCTGCGGAGGGTGAGTCGGACATCAACCTCACCTTGCGCGAAGTCCTGTCATTTCTCAAATATGAGATTCAGAAACGCTCGATCAGTGTCGCTGAAGAACTGGATCCCCATCTGCCCCTTGTAAACGCTAATCAGAACCTTCTGAAGCAGATTTTTCTTAATCTCATCATGAATGCACTCCAGGCAATGGGTAGCAGTGGCCGCCTTACGGTTGACTCAACCCTGACCGAAGAGATGGAAGTACGGGTTCGTATCCAGGATAGCGGTTCCGGTATCCCCTTGGATACCCTTGAGAAGATATTCACTCCTTTTTATACCACCAAAGAGCCGGGTGTCGGCACGGGACTCGGTCTGTATGTTACCAGGAATAATATGGAACGCCTCCATGGCAGCATTCAGGTGCAAAGTTCGGAAGGAGAGGGTGCCTGCTTTACACTCTTTTTCCCTGTGCTCTGATGTTGTAGAAACTATCTTGCCTTGCCGGAATTCAAAACTGATGCTCTCGCAAAAAGTCTCCACTACCGCTTTTGTCGTCATTCCCGTGAAAACGGGAATCCAGGAATTTCAGCATAGTACACAAACCCTGGATACCCGCCTACGCGGGTATGACGATATTTTGCGAATCCATCAAAATTGTACTGGCGACTTTCCTTCCCATGATGTAACTAACGTAGGTCTTCCCTCTTGCAAGAACCCATACTTCTGATATTATAGATAAAATTCCGCTGACGGAACACGGGTCTGGTGAGAGATCAGGTTCTCATACCTGTGGTAATCGTTAAATGCCCGGTGTGCCTGATTACCTGGCCAAAATGGGTAGAATATTTTGGAGTGGATACAATTGTACACTTGCATCTGTCTGGAGGGCTATGTATGAACGTCTTTGAAATTGCGATGGAAAAGGAACAAGAAGTCAAAACCTATTATGAAAAATTAGCGGAAGAAACCCCGCACCTGGGGATAAAAAAGATTTTTACACTTCTGGCTGCTGATGAACAAAAACATTTTGATGCCGTGCAAGCCATGGGAAAAGAGTCTGGTTGCAGGATTCCTGCTGATTCTCCGGCGCTGGATGCTGCGCAGAAGGTGCTCGGCGACTTTTTCGGCGAGACGGGGCCAGCTTCCAAGCTGAAGAAAAGCTTGGACAGTTACCGTCATGCCTTGCTTGTTGAAGCGGAAAGTGTTCAGTTCTACGAGGGTCTCCTTGAAACGGTACAGGACAAGGCTATGAAAAAGGTGCTGACTACGATTCTCAGTCAAGAGAGGGAGCACTACAATATTGTCGAGAACCTCTATGATTACGTATTGAAACCGGAGTATTTTCTGGAGTGGGCAGAGTTCAGCAACCTGCGGAAATTGTAGCGATACGGCATGGAGATTGATTATCTTGATATCGCGGTTCAGGCGGCAAAGGCGGCCGGGCAGATCCAGCGAGAGAGACTTTGGGGCGAATATTCGATAGACTTCAAGGGTGACAAAAATCTCGTGACCGAAGTTGACAGGTTATCGGAAGAGGCCATCCTTCGTCATCTCCGCACCGCATGCCCCAACTGCGATGTGCTTGCCGAAGAAAGTGGTGCCTGGGACAGCGGTTCTTCTCTGCGCTGGATCGTTGATCCTTTGGACGGTACGACAAATTATGCTCATGGCTTCCCATGGTTTGCCGTTTCCGTAGCTCTTGAGGTTTTCGGCGAGATCCACGTGGGGGTAGTATATCACCCGATGATGGATGAGCTTTTTACCTGTGTCCGTGGCAACGGTGCCTGGTTGAACGGCAGGAAGATCTCTGTATCAAAACGCCAGCCACTGAAAAGCTGTCTGCTGGCAACCGGATTTCCCTATGACAGGACTGAATCCAACGAAAACAATTTTGACAATTTTCTGCAATTCCAGCTCGCAGCTCGGGCCGTTAGAAGAGCCGGTGCCGCGGCCCTTGATCTCGCCTATGTTGCGGCAGGAAGACTGGATGGTTTTTGGGAGTGCAAACTCAATCCATGGGATGTGGCGGCCGGCAAGCTTCTGGTTGAAGAGGCGGGAGGGACGGTAACAAATCATGCCAACGAGCCATACTCTATCAAAGACCATCGAATACTTGCAGACAACGGACGTATCCATCAGGAAATGTTGAAAATACTTGCCTCCAGAAACACAATCCCCACACTTTGACTGACTCTCAATTCATTTCAGTGTAAATCAACGGATTTCTCATCTGTCGCGGCAGCAAGAAACTTTGCTCATACTAACCTGCCTCGCGCTTTTTCTGGGGAGAGGTTTTCTGTGCCAGCCGGCCTGTGTGGAACTTTCCATCCGGAAACTCCAAAACAATGCTATCCCCCATTGGGCTGGGGCTTTCTCTGAGTCTCTCGTACGGCTTTATGGCAAGACAGTGAAAGCAAGGAAAGCGCTTGAATCCAGCAGGTAGCCCGTTCTGTGTCTCGGGTGGCGCCCGATTACGAGAGGCTTCGAGGAAGTTCCAGCCCAGCACCTGCCGAGACTTTCCGGATGGACGCTAACTAAATGCTATGTTCTCAGTTCAGATGCTGAATCAGTGGTATGCCTGAACGTAAATGTTTTGATTGAAAAGGCTTGTAACAGAGGGCTGAGAAGGTCTTTCGTCGTTGACAATACCCTGATGAAGGTGCTATGTATCAGCAGAATAAATAAGTAATTCCAATTCCATATCAAGGCCCTCTCAGCGTTGGCTCGTCTTCAGCTGCTCAACGTACTCTTCAGTACGCCTCGCAGCCTCAATCCTCGCCGCCTTGAGATCATCCTTGACCTGGAATTGGTATAAAACGGTTTTTGGAAAGGGCGGAATGGTAGTTATTCATCACGTGCATACTCACTGGGTACGGTTTGTCCTGGCGCTCGTTGTGCTGGTGTGTTTTTCTGTTTCCACCCATGCAGCCGAACTGGATGATTATTCGGTCTTCATTGGCGGGTTCACTGCCTTTCAGAACCAGGACTATCGTGGCGCTGCCAGCAAAATGTCGCAGTTTCTCAAGGAATACCCAGCCACTCCTTTGCGCGATATGGCCCTTTTCTGGCTGGCGAGAGCCCACTTTCGTCTTGGAGAGAAACGCGAGGCTGCTCGCTATATGGCTCTGTTTCTGAAAGAAAACCCGGATACCCCGTTGCGGAACGCCGCAGAGCCTGAGTTGATTGCACTTGCTCGAAGTTATGATGAGCAGGGTGAGTCCTTCGTCGTCCGGGCTGATGAAAAACCTGTTGCCGAAGCGCAGGATCAAAAGACCATAGTGGCAGCGGCACCTGCTGCCAGAGCGGTTGCCGACCAGGCACGGACCGAGCAGTTGAGCACCGGAAAGCCTTCTGTGCCTGTTTCTGTCGCCACTTCGGAAAAAATTGACTCTTCGCGCGAGGTGCCTGCTCTGACCATGAAGGAGCGGGCGATCAATGAATATCGCTCAGTCCAGGAGAAATTTCCTGGAACGAAGGCTGCTTCAATTGCTGCTGAACGGTTGAGGGAGCTTCACGTGGGAACTCCCGCATCTGACAGTACTCTTGGACGCGTCGCAGAAAGCCCTCGGGGGGGGAAGGCCGCCAATGTTGTAACTCTTGAAGTTGGACAATTCGCTGCTGCCGATCTTTCCGTTCGCCCCTTAAAGGAAAGCTCGGAAGCAGGAGTGAAGATTTCAATTCCCTTTGAAGTTGTCAATCGCGGCAACGGAACTGACAGTTTTGTGCTGGAGGAGGGCTTCCCCGAGGAATTTAATGCTCGGATAGCCGCCGCAGGTCATCCGGAGATATCGCTTGCATCTACTCCCCAGCTGGCCCCTGGAGAGAGTTTTTCCGCTATTGTTGATCTGACAGTTCCTGCTGCCATTATTGACGGGCAAAGAAGTGCCTATCCAGTAAGGCTGGTCTCAAAGTTTGATCGGGATCATTCACTGTCGAAGGAAATATCGCTGGTTTTTTCAGCGCCGCTGCTCAGGATGGTCGTAAGGCCCGATAAGGAGATTGTCCTACCGGGTGAAGCGATTACCTACCGGATGGCGCTCTTGAACGTCGGAAGTGCAGCAGCTAAGAAAATTTCTTTCTCACTCAGTTATCCTGCCCAATATGAGCCGGTTGAGCCGCTTCCCGCTGGATTCCGGCGTGACGGAACGTCCCGGCTTGCTGTTGCCGAGATGGAAGTTGGTTCCGGGGGGCGAAAAGAATTTACCGTCGCATTCCGCTTGAAGGATGAAGCACTTGCCGGTCAGGAGCTCTTTTGCCGGGCAGAGTTGCACAATAGTGCCCTGCAACTGTCAGAGGCTTTTCTTTCCTCTGCGGCCATGGTAGGAAAGGTAAGCGGCGTGGCGGTCAGGATTCAGAACGAGAGTCGTACCGTCTTGCCGGGTGAAAGGGTTGTTATCCCTGTCAGTGTGATCAATACGGGAAATTTCCGGGAAAACATCACAATTAAGACTTCCATACCTTCTTCGATACGGTATGCCATGTATAGAAATGGCGGCAGCGGCGTTACACAGACGGATGAGCTTGTTACCGGTTCTATCAGTTCACTTTCACCACGGGAAGTGGTGTCACTTAAAATCGAACTGTTTACTCCAGCCGGTGTTGCCGATACATCTGAAACGTCCTTCACGGTTACCTTCGAACCGGAGAGCGACCGTTCCAAGTCCACAACAGCGTCAGTGCACCTTGTTTTTTCTCGGCCTGTCGTGACCCTTGAAATGGAGGCAAAGAGTGGACGTCTCAAGCCGGGCGAAATTGCCCATCTTGTTCTCAGTGCCGTTAATAATGGTTCGAGCATGGCAAAAGATGTTGAAGTGACAAGTTATTTGCCGGTGCGAATTGAAGTCGTTGCATCGGAACCTGCAGCTGTTGATGGTCAGAAGGGTGAACATATCTGGCGATTCTCCGAACTGGGCCCGGGAGAGAAACGAAGCATAGTACTGGCATACAGGATTAAACCGGGCGTTGCCGCAGGTACAAATCTCCAAATTGAAAATCGTTTCAGATACAAGGATCAACTGGGTAATTCGTACTGATTCATTAGCAGGCCTGGGTGTCTTTTCGCTTCTACCTGGTTTTCTGGATTCAGGTGCAGTTCTTGCGCGACAGTACAGGTGTCCTGATGTTTGTCTCAGGGACGAACTCTGCGGACGAGGGAGAGCATGACAGCCAGCAAAATTATTCCAGCAACTGATGCTATGACGCAATCCGGAATCGCTCCCCTTGTGTGGATCTGGTTCCCTGCAACCTTTCTGCTCTGTCTACTTTTTTTCTTGACGTGTTCTCCCGCTTTCGCAGGGGAATACCTCCTCTATCAGCCGAATCCGGTGGAGAGTGATGCGTCTCCGCAGCCTGGAGAAGGTGTCTTGGTGAAGAAAATCACTGTCAGGCGGGGGGATACCCTATCGGCCCTTTCCCGACAGTTCTCTGGGAAAGCCACCTATTTCCCGCAGATACTCCTGTTTAATAAAATACGTAACCCGAATCTGATCTATGCCGATCAAGAACTGCTTGTTCCTCTCTCCAGACCACTTCCAGCGCAAAAGCTACGGCTCCCGGCTTCAGGGATGCCTGCCAAGTCCCGTGCTCGGTCCGCTACCCGTAATCAGACACAAGCAATTTTAAAAAATAGTGTCAAGAAGGAAGTGCCATCAGCCGAGCGGCAGCTTTATGCGCAGGCTGAAGCTTTTTTTGCTCAAGGGAGATATCATGAGGCCCTTGACGGGTTTAACCTTTTTCTGAAAGAGTACCCGCATTCCTCGCTGGTCCCCGAGGCAATCCTGTATCGGGGCGACTGCTTCCTCCGTCTTTCGGGGAGCTAGAATCTGGTTTGTCTCCTCGTACGAATTACTCTCCGTTTCTATCAAGCATCAAACATAGCGTACGTCTGGATAAATGTCCTTTTTTGTGCCTTTATTCGCAAATACTTTTTGCACTAAGTGTTTTGTGCTCTACACGGGTGCTAAAGTAAACCCTATGTCCTGAGTCGACAGTATCCTTGCGGTATGTTAATGATAATATAGATCTCATGGAGATATCTGGCGCTCAGTTATCACCCGATATGATTAGTTCGGAGATGCTTCGAAGGAAGAAAGACCCCACGATAAATGATTAAAAAACATTGACATTGAAGATAGTTGCGTGCGATATATACAAAATATGAGGGTTCTGTATGCTTAATGTTTTTGTTATTTCCAGTGATAAAAGAGTTGATACCCTCATAGGGTACTTTCAGCCCTTTTTTAAGAGCAAGATACGCTGTGCCTCCGACTTTGACAACGGCCTGAAGGAAGTTTTCGAAAATCGGCCGTCGGTAGTTTTTATACAGAGCACGATTGGAACCGTTTCTGGTGAAACGGTGTCGAGGCATATAAAATCGCTCCTCGGGTCAGCATCGCCGCGAATTGTCTTCATGGGTGACATTGATAGTAAAGGCAAGAAAGGGACAAGCTGGTGTGATGACTGGATAAACGTCAGCGACTCAGCGCAGCAGTTGCAACAGGACTTTGCAGAACTTATTTCTCGAAGCTTTCCGGAGGATTGGCGGGAAATTCAGCATGAGATGGATAAAACTGCATCCAGTGCTGCTGATAGCGCTCAAGATGATAGCAGTTCAGAAGAGGGGATTCCTGGTTATGTTGTATCCCGACAGGGGGGGGCTGGGCACGCGGAAGTTGATGTGATTGGCGAGGCTGAAAATACATCGGTCCCGCAGAAAAGTGCTCGTTCTGGAACTGATATTTTGGGATTGAGCAGCGATATCGTAGAGGAAGAAGAATTCCCGGCCTATCAAAACCTTTATGATGACCCTTTGCTGGAGAGTGTCCTTCCCCCGCCGAAGCGTTGGTTCTCTGCGAAGTTTTTGACGGCTTTCATCCTGCTGGCAGTGGCGGGGATTGGTATCTACTTCTGGATGCTACACAATGGCGACAGCAAGATTCCTGCGACGCTTCCTCCTGTTAAGAATGCAGACCGTACAGCAACACCAGCGAAAAAAATCAAGGGCGGCATCAAAGGGCTGCCGTCTTTTGTGCGTAGTGAATGGCGTGATGCTCCGTATGCGTTGCAGCATCCAGGATGGGAACGCTATGTTTCACCAGAGGTGGATTTCAGGATATTCAGGGAAAAGGACACGATAAAAGCTCTTCAGGGAATTAGCCTTGGTAAAAGAGGAGTTTCCAAGGCCTTTCTGGACAAAATTCTGGCACAGCTGGGACTCAACGGACCTTTTCCGGCTGGCAAAGAAGTTTTGAAAAACGGTTTTTTGGTGAAAACTTTTGTTTTTCCCGGGGTGGCTGAGCTCGTCACCTACCACGAGCAGGGTGGTACTGAAATCAAAGCCTTTGTACTGGAGTTTTCCTGAGAAGTATTTTGTTGCGCACTGTAATGTCTTGTGACATTAGTCTTCCCCTACTCTGGCAAGAGGGTAAATTTACTGCTGGTGCTTTATTGACGGAGGTAGCGTGAAGCGGTACACCTGGCGACTGTTTTTTACTTTTTGTGTGGTTGTTATTTTTATGGCACTGGGTACTTCCGACTCCTTTGCCTTGGATCCCATGTTTGAACTTGATACAAAGGCTCTTCGCAGCAAGAATCCCCTGATCCCCAAAACCCCAAAAACCTCGAAAACTGATAAAGCGGTGTCTAAAACGCAAGCTGCTGGTGGACCTCTCCAAAAACCACAATCTGACAGTACAGAAATAACAAGGCTCAAAGGAAAGCATGGTTCCCGTCGCGGAAGAGCTTCTTCGGGGCGTCGTACGAAACTGCTCCGAAAGTCTCAGGAGATAGCTAGGGCAAAGAAGCATCGTGAAATCAGAAGGGAGCAAGTATCCACGTCAGGTTCTCCCGGGATGGTACTGCACTCTTTTCGCATGGCAGCTGGAAGGGAGGGATCAATCCAGTGGACCAGGGATGTTTGGGACCGTCTCCTCCAACCCGGCCGGTATGAAAATGGTCCCCTGGTTGTTCAGGGGAGGAATTTTTCCCTTTCTCTTGATCCAAAACGATATCCCGTGTTTCCAGCAGCTGATGGCGGGAAGATTATTATTGATGAAGGGATGACCCTGTCACCAATGGTAAAAACTATTCTGACGGAGAAAGATCCCGGGATCAGAATAGTAATGGGCAACCCTGCTGACCGGAAGAGATTTTTCTCTTCGTTGCTTGCGGCAGCAAAATTTTATTCAGTTGAAGAGAATTTTGCCGTAGATTTTGGTGCTGACCCGAAACTGACCGTTACCTCTGATTTTAAGATAGAGAAGACCTCGGAAAGTCTGTTGAAAAATGATGTTGTGCTGGTCAATGTGACCGGGCAGCATAGGGGCATACCCCCGCAGTTGATTTCTTTCCTCGATAAAGAGGGTTTCCATGTGATTGACTCATCTCCGGCTTTTAGCGAGTTATCGGATGGCCGTAAGGTGTTGTACAGCATTGAGGGGAGTCGCCAGGATACGATAGTGGACGAACTATTCACGGCGCTCTCCGCCCCATGTGAGAAAAACAAGGATCTGCTGCTTGATGACGGTGCTCTGAGCGGTGTTACGTTGTCTGTGAGAGCTGATCGTTACAGTGAGGGTAACAAAAGAAAAGTAGTTATTTCTTTTTCCGAAAAAAACCCTGTGCAGTATACTTTGTTGCGGCTTCTTGAACTCAAAGGGTACCGGGTTGTCATGCTCAATCCGGAAGACGACTTCAGGGAGATTTCTGAAAAGGTACTTTCTTCCTTGGGGTTACCCGCGGTATACGGTATGCAGCCGCTCTGGGTAGACGACGGGACCCCATTCAATGTGAGGCTTTCCGGGTTCGTGTTGACGGGGAACGGACGAAATGGTGCACGCAGGTTTCTGACAAATGTTCCCATAGATCCGCTTGTGGGAGAACTTGCCAGATACAAAGGGTTCGATGTCGTAGTACAGTGACGCCAAGGGGCTGTGGCCCAACAGGAAAATTTGTATGTCAATAAAGAAACTCGGTGAAATCCTTCTCGAGAGCAACCTGATAACCGAACCGCAGCTTCATGAGGCTCTTGAACTTCAGAAGTCATTTCCCGGTGAAACCATCGGCAGGCTTTTGTGTCGGCTTGGTTTTCTCAAGGAGTCTGACCTTAATTATATCCTGGAACAGACCGGTAAACGAAAAAAACTGGTGGATATTCTGCTTGAACAAGGTTTGGTAACCGAGAAAAGTATCGAACAGGCTCGTGTCTCGAGCAAAAAAGATAACATCCCCTTGGGAAAATCTCTTGTCAAGCTCGGGTTTTTGACAGAAGCGCAGATGGCACGGACAATCTCTGCCCAATACGATCTGCCGTTTGTTTCTCTCGGTACTATGCAGACTGATCCGGATTTTGCACGTTTCATAAACGCCAGCTATGCCCAAAAACAGCAGATCGTTCCGATCTCCAAGATCGGCAGTACCCTTACCCTCGCCATGGCCCAACCCATCAAGCTTACAGAACTGAAAGAGCTTGAGACAGCGACGCGACTGAAGATAATTCCCGTTATTGCCCTAGAGTCTGAAATCCTGACGGCACAACAGCGACTCTACAAAATCCAGCAAGCCTCCTCTTCCCTTTCCATTGAAGATGAAATGAACCTCGATATTCCCGACAGTATTTCGGAGATCCTTACCAAGACTGACTTTTACGATGAGCCGGATATTGAAGACGAGGTAAAGAAGGTAACGGAACGGGACAGCGTAATTGTGAAGCTGGTCAATAAAATTATCTATGACGCTTACCAGAAACGGGCATCAGACATCCATATTGAGCCATATCCCGGCAAGAACGATATCATTGTCAGGATTAGAATCGACGGACGCTGCAAGATTTATCAGAAAATCCCCTACAAATATAAATACGCAATTCCCTCCCGTATCAAGATCATGTCGGATCTGGATATTGCTGAGAGACGAAAACCGCAGGACGGCAAGATTAATTTCAAAAAATTCGGACCAATAGACGTTGAGTTGAGGATTGCCACCATGCCCACGGTCGGGCAGCTTGAAGATATTGTTATCAGGATTCTTCACACTGGCGACCCCATTGCCTATGAAAGTCTCGGTCTTACTGAACGGAACAAGCAGGTCTTCGAGAAAGCGATTACAAAACCGTACGGTCTCATTCTCGTTGTGGGTCCTACCGGCGCGGGGAAGACAACAACCCTTCACTCGGCGATTGCACTGATAAATAAACCTGAGACGAAGATATGGACCGCAGAAGATCCCGTGGAGATTACCCAAAAAGGTTTGCGGCAGGTACAGGTAAATCCCCGCATCGGTCTTACCTTCGCGGCGGCGCTTCGCTCATTTCTGCGTCTGGATCCCGATATCATTATGGTTGGCGAGATGCGTGACGAAGAAACAGCGGCGATAGCCATTGAGGCTTCTCTGACAGGGCACCTGGTTTTTTCGACCCTGCACACCAACACCGCTCCTGAGACGCTGACCCGCCTTCTGGACATGGGAATAGATCCATTCGCTTTTGCTGATTCACTGCTGTGCGTTCTGGCCCAGAGGCTGGCTCGGAGACTCTGCAACAATTGTAAACGAGTGTACCGTCCCGATGCAGTCGAACTGGAAGAGATAATTGCCGAGTACGGGGTAGAGCAGTTCCGCTCCAACGGCCTGGTGTTCGATGACTTGACGCTAGCCGAGCCGGTTGGCTGTGAGGAATGTGGTAATACAGGCTATCATGGTCGTCTCGGTATACATGAACTTCTTGAATGTAGCGATGAGATCAAGGGGCTCATCAAGAGAAAGCCTGAAGTGACGGAGATCAGGCAAACGGCAATTTCCGATGGCATGACCACCCTGAAGCAGGATGGTATTCTGAAGGCATTCCAGCACTTGACAGATATTCATGAAGTACGCAGGATCTGCATTAAATAAATTCCTTTCCCCCTTGCTTTTCCCCCCTTCTCCCCGCTATTTATTCGTGCCTGCGCATTGTTTGAAATGGACGACATTTTCGCAGAATTTAAGTCCCGTCTCCAAGGAGATTTTGTTTTCTCTTACAAGCCGAGCCAAGGCGATATCAATGGATTCATACTCTTCAGATGACTGCTGGAGCATGCTTCTTATCTGGTGGGTTTTCCCTTCACGGATCAGGTTTCTGGAGCGGACGCTGCCGATAAGTTTTTCCAGAGCAAGGACAACGCCGGTTTTGTTGATCTTTGGGACTAACCGCTGATTCAGGATCATTACGAAGCTTTCCGCCAACTGAACCCTGATCTGCTGTTGCTGCTGTGGAGGAAAAACGTCGATGATCCTCTCTATGGCTGAGGTGGAGGTATTGGAGTGCATGGTGCTGAGAACCAGGTGCCCGGTTTCGGCGGCCTGGATTGCTATGGCAAAACTTTCCGGATCACGCATTTCACCAATAACTATGACATCCGGGGCCTGCCTGAAAATATGCCGGAGTCCCTCGTGAAATGAGTCTGTGTCCAAACCGATCTCGCGCTGGTTGACATTGCTGCACTTATGCTTGTGAAGGTACTCGATAGGATCTTCTATGGTGATGATGTTGCAGTGTCTCTTCCTGTTGATCAGGTCGAGAAGGGCTGCAAGGGTAGTCGTCTTTCCATGTCCGGTAGGACCTGTTATAAGGATGAGTCCCTGGGTCTTGAGGGCATATTCCTCAATCCATGGCGGCAAGCCGAGTTCCGCGACTGTTGGAATCGTTTCATTGATGTGGCGGACGGCTATGGAAATGGAGCTTCTTTGTAGATAAATATTGATTCTGAACCTGCCGATATCCGGATAGGTGTGGGCAAAGTCCAGCTCTTTCATCCGTTCGAATTCCTCTCTTTGCGTCACGCTCAACAACTCCCGAGCATAATAGAGAGTATCCTGTGGGGTCAGGAAGGTACTTGATATCCTGACAACATCAGTATCTTTTTTTAGGCAGGGTGGTGCCCCCGCCGACAGGAGGAGGTCTGATGCTTTCTGATCTACAAGCATTTTGAACAATTGTTTGAGCTCGGTCAGATCGGAAAGGTGGTGTTGCTTCCTGACATGTGCTTCGATATCCGCACCCCTGAGTGGTTCAGACAATTTCCCACCCAGATCTTCAATAATATTCAGCGCGGCGTTTATCTGGATAGCGGCCATTACGACCGGCTGAACACTCCTGCCGATAAAAAACTCGATTTCCTTGACGGCGTTATAGTCGTGCGGTTGAACCATGGCAACGATGATACTTTTGCTGCTGGCCGCAATCGGCAGAGCTTCATGCTGCTTCATTTTTTCGAAAGGCAGCAGATTTATTACCGTGTGATCGATTTCCATGTTGTAGAGGTTTACGGTGGGAAGGCCCAATTGCAAGCCTAGCGGTTCCTGTAGTTCCTCCGCCTTCAGGTATCCAAGTGTGAGCAGGACCGATCCGAGATGCTCACCCGTTTGTGTCTGGACTTTTAAAGCCTTGGCTAGCTCAACTTCAGTGATTAGCTGGCAGGCTAGCAGGATTTCACCCAGCTTCATGTCTTTTGATTCAGGTAATGATATTTGCATGATTGACACCCTTAAGAATATCGCTTAATGACTGAGGACTTCTGTGAAATGGGTTATTGTATTTCTAGGAAATATAATAATGCGAGAAATATTGCAATGAAATAATGCTCTGTAGCACATAATCAATTATGATGCTTTCGCAAATTCGCTGAGCTGTCATCTCGACCGACAGGGAGAGATCTTGTAACCAGTTGTAAAAGCAAGATTCCTCCCTCTGGTCGGAATGACAAAATGTAGCGTATTCACACTTTTTGCGAGTGTATCAATTATGGTTAACTTATTTAGTTTTCATCCGGAAACGGTTCTTTTTTGCCCTGGCTGTGTCAATCCGTGGGCTTACTTGTGCGGCGTACCTGTGTACGCCTCCGCGCAACCCCTTGATTTTCTTGCCAGGACAAAAAATCCCTCGTTTCCGAATTGAAAACCAATAGTTTCACATCCGGAGTTTCCGGATGGAAACTATTTATATATTTTACCGGCCTGGAAACGCCAGAATTCAGACTTTGGTGGTTGCCGATGGAAGTTCAGAACATCAAAGGAGTCTAAAGGAAAACATAACAGCATTACTGTAGTAATATTTGATAATATGCAAGTGTTAGGCTATAATTATAGTCAAGAAATAACAGAATAACTGACCGGACATTACACAAGTACGTGACTTGTCAGGGGAGGAAGAAATGAAAGATATCTTTGAAACCCTAGAGGCGGATGATTCGTTCCGAAACCTTGTCGATGCCTTGAAAAGTGCGGGTCTGGAGGAGACCCTGAAAGAAGCAGGGCCTTTTACCCTATTTGCTGCGGATAACGTTGGTTTCCTGAAACTGAGTCTTGAAGAGATTCTGGCTGACAGCAAATTATTGAAAGAAACACTACTCTATCACCTTGTGGAAGGTAAGTTGTCCGAAGAAGACCTCCGGGCAATGGATTGTTCTCCTACGCTGAACGGTAAAACTCTGGCTGTTAGAGTCAGGCATGGGGTGCTGGTTGTTGACAACGGAAACGTGACCAGGGCTGACATTGAATGTTCCAATGGTGTCATTCACGTGATCGATTCCGTTTTCAGGCCTAGTTTGTCGGGCTGGTACGGGGATTGTGGCTGCTGCTGAAGGGTGGTAGAGGGGAAAACACCTCCACCCGTAGACCCCGTGCCGAAGCGGATACATAGACGAAGATCAGGTCGATCAGACCCGGAGTCGGGGGAGTGGTCCTGTAATCATGAGTAAAACGGGCAGTAAAGGTACGAACTCTGCTGCCTGAGGGTTTATTCACCCCGGCCAGGACCGCATCGATGGTTTGCCGTGGCAGCGTCTCCCTGACCGGTCTCCATTCCACGCTGAAAAAAGATGGTATGACCCCTGCTGAGGGATATTCTCCCAGGCAAAAATCGTAGCAAAGTGCATCCTGGAAGTCACTGATCGCTTCCTTGGGCAGGGTTCCTTCACTGAAATGCCAGATTCGTTCAAAGAGACCCTTTAGCGAGACCTGTACGGCTTTCGTCTCCTTTTTCATGAAACTCGCCATGGTGTCGAAAAAGTCTGTCAGCGGGAGATATCTTGCTACTGTTGCGAGCGAGCGGCTGAAGCGCTCGCTGTTGAAGTAAAGATCCAGAAGTCGGGATAATTCCTCGATGTGTCCTATTTCGTCGAAGGAGAGGTCAGGTGTACGCAATATCGTGTAGGGAGGAGTTGCGGAAAAGGCGTACTCTTCCCGGACAGCAATCTCGGTCATGGGGGAACCTTTGAGGACTTTTAACGGTTCGACCTGAATGTGATGGGGGTTGACGGGAAAGAGTCGTCCAAGGGAGGTGAGAAACCCCTGGTAATCTTCGCCCGGCAGTCCGGCAACCAGGTCCAGATGGACCGTCACTCCGGTTTCATCCCTGAGTCGTTTTACCATGGCCAGAAGAAGATCCGGGTCACTTTTTCTGCTCACGCGGGAAAGAGTTTCCTTGCCGGTTGCCTGAACCCCGATCTCGAACCGGAACATTCCTGCCGGCACCCTGGACAGTCTTCGCAGATTTTCCTCTGTCAGCAGGTCAGCAGCAATCTCGAAATGAAAGGTACTTGTTTTGTTGTGCGCAAGGATGAAGTCCCATATTTCATCCGCCCGCCCGGCATCGTAGTTGAACGTCCGGTCCACCAGCTTCACCACGTGGACTTCCTTTTGGATGAGGTAAAGGATGTCAGCGTGAATCCTCTCCATGGAGAAGGAGCGGACGCCCTTTTCCAGTGACGAAAGGCAGAATGCGCAGCTGAAAGGGCAGCCGCGGGATGTTTCGTAATAGACCAGTGGTTTGGTCGTGTCGACCAGATCCAGGGCGAAGGGGGAGGGGATCTCATCGAGATTTTCGATGGGATCCCTTTCCCGTGCGGCAACGATACCTGTCTCGTTTCGGTATGCTATGCCAGCGGGCATTGCGTCTGGGTTTATCGCTGTGTCCGCATTTTTTACCAGGTATGTCAGGAGTTCCTGCCAGCTTGTCTCTCCTTCCCCGCAAATAACAAAGTCAAAGGCACTATTGTCTCGGAGAAACTCTTCCGCGGAATAGGAGACCTCGGGGCCTCCTGCAACCAGGAGTGTTTCCGGTCTCACCAGTTTCAAATCTGCGGCAATCCGCGTTACCGCTTCAACGTTCCAGATGTAGCAGGAAAATGCCACCAGATCCGCTTCCTCGCTGATGAGTTCGCGGAGAATCCCTGTACGTTGTTCGTTAACGGTGAACTCCCGAATGACGCTCTGGATTCCCGCCATTTTGTTCGTTGCCGCTTTCAAGCAGGGCAGTGCCAGCGATGCGTGAATAAATTTTGCGTGAAGGGTTGTTAGAAGGATTTTCATGGGGGCTATTGTAGCGGAGATTGCTGGTCATGGACAGCAGAAGTTGCTTTCTCCAGCAAGAGAACGTGCGATGTTGCTTCAGTCTCAGACCTGAATTCAACCCACCTCAATCCCCCTTTATCAAAGGGGGATTGAGGTGAGTTCTTGCCGGGAACCCTTTTTTTTGTTAGGGTTGTCATTCAACGGAGGGAGAACAATGCGAACGAAATCAATGCCCAAGCTTCTCTATGCGGATGCGAAGGGAAACATATACGATCACCCGGAACTCTGCATGGCGGGGATGAATGGCCCTGAAGCAGTTCTTCCGGAAGCTGTGGAACTCATACCGCTTCCGGAGGGAAGCCGGATCTTTACGATCCCCGGCACCCCACCCGTGGCGTGGGACGAAAAGCGAAAACAATTTATGACCCTGGACTCGGTCAGGGAAGGGAAGCGCAGGGCGCCGATCCAGGCCGTCTCCGCTTTCATGGCGCCCGGCTATGTGCGGACCTTGCTTCCTGCCTGCGATTACAGCCGGAAAAAAGTGCATCTGCCCCTCTGGTCCTATACCGCTGTTGGCTGGGACGAGGAGCGGGACTGTTTCGTGGTTGCCGCCAGTCGGGTCGATACCAATGACAACTGGAATCCCTGTAACTACGACGACCGGGAGCTTGATCCCCTGGTGCGGCGCCTTCTGGCCGAGATGCCTGATAACCGGCTTCTGGAGCAGTTGGCGCGCTGCGCCCTTGACTACCACTGCTTTGCCGCGAAAAACCTCTTCTATCGGCGCTGGGAGGCGCCCCTCCCCACCTCTCCGACCTGCAACTCGCGCTGTCTCGGCTGTATCAGTCTCCAGCCTTCCGATTGCTGTCCCTCCAACCAGGAACGAATTAATTTTGTTCCGACAGCGGAGGAGATTGTCCAGCTGGCTCTTCCCCATCTCCAGGAAGCCCCGGAGCCGATCGTTTCCTATGGGCAAGGGTGCGAAGGTGATCCGATAATGCAGGCGGACGTGGTTGCAGAGGCAACCAGAAGGCTGAAAAAGGGAACCAGTCGCGGAACGATAAACTTTAATTCCAACGGTTCCATGCCGGATCGCATCAGGATGCTCTGTGACGCCGGCATGGACTCCATGCGTTTTTCTCTGAACTCGGCGCAGGAAAAATACTATGACAAGTATTACCGGCCGGTGGACTATACCTTTTCCAACGTCGTTGAATCGCTGAAAATCGCCAAGGAGAAGGGCCTTTTTGTTATGATCAACTACCTCGTATCACCGGGCCTGAGCGATGAAAGACGGGAGATTGATGCGCTTCTGAAGCTCATCGGCGATACCGGTGTGGATATGATCCAAATGAGGAATCTCTCGATTGACCCGGATTTCTACAACAAAAGGATGGGGCTTTCCGGGAAAGGAATCGGTATGTACCGCATGCTCCAACAGATAAAGAAGGAATTTCCGCGCATCCAGTTCGGGTATTTCAACCGGACGAAGGAAAACTTTTATCCTCCGGATCTGGAGAAAAGCTGGCCTATCGACTGATCAGTGAAAGATTGATTCATTCCAGTTAGTTTCCATCCGGAAACGGTCCTTTTTCGCCCTGACAGCGTCAATCAGCGGTCTTGTTTGTGCGACGTACAGTAGTACGTCTCCGCACAATCTCTTGATTTCCTTGTCAGGACAAAAAAATCCTCGTTTCCGAATTGGAAACCAGTTAGTTTTGCTGTTCTTGATTCGCTTGACAAAAGTCCTCCCTCCTTTGTATGTGCAAAAGGGTGGGTGTGTAGGGGCAGGCCCCTGTGCCTGCCCAAATCATGGGCAACCACAGGGGCCTGTCTACAATATTTCGAGAATTTGCTTACGTTACAAATCCGCTGACCTCTTTTCTTCCTCGTAAAGACACCTTCCAAATTTGTACCTATTCAGCTTAGGTAGTACGGACAGCGGGAATTTGTATCCCCTCCCTTGACGAACCTAGCTCCGGCGCGCAAGCGGGAGGGGTTTTTTAGGATACCGCTGTTTCTTTTAGGAACGTGCTGAGTTACCCAGGCTATTTCAATTTTTTTCTAAAGTTTTTTCTCTGCATGCCGATAAAGTCAAAATGTAACGGACTAATGTCCTTTCCATTGATTTTAGGGAATTGGCCAATATGATTAAAACAAGAGATGGCGACTGCCGGATCACCTCGGCAGAGTCCTCTCGGGCCATGGTACTCCCTGCAATCACGAGCAATATACAGGAAATGGCAA
>Ga0209287_10000486_pt1 | contig 23393 bp, 29 predicted proteins | sample PPLLak3cmMay2015_2_FD_187255 | JGI IMG/M metagenome (GOLD analysis project Ga0209287, IMG submission 187255) | Freshwater sediment microbial communities from Prairie Pothole Lake near Jamestown, North Dakota, USA - PPLs Lake P8 Core (1) Depth... | ecosystem: Environmental > Aquatic > Freshwater... | reverse complement strand
CGGAAGAAAATCTTTTATAAATCATTAAATGGGAAGAAGACTCGGAAGAAAATCTAAGAAGATAAATCGGTACTTTCAAACCGCTGAAGAATATGCATTTTCAGATTGACGCTGACAGCTCACCAATAGGTCAATGTTGGAGTGGAAGGTGGCAGCATTTTAATAAGAAAATTTTCCTGAATAAAGGAAACATGCCCGGGCGTATGTTCTTTTGTGCAGGATCAGGTTTTATAACAGCCAAATGAACGTTGACATTTTGGTTAACAATTGTATAATTATTTATAACCAATTTATCAACAAACAAAAACATCAGGAGATAAAAGATGAAATTCATAACTTCCCGCGACTTACGGCTGAAACCGGGAGATGTGTGGAAACTGGCCCAGAACAAGGAAGATCTAATCATAACGTCCAACGGCCGGCCTGTAGCACTATTAACAGGCATTACTGAAGATACCCTTGAAGAGGAGCTGGATGCCATTCAAAGGGCAAGGGCGCTAAGGGCGCTTGACGAGATCCACAAAGATTCCGTATTAAAAGGCACGAATCAATTAGGTTTTAAGGAAATAGAATCGGAAATTGCCCGGGTGCGCAGGAGAAGAAAAAATTGAAAATAGTCCTGGATACCAATGTGCTTGTTTCGGCGTTTCTTAATCCTCAAAGCAAACCGGCGAGGATAATTCGTCTGGTAATCCAGGATGAGATCCAGATTATTATCAACGAAGCTATTTTATCTGAATATCATGAAGTCTTAGCCAGACCGGTGTTTAAACTTAACATCAGACATGTACAGACTATCCTCAAACTGATCAGGGCCAAAGGTATTAAGGCCCCTGCCCTGGCAAAATCATTTCAACTTCCCGACAGCAGTGATGAGCCTTTTGTAGAGGCTGCAATTGCATGTCATGCAGATGCCCTCGTCACAGGCAACTTGAAACATTTCCCGAAAGAAAAATGTAATGGCTTGCAGATCCTGCTTCCTGCGCAGTTTCTGAACATAACGGCAACCAAGTGAATTTTCCGTTATGGGATAATAAAATTTGTGCAGGATCAAGATAGACATCAAAAATAATAATAAGATCATTTAGCTGCCCACCTTCCCTTGATTGCTGTCCCGCAGAACCTGCATTTGCCGTTCTCAAGGTTCACCTGTTTCAATACATACCCGGTTCTTTCTATCAGGATTTTTTTACAGTTGTGGCAATAGGTGTTCTCCCCCTCATTTCCAGGGACATTGCCCACATAGACATAGTGGATGCCCTCTTTCATGGCAAGCTCGCGGAATGCCTCCAGGGTTGCGACGGGCGTAGGGGGCAGCCTGTCCAGCTTGTATTGGGGGTAGAATCTTATGATATGCAGGGGGTAATCGGGCCCTAGCTCCTTAAGTATCCAGCCGCACATCCTCTTTATCATCTCCCTGTCCTCTATATAAGTGGGGACAACAAGGGTTGTCATCTCGAACCATACACCCTCCCCGTGAAGCGTTTTGAAGGTATTCAGGACAGGCTCAAGCGTGCCTCCGTTAAGCGACTGATAGATCCTGTCTTCAAAGGACTTGAGGTTGATATTCGCACCGTCGATATATCTTGAGAGCTCTAAAAGAGGCATTTCATTGATGTAGCCGTTGGATATTACAACGCTCCTGATGCCTGCCTCCTTGCCGAGTTTTGCAGTGTCATACATATATTCATAGAAGCTGGTCGGCTCGGAATAGGTGTAGGCAATGAGATTCAATCCCCGCTTTTTAACCTCCTTTATCACGTCGGCCGGGAATAGATCTGCGTGATCAAGGTCCTCCGGCCTGCTCTGGGATATCTCCCAGTTCTGGCAGTTCAGACACCTGAAGTTGCAGCCTGCCGCTGCCAGGGAATAAATAGATGTTCCCGGGTAGAAATGAAAGAGGGGTTTCTTTTCAATTGGATCAACATTTATTGAGCAGGGATCTCCATAGGAAAGGGAGTAGAGCTTCCCCTTGATATTCACCCTTGACCTGCACACGCTGCGATCCCCGGGGGAAAGGTAGCATTCATGGGGACAGAGCTGACACCGGACGTTTTTTCCCTCGGTTTCATAGTGGAATGCCTCTATGGACCATTTCCAGGGGTTGGAGGGGGCGTCGTTCCTGAAGATTGTCCCTTTGATGCCTTCGCTCTTCTCCCCTGCGATAGCCAGGTCGGAGAATCCCCTTCCTGCACAGAAGAGGGCGCAGGCGCTTAAGCCTATGGTTTTTAAAAACTCTTTTCTTGTCATGGTTTGAGACATGGTTAAATCCTGATCAAATCTAATTATACCTCATCCCGTTCCTATGTGAAAGCAGCAATATAAAACTGCTTGACACCTTGATCAATATTAAAAAAACAATGGATGCCTGTATCCCCAGGGAGGGTATTAAAAATGCCCCTACCAGTATAGTCCCTACGGCTGCCCCTGTAAAATCGGCCGCCAGGCACCCCGCGATCGGATGGGAGGTTTCGCCCATGAGCCCGGTAATGACAGGGAACTGGAATCCGCAGCAGAAGGAAAAAAGAAAACAGTATAGGAAAAAAAAGGACTGGGATATTTCGACCCTGAAAAGCATGCTCCATGCCAGGAAGATTAAAAGGAGGCCCATGAGAATGCACTCCGATGCCATAAGCAGCGGGCGACTTTTCTTTTTACAGGCGCGGCCAAGCAGCGCGCCAGGCAGCAGGCCGAGTAGAAAGGCAGTCACAATGGCCCCGATCTTCATGTATATAAATCCATATATTACCTGGAAGGTGAAGATAACGAGCATCTCAATCCCCATAACGGCCATACCCGTGGAGAAGAGGACATACTCTTCCCCCCTGATAAAAAACAGATAGGCGATGACTGCTACAGCAAGGATAATAATAAAAAGCCACGGGGATGTGTTATATTGGGAAAACCAGTCATTAAAGAGGATGTTGATCATCCTTGGCTTAAAGTCCATGTTGAGGTCTTCTTCCGTATCGATGGCAGACCGGATCTTTTGTATCCTGTCTTCAGTGACATTGCCCTGGTAGAAGCCCTCAATATATGTCGTGGATATGGATTTCTCCCTCAGCAGGCCCGGGATATCCAGGGAGATTTCCCCGTCGCTGCATATAAAATATGCCCTGGCGCCGGGGATTATCTCCACGTGTTTAAAACGGGAGAGGGCTGTGTTGTACATGGAGGAGAGCTTCTTGCGCTTGATGCTGCTGATATAATTCTCCGAGTACTCCAGCCCGAAGGACAGTACCCCGCCCCTGTTAAGGGCCTTTTTGGCAAGATCGAAGAATTCGCCTGTAAAAAACCTGTTTATCTGGAAGGTGTCAGGGTCTGGGAGGTTTATGATAATCGCGTCGTATTTTTTCCCGGTTCCTTTTAAAAAACTCCTGGCGTCAGCATTGATGATGTCAAGAAAGGGTTTTTTTTTCAAAAGCCCCAGACCCTCAGCGGTGCCGGTAAGCCATGGGTCAAGCTCCAGGTAATCGATATGGCCGGGCCGGTGTTTCTCTGCTTCATCAAGGGTCTCGCCTAGGCCGCCGGATATGACAAGAATATCTTCAACCTGTTTCAGCTGGCTCAGGGGGTAGTGGATCCGTTCCTCGCTTTCCATGATATTCTCATCAGAATACAGGGGGAGACCTGACTCCCAGAATGTATGCTGGGACTCTTCACCGGTAATTACGATCCGGCCATAGGGTGATTCTATGTATTTCACAATCTCCCCGTACTGGCCTGAAAGGCTGGAGACCTCAATCCCGGTATTAAGGCAGAGGAGGTAGAAGCCGGCAGTCAATATTAACGAGCCTGTCAGCAGATATCTTCTGCCCCTGAGATACATCAGCGTCAGGGCAATCAGGATGGAGGGGGCGGAGGTTATGGCGATCGCCTGAAAGGGCGTTGCCCAGTAGACAAGGATAAAGCTGAATATTATGCCGCCGGAGAGGTCTCCGATGTTGTCAGTAATATAGATGTCGCCGGAGGTTGAGTCATATCCGGTGGCCTTTAATACCCTCAATGACCAGGGGAGGATGAATCCCGACAAGAGGCAGTAAACGGCTATGGCGGCAAGGATAAAAATAAAGATATGGTAGAAACCGGGCGAAACCCCGTGGATAAAGGCGGCCTCCCTGAAATGCCTTATCATGATGACCTGGGGGAGGGGGAGTATGGCGGCAAGGAAGGCCAGGACGGAATACAGTGTGACAGAGGAGGATTTAACAAGCCTGGCAGAGTAGCTCCCGATCCCGGTCAGCAGCAGCCAGCTGAAAACAGCCACTGAGATGGTCATCTCATTGCCCTGGAACTGGGTGAGCAGCTCCCGTATTACGACAAGCTGAACAGTAATGGAGGATATGCCTGTCCCGATTATGGACCAGAGTATGAGACGCCGGTACATTTAATCCTCTTCAAATGCCTGCACCTGGTATGTATAGACCTCCAGCTTCCCCTTCTTCCACTCATTGCCGTCCATGCCTGCCTTGAGGCACAGGTGTGTGAAGAATTCCTTTTTGTCCGGCAGCTGCTCCCAGACCTGGGGCAGAAAGGTGGCCTGGTAGTACCCCTTTTTAATAATCACCCCGTCGATATTCGGCCGGATCTTTTTCAGCAGATCATCCCCGTCGGTATATTCAAGGGGCTTCGGGTCCGTGAGGATGCTGATCTCGATCTTCACACTGTCCCATTCCTTTTTAGAGAGGGGATTGAACCTCGGGTCTTTAAATGCGGCATTGACGGCATTCTCCCTTATCCCCTCAAGAAGGCTCTCCTGCGGTATGATATGGCCGATGCAGCCCCTGAGGCCCTCATTGATTGTCAGGGTGACAAAGGTGCCGCGCCTTTCAGCGAATTTCGGGGAATCCATTTCATCCGGTTGACTTGACGCCTTGTCTTTGAAAAGTTCCTGCTGGATTGTCTTTCTTGCCACCCCGAGAAGGCACCTGCCTTCCTGGTCATTCAGCTTTTGTGAATCCGCCATTGTGTCCTCCTTTTCCTTTTCTGCCTGTAAATAAATTTCCCTGTCCGTTTTATTTTGTTTTGCCTCTTCAGCCAAAGAGGTTGAGGAAAAAAACCAGAGAATAAAAATACCCGATAAAAATAAAAGGCAGTTTGCCGTGCGTCCACTCATCCTTATAGGTCTTTTCTCCATGATTGATTTCCCTGAAACAAACGGTTTAATGACTGATTGCTAAATTAAAGTTGCCTTAATGCCGTTCTTTTGTCAAAATGATTTACATGAATGAATGGCAATTATACAATTTGCCGACAATATTCTGCAAGTGCATACGCTTTATTAAATATCCCGGAGGCTGAGGGTTATGGAAGGAATCGACAAAAAGAAAAACAGGGCAAAGAAGATCTTTGAGACACTTGACCCCCTTTATACCCATGAAAAAACCGCACTTGAATATGCCAGCCCTTTTGAGCTGCTTATTGCAACCATCCTGTCCGCACAGTGCACGGATAAACAGGTCAACACGGTCACCCGGACACTTTTTAGAAAGTACAGGGGGCCGAAGGATTTTCTTAATGTCCCGGTTGCGGAGCTTGAAGCGGATATCAGGCCGACCGGATTTTTCAGGAACAAGGCAAAATCCATTACAGGATGCTGCAGGGGGCTGCTGGATATGTATAAGGGAGAGGTCCCCGAGACCATGGAAGAACTTTTGAAGCTCCCCGGCGTCGGGAGAAAGACGGCCAACTGCGTCCTTGGCGCGGCCTTTGGCATCCCCGGAGTTGTTGTAGACACCCATGTAAAGAGGCTTGCAATGAGGCTGGGGTTAAGTGAAAATGAAGACCCTGACAGGATAGAAGCGGACCTGCAGAAGCTGCTTCCAGAGGACAGGTGGCGGAGGTTTTCGGACATCCTAATCTATCACGGGAGGGAGGTCTGCGCAGCCAGGAAGCCCAGGCATGATTTATGCCGTATAAAGGACCTGTGTCCTTCGAAAAATATTTAGATTTCAGCCAGCAGCATTCGGTTGCCGGCAGATCATATAATCTGGAACCGCAAGGATATGTATTACAGGTCAAATTCAGCCACAAGGAATGTATGATCAGAGGGCTTTTCCCTTGTCCTTGGTTCTTTGTCTATTACGGCGCGGGTTGATTTTTCAGCAAGGGGCTTTGTGGCAAATATATAATCTATCCTCCAGCCCATATTCCTTTTGAAGCCGTTGGGTATCCTGTAATCCCAGAAGGTATAATGGCCTCCCTCCCCGTGGTGCATGCGAAAGATGTCAATAAACCCCCATTCCATGATTTTCCTTATCATTGCCTGTTCGTCCGGAAGGAAACCGACCTCCCCCTTCATGCCTGCAGGATCATAGAGGTCGATGGGCTCAAGGGCCACATTGAAATCACCCGTGAGGATTACAGGCCTGCCCTGATCATAGTTGCCCTTGATATGAGACAAAAGGTCCTCCAGCCACGCAAGCTTATACCTGAACTTGTCGGTTCCGGGCGCAAAACCCTGCGGCACGTAGGCATTTATGAAATGGACATTATTGACATCCGCGCTGATAAAACGCGCCTGTTCATCCTCGGTCCCCTTCAGGCCCAATCGGATATTATTGAAAGGCTGCCTGGATATGATTGCTACCCCGTTGTAGGCCTTCTGGCCCTTGAAGATAACGAGGTATCCCAGGTCGGTAAAGGCATCAGACGGGAACTCCCTGTCCTGAACCTTTGTCTCCTGAAGGCAGAGCACATCCGGCTGTTCGGCCCTTATCCAGTCGCAGATGATCTCCAGCCTTGACCTGATGGAGTTTGCATTGAAAGTGGCAATTTTCATAATTAAATAAAAAGGCATCCCGAAAATCTCCGAGATGCCTTAAAGGATTAATCCTCCAAACCAGCTAAACCTTTTGAACGTTCTTGGCGACCGGCCCTCTTTGACCATCTTCCTCCTCAAAGGTCACTGCCTCCCCTTCAGAGAGTGTCTTGAAACCGTCTGAGTTTATGGATGAATAATGGACAAAAATGTCCTTACCGGCCTCATGCGCGATGAAGCCATACCCTTTTTTATTGCTGAACCACTTTACTGTCCCCTTAGCCAAAGCACTCTCCTCCGATAAAAAAGTTTTGTAAACGCTCAAGCCGCGCCGTCTAATCGACATTGGAATACTTCCATGAGGTAAACGGGTCTGCAAAAGAGCCAAGTCCTAAACAATTGGGAAGAATAAAATACAATTCTGCCAAGTGTCAAGCAAAAAGAGGATAATCTATGAAAAGATTACGAAGATAGCATAATGACCTTTGAAGTAGGTTGTTATTGTCTAACCTGGTTACTTTACCTTGCTGCCCGGTGCAGTATTGACATCCGGGGCTATAAGGTGAACACCGGAGGCATCGGTGGCCGCGAGGACCATCCCCCTTGATTCCACGCCCATCAGTTTGGCAGGGGCAAGATTTGCCACCACCACAACCTGCCTGCCGATGAGGTCTTTATCCGTGTAATGGCCGAGGATGCCGGCCATGACAGTCCTTTCCTCTCCTATGTCCACGGTAAGCTTGATAAGCTTTTTTGAACCCTTAACCTGTTCGGCAGTCTTTATCGTCCCGACCCTCAGGTCAAGCCGCTGAAATTCATCGAAGGAGAGGGTATCATCCTTCTTTCCTTCCTGTTCCTTTACCTGCTGTGTCTCCATCTTTTTTTCTATCCTCGGAAATAATTGTGGCGCCTTGGAAATCAGCCCTGAGGGGGGGAGCCCTCCCCATTCCCGGGCGTCTTCAAATGTAAGGTCTTTGCCGGTTTTCTTAAGCCCCAGGAAACCCTGTATCCTTTCAGATGTCTCCGGCATGAAGGGCCAGAGCATGACCGATAGAACCCTGATGGACTCAAGGATATTAAACATTACAGTAGAGAGACGGCCGGTATCGCTCCTGGCCAGGACCCAGGGGGCCGTTGAATCGATATATTTGTTGACCTTTCCGATTATCTCCCAGATGGAGATCAGGGCCTTGTGAAATCCGAACTCGGACATGAGGCCCGGATAGGCATCTACCACGGCAGCGATATCACTGATAAGCTGCCTGTCCACATCATTGACTGCCCCCTGCCCGGGGATTACATCCTTGAAATACTTGTTCACCATGGTAAGGCTCCTGCTCACCAGGTTGCCCAGGTCATTGGCCAGGTCGGCATTGATCCTTGCAACAAGCGCATCCTCATTGAATTCGGAATCAAGACCGAAGACCATCTCCCGCAGCAGAAAGTATCTGAATGCGTCAAGGCCGTAGACGTCAACAAGGCTGAGGGGCTTGACGACATTGCCCAGGCTCTTGGACATCTTGCCCTCGTTTATGTTCCAGTATCCGTGAACATTCAGATTCCTGAAAGGCTCAATCCCTGCGGATTTAAGCATGCATGGCCAGTATATGCCGTGGGGCTTGAGGATGTCCTTGGCTATAATATGCTGGGCATGGGGCCAGAACTTTTTGAAAGGCACTCCATCCGGATAGCCCAGGGCGGAGACATAGTTGATGAGGGCATCAAACCAGACATAGGTGACATAGTTTTCATCGAATGGGAGGGTGATGCCCCAGGTCAGTCTTGTCTTGGGCCTTGATATGCAAAGGTCTTCAAGGGGCTCCTTTAAGAATGAGATCACCTCGTTTTTATATCTCTCCGGCCTTATGAAATCAGGGTTCTTTTTTATATGGTCTATAAGCCAGTCCTGGTATTTGCTCATGCGGAAGAAATAGTTGCTCTCCTTTATAACAACAGGCTTTTCAAGGTGATCGGGGCATTTCCCGTCCACCAGCTCCCGTTCCGTGTAAAAACGCTCGCATCCCGGACAGTAAAGCCCTTCATAATCACTGAAGTATATGTCCCCATTGTCATTCACCCTGTCAAGGATAAGCCTCACGGTCTCTATGTGGGCAGGGTCCGTTGTGCGGATGAAATAATTGTTGCTGATATTTAATTTCGGCCACAGCGCCCTGAAGAGGCCGCTGATCCTGTCCGCGTATTCCTTGGGTGAACTGCCGGCCTTTTCCGATGCCTTGACAATCTTGTCGCCGTGTTCATCCGTGCCGGTAAGGAAGAAAGAATCCTTGCCGGTCAGCATATGAAACCTGTTTATAACATCCGCCACGATGGTTGTATAGGCGTGCCCTATGTGCGGTTCCGCATTGACATAATATATGGGTGTTGTAACGTAGAATGTGCCGGCCAATTGTATTATTTACTACCCCCTTCTTTGCTGTTTTCTTTCGGCGCCCCGTTTACCAGTATATCACTGTATGAAATCTCAATATCCTCTTCGCTGGAATCAAGGGATACTATGAATGTCTCCTTCAGGACGTTGTGCCTTACGATCTTGCCCTTGCCCCTTTTTGTCTCAACCATCTTTCCAACCTTCGGGATGTTTTTTTGCGCCTCGTTGTAATAGTGATATTCATAGGCAAGGCAGCACATCAGCCTGCCGCACATCCCGGATATCTTGGCCGGATTAAGCGAGAGGTTCTGCTTTTTTGCCATCTTGATGGATACCGGGGCAAAATCTTCGAGATAGGTCGAACAGCACAGGGGCCTGCCGCAGGTCCCTATCCCGCCCACCATCTTTGCCTGGTGGCGAACCCCGATCTGCTTCATCTCGATCTTTGTATGAAAATGCTGCACCAGGTCTTTGATGAGCTCGCGGAAGTCCACCCGTCCTTCCGAGGAAAAATATATTATTACCTTGCTTCCGTCAAAGAGACGCTCCACCGCGATAAGGGACATTTCAAGAGAAAGCCTTTTTATGCTGTCATAACAGAAGGAACAGATCTCGTTCTCTACCTGGCAGTTCTTCTCGTATTTTTCAATATCCTTCCTGTCCGCTATCCTGTAGACCTGCTTTAATTCCCGCTCCGGCTGGGCCTGGTCTTCCTCATGCGCCCTGGGCTTATCACAGACCAGGCCCAGCGCCCTTCCCTGCTCGGTGTTTACAATGACCCTGTCTCCTGTCTTGAGGACAAAATGCCCCGAGTCGAAGTCATAGATCTTTCCGCTCTTGCCTAATTTTACGCCTACTGTCTTGCCCATTTTATCGTTTACGCCTTTTTATAAAGTTCGCCCGGTGAATGCCACGACCTGAGAAGGCCCAGAAAGAGGTCTTCCATCATCAATCCGACATTCGGGTTTTTCATTAGATCCATCTGCGCCCTATCAAGGAGAGAAAAGCCCTCGATCAGGCTGTCCATCGGGGCATGCCCTGAAATGGACTTCAGCTTCCTGGAAAAGTCGGCATTGATCAGCATGCCCGCCGGTCCGTCGGCCTTCATAATGATCAGGTCTCTATACCAGGTTTTCCATATCCCTATCAATTCGAATAAGTCCATGGTCCCGGATGCGTCACGGTCCATCTTCTTTACATCCTGGGCATATTCCGTGGCAAGCTCCATGGCTGCTGTTTTCTGCATGCCCGGCAGATTGATGATATTCAAGATGGATTTCTGCCGATCTTCGAGATAATCGCCGGCAGATATCTTAAACGCCTTTCCCAGGCTTCCATCCGAGATGCCCGCTATCAAGGCCGCGGTTTCCTCAGCCATGCCTGTTTCTCTTGTGAGGGATTCCTTTACGACAGAGCGGGGCAGGGGCTTAAAGGGTATCTTCTGACACCTGGACACTATGGTCTGAAGCAGGTCCAGGGGCTCCTTTACCTTAAGGATGAGGACATTGCCAGGGGGCGGCTCCTCGAGTGTCTTTAAAAAGGAGTTTGCAGACTCCTGGTTCATGAGTTCGGCCCGGTTTATGACCACAACCCTGTAAGCGCCCTCCACGGGCCTGAAACAGACATCCCTGTTCAGCTCCCTGATCTGTTCGATCTTGATGAACTGTCCGTCAGGCTCAATAAATTTGAGGTCAGGGAAATTCCCGCTCACAAGCTGGCGGCAGTTCCGGCACCTCCCGCAGCCCTCCCCGTCTATGGGCTCCAGGCAGTTTATGGCCTGGCAGAAGGCCAGGGCGGTGGTTGTCTTTCCCACGCCCTCGATCCCCGTAAAGAGAAATGCATGGGGTATCTTTTCCCTGTCGATCACCCGTTTAAGAAAGGAAACAGCCGTATCCTGTCCGATAATCCTGGAGAAAGGTTTTATCTTTTTGCCGAGTTCCATAGATCAGGCTCTTATATTATTGTTTTTAAGGATTATTGCTCCTGCTTTTTAAATCTTCCGTATAGGGCTTTATAACCCGGAATATCTCCTCTTCAACCTTGTCCTCCGGCAGTGCGGCGTTGATCACGGAGAAACGCTTTTCATTGCGTGATATCTGTAGGTATGCGTTTCTGACCTTTGTGTGAAATTCCATCTTTTCCCTTTCAAACCTGTCCTGTCCGTCCTCCATTGAGGCATTATTCCGTTTAAGGGCCCTTTCTATTCCCATCTCAGGGGGGCAGTCAAGGAGCAGTGTTATATCTGGCCTCAGGCCCTTTGTAACCTTGCTGTTCAGGGTCATGATAAGGTCCATGTCCAGGCCGCGGCCCGCGCCCTGATAGGCAACAGTGGCGTCAAAAAACCTGTCGCAGATCACCCATTTTCCCTGTTCCAGGGCAGGCCTTATTATCTCCTCCACGTGTTGCGCCCTGTCGGCAGCGTATAAAATCAGTTCCGCCATTGGCGACAGGTGGCTGTTCCTGGAATCAAGGAGGAGCCTCCTGATATCCTGCCCGATCCTCGTCCCTCCGGGCTCAAGGGTGGATATGAACCGGATACCGTTCTCCTGCAATCGTTTCGCAAGACGCTTTATCTGGGTGGTCTTGCCGCAACCCTCTATCCCCTCAAATGTAATAAACAATTCGTTCTCCGGAATCTAATAAATTATTTTAAGACCTGGCATCTAAAGCCCCAAGGTCTCTCAGGCGCTGGCATGGCGGGAGTATATAGGAAAAGCAATTCATAAGCAAGAAGGCTTGTAAACTTAAATTTCGGCACGGGACGCTGCGATACTGCGAAAATTTCTCAGGATAGAGGCTGCGGCAGGGGTTTCATTTAAATGATAAAAAGCCATCCCGACACCGTTGTCGGGATGGCATCATGGCTTTATCTATCGCATCCTAAAAAGAGAAAGATAAAACAACGCCGCCAAAAAACTCTCCGCCTGAGATCCCGAGAGAGTCTTCAGCCTTGTCTGATAATGGGAAAGCATAGGATACAGTCGGCGAAAGGCTGAAATACTTTGCAACCGGTATGCTTAAAGAGGCCGACAAAAGCCCGTCCTGCAGACCGCTGTATTTGTCATCGGTGCCTGCCTCGACTATCTCATCATCGTTTGATATATAGTATCCGAATGCCCCTGAAAGGCTCAAGGCTACTGCATCAGTCAGACTGAAAGAGTGAGACAGGCCCAGGCTGAAATAATAGCCTGGAAAGGCCTTAAAATCCTTGTACATGATGAGTGTGGGAGTCAGTATTGTGGCATAACTGGTCTTAAGATAAAATTCCTGCGTATCATCTGCGCTGTCAAGTCCATAGTAAATGTAGCCTGCGCCAAGGCCGAAAGGCCCTTTGCTTGTATCATAGGAGACGGTAAGATCCGTCTCATTCAGTGCTGCTCCGCCATCTGCCGGGCTCGTATCCAGGTTGCCCCATGTGTTGAAGCCGAATCCCTTATATGCAAGGGTCATTGAGGGTTGCACTATTAGGCTCCCATCGCTCAGTTCATATCCTCTCCACATGTATTTACTGAGAAACGACATGCTGCCGGAAGCAGTCGGGCTTTCCTCCTCCGCCCATGAATAAAAGGCGCCTCCGAACAGGACCATTAATATATAAATACACATACTTGTTTTTCTGAGTCTCATTTTTTCCTCCAATTATGATGATAATTTCTGTTATTTGTTTTATTAAAAGGTTGTTGTCTGTAAAATATCAGATGGCCTCGGCTCCCTTCTCGCCTGTGCGAATTCGGATAACCTCTTCCACCGGCACTACAAAGATCTTGCCGTCTCCGATCTGACCGGTATACGCCTTTTCCCTGATAACCTTAATAACATCGGGCAGGATCCCGGCATCCAGGACCAGCTCTATCTTTATCTTGGGAACGAAATCCACATTGTATTCGGCGCCCCTGTAGATCTCCTTGTGGCCATGCTGACGCCCGAATCCCTTAACCTCGCTTACTGTGAGGCCTTTGACCCCCAGCTGCGAGAGGCCTTCTTTTACGGCATCCAGTTTGAACGGTTTGATAATTGCTTCTACTTTTTTCATTGTTGTATCTCCTTATCTAAAGCGTGTATCCTGTTTCGTTGTGCAGGCTGATATCCAATCCCTTTTCTTCATCTTCTTCAGTCACCCGTAAACCGATAACCAGGTCGATAAGCTTAAGGATTATGACAGTCATGACGAAGGCAAAGACCATGGTTACCGCGACGGCTATGAACTGTGTCCACAGCTGTCCAGGGTTTCCGAAAAACAGGCCGTCTAAACCCGCGGGGTTGATTGCCTTGCTTGCGAAAAGGCCGGTCGCAAGGGCGCCCCATGTGCCGCCAACGCAGTGTACACCGACCACATCCAGCGAATCGTCATATCCCAGCCTGGATTTCAGCATTATGCCGCCGTAACAGATGACCCCTGCGAGGCCGCCTATAATAATGGAAGAAACAGGGCCCACAAACCCGGACCCGGGGGTGATCGCAACGAGGCCCGCAACAGCGCCGCTGGCTGCGCCCAGGGTAGTGGGCTTTCCCCTGTGTATCTTTTCCATCAGTACCCAGGTCAATGCAGCGGTTGCCGAGGCTACATGGGTTACGACAAATGCGTTTGCCGCCAGACCGTTCGCCGAAAGGGCGCTCCCCGCATTAAACCCGAACCAGCCGAACCAGAGTATGGCCGCGCCTGTTATTGTCATGGGGACATTGTGCGGGATGTAGGGCGTGCTGCCGAAGCCCTTCCTCTTTCCTATTATTATCGCGGCCGCAAGCGCGGATATGCCCGAGCTTATGTGTACAACCGTGCCGCCGGCAAAATCCATTGCACCAAGCTTAAGCATCCATCCGCCTATGCCCCATACCCAGTGGCATATCGGATTATATACAAGCGTGGCCCACAGAACCGTAAAGATCAGGAATGCGCTGAATTTCATACGCTCGGCAAAGGCGCCGGTAATGAGGGCGGGGGTGATAACGGCAAACATGCATTGAAAGATCATGAAGGCCAGGTGAGGGACAGTCGTTCCGTAGCTCGCGCTCGGCTCCATGCCCACGCCCCTAAGGCCGATCCAGTCCAGCCCGCCTATGATGCCCCCGTGGTCAGGGCCGAAGGACATTGAGTACCCCCAGAGCACCCACTCAACCGAGATGATGCCGAGGATAATAAAACTCTGCATAATGGTCCCGAGGACATTCTTGTTCCGGACCATGCCGCCGTAAAACAACGCAAGTCCAGGCGTCATCAGCATTACAAGGGCGGCTGAAATTATTACAAAAGCAGTATCTCCTGTATTCATAGCTATTCTCCTTTAGATTTGGATTTATTAAACAGATGAAATGAAATCCGAAACATCTCAGATGAAATAATCAGCTGTTTGACTATCATTATGAGCAATGTCCATGCCAGAGGGCCAAAAGGCTTCATGCGCGGCCTATTGTGTTGTTATTGCAGACAATTATAAGGCTGGGGGAAAGTCACGTGAAAATATTATTGCTACAATATTGTAATTATGGGATGCATGTTATTCATATTTGTATTATTTCTCATTCCGGGAACAGGAGAAAAACCCTCGCCTCTAGACGAAGATTTCAGCTCGATTGTAATATGGATCATTATCGTCGATCAATTAAATTGGAGATGATATTTAAATGAAGGATTGACTTGGTCCCAGAAATCCTTTTAAAAGGATCATCAGGAAAGGATCTGCCCGATATATAATGTCATGGACAAACAAGGAGATATGAATGCGCACACCTGAATGGCTCACGGCCTTAACATTCTCAATGGCTGCGCTCATTGTTACAGGCTGCAGCTTTAACCACCCAAACAACATGATCAGGATAGTCGATGTAAGGCAGGGCACCTCCTACACCTGCGGGGTATCCTGTGCCCAGGCCATACTTAACTATTACGGCATATACATAAGAGAGGACCTGCTATCTGAAGAGTTCGGGACAACAGAAGATGCCGGGACGTCTCCGGCTCAGCTTGTATCGGGGTTTGAGGCCTATGGCCTGTCTGCTGCAATAAAGGAAAATACCACACTGGATGACCTAAGAGAAAACATCAATAGCAGGATTCCGACCATGGTTGCGATCCAGGCGTGGCTGGACGAATATCCCCCGCCGGACTGGAATAACAACTGGGAAGACGGCCACTGGGTCATAGCCATAGGCATGGACGATAAAAACATCTATCTTGAAGATCCTTCATTATTGGGGTCGCGGGGATGGATGACTCAAACGGACTTTCTTGCCCGGTGGCATGATTACACAGGCGCCTCACCCTGCTGCGATCCCGAAGACAGGAAGTGGGTACATTTGAGCATCTCCGTTCAGGGGAAATCATTTAAAGGCACTTCATACGACCACATAGATTAATGCTGTTGTTCGCTTATATGCTTTACTGCCTTGCAGGAGCAGCATCTTCCGGCTATTTAGAGGCTTGGGCCGTGATTGGAATTTATGGCGGACATGCGTTCTGAAAGCAGATTTTCCAGGCGGTCGCGCATTTCCGGGGAACTCACAAGGAGATTATTGAACTGGCCGCGGGGCAGAGAAACCATTATGCAGGGCGTGAGGGTTCGAATGCTTGCGGTGCGCGGCACATTTCTCAACAGGGCTATCTCGCCGAAATGATCTCCATCCTGCAGGACAGCGATCTGTTCTGGCGCCTCACCGTTATTGCTCCGCAGAACCTGTACCTTGCCCCTCACGATGATATAGAAGCGGTCCCCCGGATCTCCCTGATGGATAACAAAGCGGTCCGCAGGGTATTGCTCCGTGACAAAGGCCTTAGCAACGCCTTCCAGCATGGCCTGATCAAGTTCTCCAAGCAACGGAATGGCGGCAAGGCGGACAGTGTCTATCTCCGCCCAATCGCCTCCCTGGGACAGGGAAAAACCGCTCTGTTTTTCCCACATTGCACGGTAAACAACCCCCTTGGCAATCAGTTCCCTGTGGGTCCCTGACTCAACAAGCCTCCCCTGGTCCATGACAAATATCCTGTCGGCATTTACAACCTGGGAAAGTCTGTGGGTTACGGTTATTACGGTGCGTCCCTTCGCGATCCGGCTGATTGTATCGTTTACAGAGGCCTCGGTCGTCGGATCGAGGGCAGAGGTTGCCTCGTCCAGGACAAGAATGCTCGGATGACGCAGGAGCGCCCTGGCAATGGCCACCCTCTGTCTCTGCCCGCCGGAGAGGCGCTGGCCCCTTTCACCCACGACCGTGTCATAACCCCTGGGCAGGGAGGCAATGGCATCATGGATTTCAGCTGCGCTGCATGCCGAAATGATCTCCTCATCGCTTGCGCCCGGTTTCGACAGGCGGAGGTTCTCCATCACACTTGTGTTAAACAGGAAATTCTCCTGCATCACAACCCCGGTCTGGGACCGGAGAGAATCCTGCGTGGTCTCTCTCAGGTCGTATCCGTCAAATAGCACGGAGCCCGATTGAGGGTCATAGAAGCGCAGCAGCAGCGAGAGCACCGTGCTTTTTCCTGATCCGCTTGAGCCTACGAATGCGACATAGCTCCCCTTGGGAATGGAGAATGTAACATTGCAGAGGTTTTTCTGGTCAGGACCGTAGGAAAACGTCACATCACAGAACTGTATGTCCAGCTCCAGCCGGCCCAGCGTGCCGGCATCCGGGCGGTCCATAACCTCTGGCTGCTGGCTCAGCAGGTCATCAATGCGCTGCATCCCCGCCGTTGCCAGCACGAAGTTCGGTAGCACTGAACTGAGGCTGGAAACAGCATAAGTCAAGTTCAAAAACAGACCCTGAAAGGCCACAAGGGACCCTATCTTGATTTGTCCCTGATAGGCCAGGTAGGCTCCGGCTATTATAACCATTAAATTGAACGCAATCAGCCCCAGGTTAGGTGTGCGTTCCATGAGATTGGCAAGGAAATTGGCCTTTCGGGAGACAAGGAGGTAATCGGCGATCTGGGCCGTGAATCGATCGATCAAAAGACGTTCAAGACCGAAGGCCTTTACAACCGGCTGGGCGGCTATGTTCTCCTGGACTGTGGATGAGATCTCGGCCTGTTTCCGTTTCATTTCATAACCGGACCGCTGGGCCCTCGGACCTATCAGCCTTGGCCCCACAAGGCACAGCGGAACGCCGATTAAGGCCAGGAGGGCAACCCGCCATTCAATAGCGAACAGGATTATCCCGGCGACGATTACGCCCAGTCCCGAATATATGCCCATGGGCACCCCGAATATCAGGGCGCTTTCCACGGTGTCCAGATCGGATGAGAACCGTGACATGATGTCGCCTATCTGCGTCCGCGAATAAAAACTCATGGACAGGCCCTGCATATGCCTGTACATCTCCATCCTGAGATCCGATAGCACATTGGCTGAAAGCCTGGCATAAATATAGTCGCGGCCCAGGGCCGACAGGGCAGACATAACACCAAGCACGACAAGCCCTGCAAGGACCCATATCAGCACGGTCAGGTTGCGAGGGGTTATGGCGTTATCGATAAGTATTTTGAGTGCAAGGGGCAGGACGCTCTCATAGGCAAGGTCAACCAACAGGAGGACGATCATCAGGATCACGATCCAGCGATAGGGGGCAAGCCAGTGGAAAAGCCGGCTGAATAGCCAGCGGAGGTTTCTGGGCTCTGTCTGAACAGGCACTTTTTCAAATCCCTTTCTGATTCAGTTCGAATCCCCGGTTTTCCAAATGTCGCCGATATACAGAGGTTACAAGGGATAGCGTTTTTGATTCAAGAATAGAAAGTAAGGAAGGGTGTGTCAAGAATAATCTGGGGGAGTGCCGGCTCCAATTCCCGTTTCCCATACAAAGAGGATAATAGGGGCAAAGAAAACATTTTCTTTTTCGTGAATCCTTTGGTCCGACAAAGAGGACGATGCACCAGATGAAAAGGTGACTTCGGGAAGGGGGAAGCAGTTGTTGAAATGAATTTCACAAAAACCTGTGCATTTGTGCATCAGAAAATGTGCGATTATTAAAATTGCCCCCGCTCTTTTTTATGCTGTTATTTTCTTTTTTTTCAAAATGCATTTTACTGCATAGCATGAGCTGCCCGTCAATCAAGGCTATACATCTCCAGGAATCTCTTTTCTATTATTCTGATTCTAAAAAGCTAATTTTGGCATTGATACTGCTATGTGTTTTTACAAACAACATCCTGCGGACCAACAATCTTAAACCATAATATGAAAGGAGACATAAAATGTTCGAATGTTTAAAGTCGGCTATTGTCTTAATGACTATGTCAGGGATTTTTATATTGCCATCCGGACTGAACGCAAATGAGCTGTTTTTTTCGGAATACATAGAGGGCACATCCTACAACAAGGCACTGGAGATTTATAATCCTACAGTTGATTTAATAGATCTTGCCCTGGATGATTACAGCGTCCGGTTTTATTATAACGGTAATACCGCACCATCCGGCATTTTAAAACTCACCGGAATTCTGTCTCCTGACAACACATATATTATTGCCAATCCAGGTGCTGACGAAGTAATCACTCATGTGGCGGATATTTTATTTTCAAATATGAGTTTTAATGGGGATGATGCAATTGTGCTCTTTAAAGGCGATAGCATTATCGACGGTATAGGCAGGATAGGAGAAGATCCGGGCGTTGAATGGGGGGCCGGTCTTTTCAGCACACAGGACAATACTCTACGCCGTCGGCCGGATATAAAAACAGGGGATCTGAACCCCCATGATGTATTTGATGCTTTTATAGAATGGGAAGGGTTTTCCATAAATACATTTGACGGGCTCGGATCACATCAATTATCTGCTCCGGTCCCCGAGCCGGCTACTATGCTGCTTCTAGGGACCGGATTCATTGCGCTCGCCGGATTCAGGAAGAAGCGGGCAGCCAAAAAATGAAGATAAAAGATCAAAGCTGAAAGGAAATCGGTGCAGAGGACGGGACGCTGTTGAATAGCATTACTAAATAAAATTTGTCACCCCAGTCAACGACGTTCCACCTCACACCATTAGAGCCCCTCGTATAATTTTTCATTACAGGCTTTTCTTAAACGTTTAAAATGTGCGAGATCATCTGGATGGGAAAGGGCTGCGAGAGGTTTGCCATGTCTTGCAATCATGCTTGCTTGAACCTTTTAAAACAGGTTAATGATTTTCTTTATCCCCATGTAATCCCTTAAGCCTGTATGACATGTTCAACAGGCAGGTTCATTTCCCCATGGTATTCTTTCTGTTTCACAAATCGGGAGCATCGCTTGTGATTATGAATTTTATACAGTTCTTAAATTTTTCGAATGAGAAGAGTTTATTGATGACGCTATCTATTCCTCCTCAGCTATTTATTCGTTTTCGGGAAGCTGCTCTGCATTAAAAAAGGTGTCCTGATAATCCTGCGGGGTTTCTATACCGGTTCCTTTTATTGGGATGATATTTCCGGCAGCAATTTCTCTTAAGGCAATCACAACATCCCTGTTTTTTGTGCTGACTGTCGCTTCAGCGCCTTTTCTTAATTGCCTTACGCGTTTGGCTGCCATATGAATAATGGTAAATCGGTTATTTACCTTATTTAAACAATCTTCCACGGTGATTCGTGCCATGCTTTTCTCCTTAATTCAACGTTTGTTTATAAATGAGTATAATTTCGATCGGGATAAGATTTACTAATTAGGCATATTCTAACCCCTTTCCGTGATATAAAATATCCATAATAAAATAAATTAATCACTACAAATTAAAAATCAATAGTATTTGCCAATATTATAAAATATGGTTAAGTTATATATTTTATTTATGACTAAACATATTTTTATTCATAAATAATATCGTATGGTTAGCTACTATTATTCATAAAATATTCTAATATTAATTAAATTATTATAAAAAATATTTAATTTTTCATTGTATTATTTAATAATCTAAATAAATGTCAGCCTCCAAAAGCGGAGAAGAACATGAATTGTATTTGACCCCTATCCCGGTTCGATCCATTTCCATCTAGATTTCGAGTTGATTAGAGGCATGGAAATAATCAGAATTGGTTTGCAGACGATTCAGGTCACAAAATAATTGGGGGCGACTTCAGAACTATGGCAACTACAGTGAGACCTCAAGCCAACCCATCAGCCATGCTATCAACAAAGCCAACTGGTCAAGCGCCAGGGGTAGACTGAAATAACATATTAAGAAATCTGATATCAGGTAAGATGCAAAACCTGCGCTAGAAGTGCAATCCTTGCATGTGAGAGACAGGGTCACAGCAAGGGCAGGAATAAAATGCTCAATGATTACAATAGCTAATTGCTGATAAGGGGTTTGGCATCATTTGTGCTGATTGAAAGATGAAGATTACAATTGGATGAAAAATGGGAAAAAAATTTTAAAAACAATAAAATCAAACAACTAATGGAGTCCTATTATGAAAAAACTACTTTTTATTCTTATTATCATGTGTTTCATCACAGCTTTTGGATTTGCGGATGCAATAGCAGGAGAGATCTATGGAACCATCGAGGATGCAGGCAAACCGGCTCCGGCTGATGTTGAAGTTAAGGTTACTCTTGCAGGTACGGAAAACCTTTCTGCTAAGACCGACAAACTCGGGGCCTATCGTGTCATTGCTACCAATAAAGGCAAAGGCGCCTTGACTATTGTTTATAAGAATAAGGTGAGTGAGCCTGTAGAGATTGTCAGTTTTGACAAAGCTACCCGTTATGACTGGACCATAGAAGCCGCAGGCAACAAGATGATACTGAAGAGGAAATAGCCATGGAAGAGGAACCGAATAAGCGTGATCTTTGGGAAAAGATCGGCATTATTCTGCCTGTCATTCCAGGGGGCGTCCTGTTTGATGTTTATTCGTATGTGATAAATTTCAATACACTAAACTCAACTATTAATTATCATGGAGGTATTTATGAAGTCACCTATGACTATTAAAAAACTGGTTGTATTGATACTGCTGCTGGTAGCGCCTGTATTTGCCTATGGTGCGCCTTCTTCTAAAAAACAAGAGGAAAAGGAATTAAAGGCTCAACAGGAAAAGGACCTGAAGACAAAAAACGAGGCCATTGATTTTTATAACCAGGGAAGGCAGAATTATAAACAAGGACAGAAAGAGACCGCCGTTTCCAATTTCAGCAAGGCCATAGAACTATATCCTGAAATTTCTTCGGATGCCTATTATTTCAGGGGACATCTGTATGCGGAGATGGGCAAGAATGACGAGGCGATAGCTGACTTTACAAAGGCCATAGGGATGACTCCGGAATATAAGGAGGCTTACTCCTCGAGAGGGAATATTTACTATAATAAAAATCAGTACGATCTGGCGATTCAAGATTTCAGCAAAGCTATAGAAATGGCCCCGGACAATAAGGATAACTTCGTTAACCGTGCATATGCGTATTCAGGCAGTAGGCAGTATGATCTGGGCATAGCGGATTTCAACAAGGCACTGGAATTAGATCCCCAGTCAAGCAGCGTTTATGTGGATCTTGGCACTCTGTCTTTTAACAATCGCAAATACAGTGAAGCCATCACAAATTTCACAAGGGCGATTGAAGTTGATCCGGAATCGCCTAAGGCATACAAATTCCGTGGCGATGCATACGGCCAGCAGGGCGAGGATGACAAGGCCGTTTCGGATTATAGCAGGGCAATCGAGCTGGATCCCAGTGACGGCGAGCCCTATTTCTCTCGTGCGATGATTTATTATGTAAAAGAAGACTTCCAAAAGGCATGGTACGATATAAATAATTCCAAGAAACTGGGAGCAATCGTTGATGAAGAGGTTTTATCAGAATTCAAAAGTGCCGCAGGCAAGTGACTTTGAGGACCTGAGAATAACCTCATGCAGTGTGTTTAGGAGAAAACTCAAGGGCGTGCATGGCGCTGATTGATGATCTTAAAAAATGGGGTCATCCATTAAAGCGTTGCGTCAACAGAAAAAACACCTCGCTATTAAAAAAGATATGCTCTTTTTTTTCGCATGATGCTCAGCCCGCACTTCCCTATAATGGATGACCCCTATTTACGACATAAGCGGTTATGAGCCCGAAAAAGTTGAAGGACAGTCTTTAAGGATTTCCTTAAATTCATGATCCTCCAGGTCAGGACTCTTTTAACCGTTCATTATCCCTTTTTAAGTAAAACAGCCTTGATTGTTATTGTCTTGCGAGGGACATTTTGATAATTCAATGTATTGGTTGTCTGCGAGCCTTCAATCTTTTTTACCACATCCATCCCGTCTATTACCTTGCCGAATACCGCATAAGCAAAGTCGGGCGCTCCATCGTTGTCTCTTGTATTAATAAAAAATTGAGATGTGGCGCTGTTCATTTCATTGGTGCGCGCCATTGATATTGTCCCGATATTATTTTTCAAACCGTTTGAGGACTCATTTTCAATGGGGGCGCGAAGCCCGCTTCTGGGATTCAGATCTTCAGTCAGCCCTCCACCCTGGATCATAAAATTCTTAATCACACGATGAAAGATCGTGCCACTGTAAAAGCCCGATTTAACATAGCCAAGGAAGTTCTCAACGCTCTTGGGCGCTTTATCTTTGTATAACTCTAGAGTTATATTGCCCATGGTCGTTTGAATGACAACAACAGGATTTGAGGCTTTTTGTGTGTTTTTATCCTGGGCAGGGCAAATGGAAACGAAAATTACCAGCATTAATATGGCTGTCATTGATACAATGTTCTTAAGTGTGGCCATGTTTATATCCCTTTCATTTTATACATGGTAGGCAATTATCTTATTTGCGGTTATCCTTTTCTTTCTTTTCTCCCCGCCCGGAATGTGGCGATAATTTCAATCAATGTAAACAGGACAATCGCCAGAAAGAAATAGAGGGCAGGCGGATGCTGAAACATGAAGTTTTTAATCTTGTCACCCAAAAAGCATAAAGAGAGCAGAACCAGAAGCTTGGCCATGAAAATGCCGCGCCAGTTGGTGGATACGAAAACGCTTATAGAGGAGCGGATAATAGAAAATCCGAAGTTGTGTGTCAAATAAAATTCAGTCACATACTATTGTAGCGGAGAAATGGCCGGCTGAGATGAATATATCTTACCAATTCCTTAAAATAGGCATCTTCATCGCATATAATTGATTTAAACCTGTTTTGAAAAAGGTGTCCGTTTCGTCTATGACGAAGGAGCCAATTTCAAAAGTCTTAAATGCAAAGGAATATTTATAAAATTAAGATAAATTAATTAATATTATATTGAATAAAGCAAGAAAGTGCTCTATTGTCTTTCTAAAACCTCCAAGTTCAAGAAAGG
>Ga0209287_10000485_pt1 | contig 23488 bp, 12 predicted proteins | sample PPLLak3cmMay2015_2_FD_187255 | JGI IMG/M metagenome (GOLD analysis project Ga0209287, IMG submission 187255) | Freshwater sediment microbial communities from Prairie Pothole Lake near Jamestown, North Dakota, USA - PPLs Lake P8 Core (1) Depth... | ecosystem: Environmental > Aquatic > Freshwater... | reverse complement strand
TGATGCCCGTCACCCGTTGATGTCTGCTTCATTGCATGCTTGCGGAACGCGACGTGGGGCACGTACTTCTCCAGCATATCCGTGTTGTAGCCGTAGTCCCCGGTGCACAGGATGACGCCCCTGGCGGCATTGAACTGCACATAGCTGCCGTCTTTATCCTGTGCAATGACGCCGGTGACCCTGTTGCCGGTTTTCACGAGCTGTTTTGCCGTAGTGCTGAATTGCAGAGCTGCGCCAAGGCCCTTGGCCTTGTCCGCCATGATGGTCAGCACCCTGGCGAAATCTCCTATAGACAGATGTGCGGCGGTCGGATACTGCCTGTAATTCTCCCTGGTGCTGTCCCAGGGATCAGGCGGCGGCCAGTTGTTCGGCTGCCAGTTTATTCCGGCGGGGTCCGTCATGGCCGTCAGCCAGTCCCAGTATTCCGGGCCATTATTCACCCAGATCCTGAGCAGTCTCTGGTCTATCCTGTTGGACCCCCATTTCATAAGCTCCCTGATGGCCTCGTTTATGAGCTCAGGAGTCCAGGTCATGTCCTGGGTCTTCTGCCACTTCGTTCCCATCATGCCAATATCCTGAACCCCCGGGACATTGATTCTATCCTGTTTCTCCAGCGCCGTTACCCTGGCCCCTGCCTCGGCAGCCGAAATGGCCGCGGGGATACCGGCCATTCCGAGCCCCAGCACCACTACATCAGAGTCTACTGTCTTCCTGATCTCCCCTGCAGGAATTGCCGGCGGTGGAGTTTCAAAAGAATATTTACTTGATTGGATTGCGGCATGGACCTGATCCTGTCCTTTTCCGATTAATCCGCCCCCGGCCGCTGCAATTATACCTGCCCCCGCGGCCGTGCCCTTTATGAAAGCCCTTCGGCTGATTCCGTGATCCGTTTTCTTTGCCATATATCCTCCTGGGGAATAATTTCCCAAAAATAATCACTAGACAGGATTTACAGGATGAACAGGATATTTTTTGCCTTTCCGGAAGAAAGGCAAAAAGAATTGTCCTAAATAAATAATCCAATAAATCCTGTTAATCCTATCTAACAAATGCCGGAATCCGGTGTTCCAACACCTTTTCGATTCGTGCAACTGAGTCCATCGATTCATAAATTCGGCAACGAATTTATTTACTCAGGACTTAGTGCTGAGTGAGCATTTGAAATATTCTGATTCGACAAAATACATGAGGGTATTTGCGAATCGAAGCACTGAGCAACCACGTTAAGACCCCTGCTTCTCGGCCGCGGCATTCCTCCCGGATATACGGCCTGAGGCCATGCATCCGCCCACATTGCCGCCGGTTACGCTGTATACCCTTGTTACGACCGACCCGCAGGTCCCTGCCGCATAAAGCCTGGGGATTGGCTTTCCGTCAGGATCCAGGACCTGGTGCTTCCCGTTAACTGCGGGGCCTCCGGTAGTAGAAACAAGGCCCGGGTACAATGGCACTGCATAAAACGGCGGAGTTGAAACCGGACTTAATGAGGAGGAGTCCCTGCCAAACTCCGGGTCGGATTTTGCCGCGCAATAGCCGTTATATTTATCCACAGTTGCCTTGAGGGTGGCTGCATCCATAGGGGCCCCGATCGCCGCAGCAAGTGCCTCAATGGTATCCCCTTTCCTGATCCAGCCCTTCTTGATCTCTACGCTGTTGTCCTCGCTCCAGGGCTCATAGCCTCCCAGTGCAGCCGGGAGCACAAGGCGGCCAAATTGAGGCGGGGTAGATCTTCCGAACGAGTCTAACGGGCCGGACAGCCTTGCGGTCTCATCGAATATAAGGTAGTGCGGAATGCAGGAGTATGTCGCCTTTGACAGGTCGAATTGCGAAAAGAGCATCCAACCTTTATGTGGGTTATTACGCTCATCCCTCTCGCTTATGAACCGGCTGCCGAATTTGTTGACCCAGATATAGTTGCTTTTTCTTGTGCTGGCCGAATGCCCGACGTTCACGGGATCATCAGGCGACCATGTGCAGCACCCCCCGCAAAAATTGCTCATGTTCCAGATGTCCGCGCCGACCTTTTGAGCCATTATGACTCCATCGCCGGTGTTGTAGCCCCAGCCATAGAACTTTACGGGATAGCACTTCATGAACTGGTTCTTCAGTTTCTCATTGAATTCAATTCCTCCGGTGCAGAGGATAACCCCCTTTCTTGCCTTGATATATTTATCGATTCCCTTGTTCTGCGCCTTGATGCCTGTGATCGCCTTTGTCCTGAAGTCCTGAATCAGCTCCTTTCCGGGGGTGTCGAAAAGGACCTGAATGCCCCTCTTCTGCACCTGACCGTCAAGGACCTTGAACCACACCTGGCCAAATCCGGTTGTTGAGTGAACATACATGGCCGAATACCCGGGGAAATGCGTAAATTCCGACCTGTTGCCCATATCTTTACTCGGGATGCCCATCTCGTCGGCCCAGGCCTTGTTCTTTACCGCTTCCTCCGCCCATGCCTTACAGACCTCCATGGGGGTAAGGGACCCGCCTTCATCATATCCCCCACAGGCCGCATAAAGATAATTGGCCGCATCCTCGGCATTAATGGGAGAGCAAAACTGGCCCATGGAGATATGGGTGTTGCCTCCGCCTCCCGATATCTGCTGGGCAGGTATCTGTCCGTTGGTGATCCCCAGGCTGGCAAGGCTCGGGCTCTTTTCGAGCACTATTACTTTAGCCCCGGCATCATGGGCCGTTATGGCCGCCACTACCCCGGCGCCGCCGTATCCGACTACTACCACATCAGCCTCATAATCCCATTTCTTAATGAGCGACGCATCCTGGGCCATGCCTTCCTTTGCGACGGTCCCTGTCAGCAGTGTGGCCCCGACACCGGCGGCTGTTCTCGTTATAAAATCCCTCCTGCTTAGCTCCTTCTTTGCTGCCTTTTTCTTCTTGATCATTTCACCCTCCTGTCCGGCCATGCCGGAATCAAACAATCAAATGGTTCATAATTCACATGTCTTTATGTTACCTTAAAAGGAGCAGCCTCACCCCACTCCTCTTTTGAAAACAGTGCGATATTAAATGGAACTCTCAACTCTGCCCGGGCAGGACAATAAGCCCCGCGACAGACGGGATGAATCAGAAAACCGGTATTTTTGTATTTACTATGATTGGAGCGCATTTAAACCCTCCATATTAACAACATTAGGTCAGGAAAAAGACATGAATAAAGGCATAATCGGACAAATTGATTGGGGTGTCAAGATAAAACAACGGCGCATGACTCAATGGTTAAAAACACAACCCGGCTTTTAAGGATAAATATAAAAGGGGTTGGCTCACGTTGTGAGACAACCCCTTTTGTTTTTTGTTTCAGATAATCTATTTCGGTTGGCTGACGCGGTTAGCCGCTCCCTAAATTTCCTCCCCCTGTTAGGGGGAGGAAGGAGGGGGTCTTTGAACGCTTTTATAAGACCCCACCTTAATCCTCCCCTGAAAGGGGAGGAGATAAAAAACCTTCATAACTAAAAAGTGTAAACGATGTGCCCGGTCTAAAATGTAAACAATGTTTTAGTTGCACTACGCCCTTTCATGATTTGGTGACTGTCATCACGATCTTGCCCTTGTATTCGCCGGGTTTGATCGGTTTGGCAGCGCCGCTAACGGTCATGGTCAGGCTGTAGCCCTCAGGTGCGGAAATGGCTGCGCCCTCTGCAACGGTCAGGCCGTTCAGGTAGGATGTCTCATCAACTACCCATGCGGATTTGCCGTCAAGGGCGACCTTGATTCCGTATTTGTCGTCGGTCGCGCAATAGGAATTGGTTACCTCACCGATCAGGTAAAATTTTTCATAGGACGGCTCACCCACAGGCACTGCCGTAGCCGTTGTGATTGCACCTGTAATGGTCGCGTTCTCGAAATTGACGATAACATCGCTCTCGCCGGTCATGGAACTGACCACATCGCCTTTCAGGGTCATATTCCTGAATGTGGCTTTAACCTCAGTGCTGCCGCCCCCGGGCATCCCGCCCGGCATCCCACCGGCCGCCCCACCAGGAGCACCTCCAGCACCGCCCTGCATTCCGCCCTCAGGCATTCCACCACCGGCTGCACCACCGGGTGCTCCGGCTGCCATTCCGCCCGCAGCACCTTCAGGCGAACCGCCAGGCATGCCGCCTGCCATATCGCCACCGCGGCCACCCATCATGGCGCCGCCCGCTTCACCGCCGGGCATGCCGCCAGGTGCGCCGCCCATCATCCCGCCCTTTTTGTTGGGGTCATCGTTGGCCATAGCCTGCAGAATGACACCGCTTTCAGAATTAAGCTTCGCATTATCAACGACTATGGTAGGCCGTGCGCTCTTTACCTGAATTACAGCCTCCTTCGTGTTGAATACACAGCCCTTATCGATAGTCAGGTTTGCGGAGCCGTGAAACATGACCCCGAACCTCCCCGAATTTACGACGCTCCCGTCTGTAAAAATTCCTGTGCCGCCTGTCATAATCAGGGCGTAGTCCTTTACGTCGAATTTTGTGTTGCTGAAGGAGTCATAAGCGCCGTCCGCATAGGCCCCGTATCCGCTTTCAACGGTCTCGATATGGCTGTTTGTGACATAGAGCTTCACATCCCTGCATGCATCGGTTGAAAGGGCGCCCCATGCCTGGGCCTTGATATGGGTATTGTTATAGTGGGCTGTCCCGGAACCGGTCACATTGGTGGCGCGGTTGTTGCCTGTAAGCCCAAGCATCCAGGGAACCGCTATCATGCCGTACGGGTTGTTTCCATTCCACGGTTCTGCAACATCTGCCGGCAATGTGCCGCTGTATGTTTCGATCCTGGAATCATTGACATGAATGGTGCTGTTGTCCTTTACAACAACGGCGCTCCTTATTACGCCGTGATTGATGATTGTAGCATTGTTCACTGTTACATCAGCCTTGCCTTCCGATACGATTGCCGCGCCGATGCCTGCAAAGTCGCTCCCTCCCATCCCCGTTAGCCTGATAACAGGATTTATTATGGAGTACTTTGAATCGCCTTTAACCATGATGCCGTTAAAGTTCGGACCGATTGAGGTGATGCTGATATCCTTTGCCTCGGCGTCAGTCACCGTTCCGCCGACCACCGCCGCCGCAACGGATTTCTCCGCCACATATTTCCCGTCCTCTATATCAACAGCCATCCTGACATTGTAGGTCCTGTTCTGATACTGCACCGGGATTACCTCGGTGATGGTAAGCACAATGTCGCCCTTGAAAACGCCCGGTTCTATGGGTGTTTCGACACCGTCGACCGTAAGTGTCACGCTTTTGCCTTCAGGGGTTTTAATAACAGCGCCATCGGCAATTGTCAGTTTCTTAAGGCTTGTTGTCTGGGCTACCTCCCATGTGGAGCCCGACGAAATATCCTTCCTTGAGCCGCACGCCGCAAAGAACGCCGTTAGCATTACAAGTGTTACTATGGCTGCCGGATTGTAAAGAAACCTTTTTGTCATGATCATTTTTTCCTCCTGTTAAGAATAATGATAAAGGTGTTTATGAAAAGCGGAAATGAATTTTGATTTACAAAGCGGAGTCTTGTCCAATACATGATTCTTTGTCAAGAAATAATTATTCGATAAAGGCTCAGGGCGCGGGGAAGACAGCCCAGCCGCTTGCCGCTGGCGCGGCCAGTTTAATCGAAGATGAAACTATAACAATATGAATTTTAACTTAAAATATTTTATTATAAAATAGAGGGCTCCCCCCTCTTAAGATAAGAGGGGGTTAGGGGGGAGTTATGAGAAGATCAGGATACATTAACGTAACCCCTCCTCCCTCCCCTTACCCTAAGGGGAGGTGAGACCATTCGCATTTGAGTGAGGTTTCATAAAAGCGGACGGAAAGAAAAAAAGGGCCGCATCACATTGTGAAGCGACCCCTTTCCTTCAACTGTTATAAATTGCCTAAGCCGATTAAGGGCGAGCAGCCCAACGGCCAGGCATTTCTAGTTGACTGTAAGGGCGATATTGCCCTTGTATGCGCCGGCCTTGATCGGCTTTTTCGCACCGTTAACCGTCATGGTTACGGTTTTGCCTTCAGGGGCGTTAATGGAAGCGCCCTCGCCGATTGTCAGGCTGCTCAGGTACGACGCACCGGTAACTGTCCAGGTGGAGCCTGTCAGGTTGACGATGACCCCGTTATTCACTACAGCACCGGCAGTATTGGTGACCTCACCCAGCAGCTTATAATCCTCAGCGGTAATAATGTCTTTCGCATGCTTAGCTGTGGATGCTGTGATGACACCGGTTATATTGGCGTTATTGAAGGTAAGTGCAAGGTTTTTGCCGGAAGCGCCTCCTCCACCCGGCATACCTCCGCCTCCGGGACCACCGGGAGCGCCGCCGGCTGCCCCGCCGGGACCACCGGCTCCACCGCCTCCCATATCACCAGCGGGAGCACCGCCGGGACCACCCGCTCCGCCGCCCGGAGCACCGGCTCCGCCACCAGGACCGCCTGCTGCACCTGCTGGGGCGCCACCTGGAGCACCGCCGGCTTCTCCGGTAGGACGGCCGGCATCAGCGCCCATGCCGCCTACAAGCGGGCCGCTGTCTGCGCCGGTCTTGCTTCCGCCTCTTGTGGCGTTGTAGAAGTCGCCCTTCAATGTAATGTTGGAGAAGGTTGCTGTCACATCGGAGCTGTTGACAGCTGCAACGTTGAAGTCTTTCGCCTTGACCGCGGGTTCTGTTGTCTCTTTGTAAACGCCCTTGTTGGCCATCTTGCCGTCAACCGTTACGGGACCCGGGTCGTCATCGTCAATGATCTGGATGATGACGCCGCTCTCGGAGTTCAGCTGTGCGCCCTTGGAGCCGTCCACGCTGATATCGGCAGTCTGGCCTTTATCCAGAAAGACGGCCTTCTTGGTGTTGATGATCGTATCGTCCATAACCTTAACATTGCCCTGGCCGTGCCACATAACGGCAAAACGATCGGAATTAATAGTAGTTTTGGTCTGGGCGATAGAGCTTAGTTCGCTGTCAGTGAGACCGAGCTTTAATTCTGTGTTGAGCTGTGCAACTGTCTCCGGGGTGCTTGCGGCGAAGATGACATTGCCGCCCCTGTTGATGGCTGCATAGTCCGCAACCTTGAATTCACATCCATAAAAAGCGTTTGTGGAATTTCCGATTGCATAGGTGCCATATCCGCTCACGCCTGTAATGGAGATCTTGCTGTTAATAGCGGTAAGCTTGGTGTTCTGGCCGTTATCAATGGAAAGAACACCCCAGCCCTCAGCCGCGATGGAGGAATTAATATAAGTTGCAGTAGTGTTGTTGCCAAGCAGGTTTGTAGCCCGGCAGTTGCCGGACAGCCCCAGCATCCAGGGCACATCCTTCATGTCGCCGGGTGATACGTTTGACACATAATCCGCCGGCAGCACGCCGTTCATGGCCTGCAGGTCGGAGTTCTTGACGATCAGGTTGCTGCTTTTGTCGGCAAGGGCAGCGGTACGAACCGCCCCCTGGGTCTTGACCTTTGCGCCATCCACGACAAGGGTAGTGCCTTCGCCGGTGGACATGATCGCAGCGCCATAGCCTGCGAAGTCATTGGCGCCGTTTCCGGTGAAGTCAATTACCGCGTCCTTCACGGTATAAGCCCCGCCTGCCGCAAAGATGCCGTTGAAATTCTCACCTTTAGATGTGATATTGACGCCGGTCAGGACGTTGTTGCTTAATGCATAAGCGCCGGCAGCGGGCAGGACGGACTTTGCCGCCACAACGCCGGTCTCATCCAGGTATAATGCCTGGCGGAAGGGGTGTATCAGGGTGTCTGAAAATTTTACTATATTTGAATCTGTCAACGTGAGCACTATGCTGCCCTCATAGGTTCCGGGGACAATTCCTGTTTCGACACCGTCAACCGTCATTGTTACGCTTTTGCCTTCAGGCCCGGTGATGACACCTCCCAATTCAACTGTCAGTTTATCCAGATTAGTAGTTTCGGTGATATTCCATGAAGTTGCCACATCGCGCGATTTACCGCATCCGGCCAAAAACATCAAAAGCATTGCTGCGGCGAAAATAGCTGTTAAAGTTTTAATGTATCTTCTTCCCCTAATCATTTTCATCCTCCTTATAATTGTTGATAATGACCTAAACGTTTCTCGAAAATCGAATAGTACGCTTCTTTCTTTATGGATTTTGTACCATAGATAGGAACTTGCGGTCAGGACCAAGTTTTGCCCAAACCCGGACGGTTTGTCAAGAAATATATTGTAGAAGGCAGAAGGCGCAGGGCACAGGGCGCAAGGGAAAGAAATTAGAGGAGACGGACGACTGACATCGGATGACGGCCATGCTGATTGCCGCTACCGGGTGGTAAAATGCAGGGTCCGCTCGCCGAGCGGACCAGAAAATTCATTTCCTATTTAAGTCTAATTGTTCTGCAGCTTTTCAGGATCAATCATGTAATAGGCGTCTTCGTACTTGATGTTCATTTTAGAGGAGAGGTCCTCGATCTGATTTTTAAACAGGTGATCATAGGCCGTCCGGTATCTGAGGGTATTGCCTGATGAATCCGCCGCCATATCAGGGGAAATGGGTTTTCTCAGGATGATATAATCGCCTTTTTCGGTCTTTACTATCCCGCTGTATTTATTTTCCTCCAGTTTCACATATGCACTTTCAAATTCCTGCTCCATGGCGCCGGAGACAAACAGGCGGCCGTCAGGATAGCTAAGTATCGACCTGTCCCTGGCGTACTCTCCCATAAGTTCGTCAAAAAGGGCCAGGGGATCAGCGCTTTTTTTAAGCCGCCCGAGGATATCCTCAAGAAGCTTGTAGTTCCCGGCGCGTGTCTCCGCGCTTACCTCTTTTCCTGATGAGTCGGTGCATGGCAGGAAGATATACTTCGAGCACATGAGGCCTTCTTCCTTGACGTATTGTGAAATTTGGTTATCGGTGCACTTTTCACCCTTGGCCCCATAGAGCCGTTCAAACAGGTAGTTGCCCAGGTAATCTATCCTCGTAAGATAATTGAATACATCCTCGGATACATACATTGAGCTGACAATGCGGATGTATTCCAGCTCGCTGCCGTAGATCTTGATATTGTCCTGCCTGAGTTTTTCTATTTCGGCCAGATCACGCACGGAGAGTTCAATGCCCAGCTCCTTAGCCTTTGCCTCAATAGCCCTGTCCTTGCATGCATAGCCTGCCGCGTTTGAAAGGAAAAATTCCTTCAGGCCCATACCGTTCTGATTTGCGCCCCAGTCTGTTATCCTGTCAATGCTGTGATAGCTCCTGTAGTATTTCTGGATGAAATTAAGCCAGAAATGGAATTCCGGCCAGTATACCGGAGAAGAGCCGACAGTCATTACAACAGTCTTTGCTGACAGGTCCGCTTCCCTGTAGGGCGTCTTATTCACGGACTCAGCATTTGCATTTTTAACCGCCTTCTTTGCTTCAGCCTTACCGGCGCCGGAGGCCTCATGTTGAGAGGTATTTGAAGGGCCGTTGCCGCCCAGGCAGGGATGCGCCATAAGCAGCATAACCGTAAAAAAACTTATAACTCTTAATGTGTTTTTCAAACTAACATTCTCCATTTCGCATTAATAGTGCCCCGGCATCCTGGATGGATTTTATGCGCAAGGGGTGATGCTTTGTCAACAGATAACTGCCGAAGTCTGGGACAACGAAGCCCCCATCATATTATGAGGGCTTCATCCAATCTATCCTTTTTCAGTTGAACTATTGAGGTAATTTCAAAACTCAAAAAAGCATCAATTGTCATTTCGACCAAAGGGAGAAATCTCTTAATACCAATGCCTTTTAGATTCCTCACGTCGTTCGGAATGACAAGCTGAGGACTTTTGAAATTACCTCTATTATTTGGGATATCCGACATCAAGCTCGATTACAACCACCTGGGTATCAGTCAGCTTAAGCAGATTTTTTATCTTGCCGTCAGAATCTACTGCTGCCTTTGGATGCGAGACAAGCCCCATCCCTGAGCAGAACAGCGACATATTCTGAGCCACAAGACCCGCGTCGAATATTCCCCACATATTTTTCAATTCCGTTGTCCCTGCACGGAACTTCCCGGTCTCAGATACCAGCAGCACCTTGACCGGATAGTTGAATGACTGTCCTGCACCGGCTGCGCCCCCGGCCGGCGCTCCCTGTCCTGCTGCCGGAGGAGCCCCCTGAGCTCCGCCTGGAGCAGCCCCCTGCGCACCTGGCTGTCCGCCCTGCGCGCCTGCAGGTGCAGTTCCGCCAGGCGCTCCGCCGGCGGCGCCCGCGGGCCTTGCTCCGCCGCCCATCCCTATATCAGACCGGTGGTCTCCGCTGACAACCTGCTTGAGGGCATTGTTGGCCGCGTCATAGAGATATATGCCGTCCTTCATAAATAAAAAGATATCAACATCCTGGGAGTTCATGGCCGACGCCGCCGTGCGTTTCCCGTCCTCGCGGTTTACGCCGTTGCCGGCCCACAGGAGATTTGACAGATCCTGCAGCGACAGCTCCTTCTCAGACCATTTGCCTGTGTCCTTGGTGGATTGCCGCAGCGACAGGGATTTCATTATGGAAAACCCCTTGTCTTTGTCCGGGCTGTTCAATTTAATTGTCTTCAGCTCCTGAGCCTGGCTCGAACCAAAGGCAAACAGAAGCACCGCGGCCGCAAAAAAGATCTTTATTGCGCTGCCGCTAAGAAAAGTTTTTTTCTGGTGGCTGTTAAGCCTGACATCCAAGCTTTGCATAGTGACCTCCTTTCAGTGACCCATTGCTTTTGAAAAGCGGGGCTTTTCAAAAGCCAATTGGCCGGTTAATTGATAATGTATATACCTAGCCGTTTCCTATGATTTCTTAAGGATCAGGGTTCCGCCGCTTGACAGCGTGAAGGTTCCTTCTTCGCCTGCCATTGCGTTAATGGTGACGCCCTTTGGAGCGTCGATCTGTGAAACATTGACGCTGCCATCTATTGTTACAGTGGAATCCGCGGTTGCGATCCATTTGCTGGCTCCGTCAAGAGTAATGACCGCGTTTTTTATTGCGCCCTTCAGGGTCGTTCCCTGAAGAGCAAGATACATATTCCTGTCGGTGTCTTCATGTACAACGTCCCCGGCAACATCCATTCCCCTCAGATTTGCTCGGATCCCGTAGACCTTCTCTCCCTTTGTCTTGGTGGCGTTGGGGTCATCATTAATGGCCGATTTCAGCAGTATGCCGCTTTCTGAGGCCATCTTTACACCGTCAAAGTCAATGATGGCATTCTGGCTGTTTACTATGACCGCGGGGCTTTTGCAGGTGATCTCTCCGCCTGTAACCTTCAGGGTGCTGACCTCTGCCGGCATGCCCATAACACAGTGGATCATGGCAAAATAGGTGCCGCACTTCGCCTTTGTATCCCTGAAGGTGCAGTCCGCCTCGCCTGCGATGATCACAGCCATGGACGCTACATCAAAGTCGCAGTTGTTGAAATAATTATGGCACGCGCCGTCCGCATAGGTCCCATAGCCGCTGTTGACGGTCTGCACCTTGCAGTTGTTTGCCTCAAGATAAACGAATCCCTCGGCCCCGTCGGTCGAAAGGGCTGCCCATCCGTCCGCTATGATAGTGCTGTAATAGAAGTAGCTGTATGAATTGCTCATGGTGACATGGGTGCGGCTGTTGCCCTTGATCTCCAGATGCTCAGGCGGGGATGACTTTGATTGATCAAAGGGAACGCCGTGGGCGGTCAGCGTGGAATTATAGACCTTGAGTGTGCTGTAGCCTGTAGCTGAGGTGGCGCTCTTTGCGGTCCCGCTTGTGGTAATATTGGAATTTTTTATGATAAGTGTGCTGTGATCATCGGAGGCCGCTCCGCTGCCCGGACCTCCAAGGCCGCTCCCGTTTCCTGAGAGATCAATTGTAGCATCGGACAGGATATATTCGGACCCTATGCCCTTTACATATACGCCGCCGACATTGCCTTCCTTCGCCGTGATCTTGATGCCGGTTCCGTATGAGTCTGCTATTTTCCCCTTTTCAACCGCATCTTTTTTTGACTGCCCTGCCGAATATTTGCCGTTGTCAATATAGACAGCCGGGGTTGATTTTGCACCGCCGCCCGGTCCACCGGCCCCGGGAGGACCGCCGGCCGCGCCTGGCGCTCCACCTGCTGCTTCACCTGGTGCGCCACCTGCTCCGCCGCCGGCTGCTCCGCCTGCACCACCGGGCATCCCGCCGCCTGCACCACTGCCCATGGAGGCCATCATCTCTTCCAGGGTCGGCATTTTAAATGGCTGACGTTCTATCTTTTCAACCACAGCCCCTTTAATCGTTGCCGTTTGATTATTTCCCTGGCCCCCGCATGCCGCAAAAAACATCATCAGCATTATTGAAGAGCACAGGGCGATTAATGTCTTGATATATCTTTTTTTCATGATGACTTTCCTCCTCCTAAAAATTGGTTAACCGGGTTTTTGCAGACAGGACTTACTTTACTGAAGGGATAAATATGGTTTCCGGAGGCAATCTTTGCCTCAAGCATGGTTGTTTGTCAAGAAATAACCATCATATAAATTTATGTATAAACTATGAAGATAATTAACTTTAATGAATGCATCCCTTTGAAGTTAAAAGGGGCCTGTCATGATTTATGACGGCCCCTTTATTTTAAAATTAATTCACTTGATTATATGCCGGATATTTTTCCGGCCATTATTTTTTAGTTGACGGCAAGAACAATCTTGCCCTTGTATTTACCGGCCTTGATAGCCTTTGCAGCCCCGTTCACCGTCATGGTCACTGTTTTGCCCTCAGGAGCGGTTACAGATGCCCCCTCGGCAATGTTGAGGTCAGTCAGGTATGAGGTCTCATCCACAACCCATTTGGACTCTGCGTCAAGTGATGCTATAACCCCATACTTTTCGCTTGTCTCGCCATAGGCAAGTGTTTCTTCACCGATCAAATAATAAAGATCCGTCTTGTCCTGCATGACAAGCTTCTCGCCATTGGCGCCCACCGAGTGTGTGCCGATCGCTGTGGTGATCGCGCCTGTAATAGTCGCCTTTTCGAAAGTAACAACTACATCAGTCTCACCGGTATTGGAATTGACGATATCTCCATTCATCGTCATGTTCTTAAAGGTTGCCGTGACGGCAGTGCTGCCGCCGCCGGCTCCGCCGGGCATGCCACCTGGGGCGCCACCCGGCATACCACCGCCTGCTGCACCACCCGGCATGCCGCCACCGGATTCACCACCAGGAGCGCCGCCCTCGCGACCGCCCATACCGCCACCGGCTGCACTACCCGGTGCACCGCCCTGATCACCGCCAGGCATACCACCGCGGCCCATACCACCGGAAGTAACCCCATCGCCGGTTGTAGTTGCTCCGCCGCCGCCAAAATTCGTATTGGGATCATCGTTTACCATCGACTGGAGGATGATGCCGCTTTCAGAATTCAGCTCCGCATTGTCAACTATGAATGTAGGTTTTCCGCCTTTAACTTGAAGGACAACCTTTTTGGTATTAAACACAGTACCCTTATCAATAGTCACTGTGCCGGAGCCACGATGTGACATAACGCCGAACCTTCCGGAATTCACAATGCATTTATCGGTAAAGGTCCCCTTACCGTTTGTCATAATCAGGCCGTAGTCATTGACGTTAAATGTGGTCCCGCTGAATGTGTTGGTAGAGCCGTCCGCATAGGAGCCGTAACCGCTCTCAACTGTCTCTACTGTGCAGTTGGTTACATTAAGTGTCGTATTCCGGCATGCATCGGTCGACATGACGCCCCATGCCTGGGCCTTGATATGGGTATTGTTGTAGTTTGCAGTCCCGTTTGCGAGACAATTAGTGGCGCGGTTATTGCCGATGAGGCCCAGCATCCAGGGCACTTCCATCATGACATCACGGCCGTTTACACTTTTGCTGGCTGTCCAGGACCATCCGTAGTCTGCCGGCAGTGTGCCGTTATGCACTTCAATCTCGGAATTATTGACATTCGTAACGCTGTCGCCGCCGACCCAGACCGCTGTCCTTACAGCTCCGGTGTTGTTGATCTTGGCGTTTTCGATGGTAACCGTAGCCTTTCCTTCAGTCATTATTGAGGCGCCGAAGCCGGCAAAGTCGTTCATACCGTTTCCTGTAAAGTTTATTACAGGATTGACAATGGAATAGGTGGAGGGATTATCGCCCGACACGATAATGCCGTTGAAGTTATCTCCTACGGATGTGAGGCTAATATCCTTTGCCTCGGTGTCGGTAACCGATCCGCCGACCACAGCCGCTGCAACGGATTTCTCAGGCACGTATTTACCGTCTTTTATATACACGGCTGTCCTGTAATGATATGTCTGTGTGGCCATGCCGGTAACGCTCACCAGGATCTCGTCAGTAGGGGTGAGCACTATCTGGCCTTTATAGGACCCGGCCTTGATCGGCGTTTCAACGCCGTCAACCGTCATGGTCAGATCTTTGCCTTCAGGGGCCTTGACGACTGCGCCCTCGACGATAGTCAGTTTCTTCAGGGTGGTGATCTGGGCGACCTCCCATGTGGAACCTGCATCGATTTTCTTGCCGCATCCCGCAAAAGACGTTGCCAGAATTGATGCGACAGCCAGGGCTGTTAAGGTTTTGATGAATCTTCTTTCCATTGACATTTTTACCCTCCTTATAAAATTTGTTGCTAAGGTGTTATTGGATAGGCACATACATCACTGATTATATAAGAACTTTTTTTGAACGAAATTTATGCCCAGTATGCAATATTTTGTCAAGAAATTGTTTTATCGGAATTTATCCCAGCAGTTTTAAATGAATACTCCGCGGCATTTCTCCCTGCGCTGTATCCGGAAAATGCGGTAAAGCTCATCTCCGACCCGAACCAGCCATAGCCGAGGCCCAGCCAGTTTCCGGCCACGACGCCGGCGGCATAAAGGCCCTTGATCGGATGGATCTTTTTATTCATCACCTGCATGCGGTGATTGATCCGCAGGCCTCCTATGCATGTATCAATGCCCGAGTATGACTTCAACGCATAATAGGGCGGGGTCTTAAGGGGAATAAGGTACTGGGCCTCCTTGAGAAACTCCCCGTCATACTGCTTCTCGCAGTAGCCGTTATAATCCGAAATAGTGGCCTTGAGCGTCTCGGCGTCACAGCCGATGTACCGGGCTATATCATCCCAGCTGTCGGCAATCTTGATCCTGCCCAGCTTCTCCTCGTCGCTGATATCCTTGTCTATTTTATCCAGCCAGGCGGTCGCATCCTCCCCTTCCTTTACTGCCATGCTTTCATAGGGGGCATATATCTTCTTGCTCTTCTGGAAGCCTCGCAGCATGGCCTCATCCATGACGGCATAGCATACCTTGTCAGGCTGCCTGTCCACAGCCATGCTCATCATCCATCCCCAGTTGTTGTTAACGCTCAGGGATTCATCGACAAAACGCTCCCCGTTCCTGTTGATCTTTATCAGGGGGGGGCGCCTCACAAGCACCCCGGTCTGCTCATTCCATCCATGGCCGTGCGGGCCGATGAACAGGGTGGATATGTGGGTGGATGCGGCGCCGATCTCCTCTGCCATGATCAGGCCGTCACCGGCGGGGTGAGACATGGCAGCTGCCATGATATGCACATTGGTCATATCCTCGCCGGGATAGAATCGTGCCTTCAGCGCCTCATTGCCGGATATGGAGCCTGTAGCAATGATGACGGCCTTCGCCGAGACCTTCAGCTCCTCGTCCCCATGGGTGGCCAGCACGCCTGTAACTGCTCCGTTATTATCAGTAAGAAGCCTGGTAACCCTGGTGTCCGTCCGGATCTCCACACCTTTATCCTTGCAGTTCTTTAACAGGGCCTTGATAATATTCTGGCCCGTGCTCCCTTTAGTCATATGATAGGCCCTCACAAGCGATGCGCCCGTGAAAGATATCACATTATCAAACTCGACCCCCTTTTCCTCCAGCCACCTTATCATGTCTCCTGATCCGCACATCCATTTGCGGACCAGCTTGCCGTCACAGTACCAGTTCGTCATATCCATATGATGCTTGAAGCAGAAATCCGCGGTCTCATGAATTCCCAGGCGCTTCTGCACAGGACTCTCGATCCCGAAAAGCCCGCCTATACCTATTGTTGTCCCTCCCGTGGCCTTCATTTTTTCCAGGACCAGGATCTTTTTTGCCCCGGCCTCAACCGCGCTCACCGCGGCTATCAGTCCTGCCCCTGCCCCGCCGATTATACATATGTCTGCTTCATGCTGCACGCTCTTGGCGGGACTCGCATCAGCAGCCCTGGCTGTCCTGGCGGGCTCTGTAATAAGACCACCCGCAGCAGCGGCCACCACGGCTGCGCCTTTAAGAAACCTGCGGCGGGAGATGCCTTTAGTCACCCCTCTTTTCTCACCCATCTTTTCCCCTCCTTTTCGATGTTGGATAAGAATTTAAATCTCAACTTAGCTGTAATGCTCTAAGGCTAGGATGCCCGGAGGCATGAATGCTCGGATACAAGAAAGACAAAACCCTTCGAATTCCATGACCTAAAGCATCCCAGCTTCCAAGCATTCCAGTCTACCAGCTTCCCAGCCTCTTAGCTTCCTGGCATTTTATCCTTCCGCCGCAAACTTGCCGGCCAGCCAGCCGTGGGTCATCGCCATGCCAATGGAGTTGCCCGCAAAGGGAGTGCTGTAGCCCAGCCCGTATCGTCCGCCAAGCGTATTGCCTGCCACATAGAGCCCCTTAATCGGAACGTTCTTTTTGTCCAGAACGCGGAGTCCGGTGTCGGTGACCAGGCCGGCCAGGGTAGCCAGGCCGAACCCTGCGGCGGCAAAGGCGCTGCCCGCACATCCGTAGAATGGGGCCTCATCAATCGGAATCATGGCCTTAGGATCCTTTCCGAAGTCGCTGTCCGTTTTCTTGCGGCAAAGGTCATTGTAATGATTGATTGATTCAATGAACGTCCTGACAAGGTCCCCTGTATAGCCCAGATAGCCGGCCAGTTTCTCGAGGGTATCCGCCCCATAGACTTTCGCTCCCTCGCGCTCCGCCACTATGATCCCCCTTACCTGGCAGCCCTTTGCGCCTGCCGCAAGGACCTTTGCCATATCCTCCTGCATATCTTCAAGCCACTCCCTCCGGCCGAAGTTGGGGCCACCGTGTTCCAGTCCGGCAATGACCACGCTCTGCATGTACTTCCTGTCGGTGACAACACAAATGACACCCGGGGGCTGGCGGACCGCCGCATGCCCTATAAGTGGCGCAGCGGCCTCATTACCGTATCTCCTGGCCTCGGCGTTGAGCTGCAGCATGGGCCCCATTCCCCATGGGCCTGTGGTCCCTCCCCCGGGGCTTATACAGCCGCGCGGTGAAGGCTCAATCATGCCTCCGGCCCAGCAGCACATCTTGTGGCCCTGTCCGTCACGGATGATGGAAAAGGTTGACTTATAATCCTTCTTCATGGTGCCGCTGCGCTCCATCCATTCCATAATCTCATTGCAAAGTGCCCAGCACATGTCGACATTTCCTGAAAAATCGCCGGTCGCGACTATTACGCCCCTGGAGGCATTGAACCGGATGTAGTTCCCGGACTTATCCTGCACAATGGCGCCTGTAACCGCCCCGTTGTTATCCTGGTTGAGCACAATGGCCTTATGCTGATAATACCAGTCCGCTCCGTTATCCCTGGCCCTACGCACCATGTATTTTTCAAACCACCTCATCACGGTGATAAAGGGGCCGACCTCTCTGCGCATAACCGGGCCCTGAAACATGGCAACGCAGGGCCAGGTCCTGTAGCCCCCTATCTCGACAGGGTAGTCCTTTGGTGAACGGTCCTTCTGCACCTGGTTGTATAGAAATTTTTCATCCATGAGATTGGAAAAGTCATATGTCTCAGTGATATTGTCGCTGTACTTGAATTTGACGGAGCTGTCATCTGCCTTCCTTACCGTCTCGTAGCCTTCATAGACCTCGACCATCCTGTCGAACATCGGACCGGAGTTCTCCACGAAGAGGCGGATGATATCCGGATTGCACCGGCCTGCGGCCCGTTTGACGAACTCCGCGGTGATCTCGCCGGTGTCATAGGGGCCATACCCCCTGCTGATCAGCCACCTGGAGTTGACATGCCCTATGTCCTCGCCGAGAAAATGCCAGGAGTCTTTCAGAAAACCTGCCTCATCCATCCTCTCGATCACGGCGACCTTTGCGCCCTTGTCCGATGCGCCCAGGGCTGCCAGCACTCCGGAGTGTCCCCCGCCTAGCACCAGGACGTCAACATCAATGGTCTTTTTTATCCTGGAATCAGGGATGACCGGGGGGACGCCCAGCCAGTCGCCTTCGCCGCAATAGCCGGTGATACGGTTGGAAGCAGGGGCTGCTGTCTTTGTTTCAGTTCCTGCCTCGGCATGAACAATCGCCGGGTCATATCCGGCCAGGGCGCCGGCCCCTGCGGCTGCTGAAACGGTAAGTGCGGATGTCTTGAGAAAATTCCTGCGGGATATATTCTTTCCTGATTTGATCTCCATTCTATTCTCCTTATGAATTGCACATTCCGGTTATTAAATACCTTCAAACGAAAAATGATATTACGGCTTCCAGTATGAAAAATACTCTTTTATGCATTAAGCGGCACTTCGGGCAATCAGTTCTGCAGGTGCAGAACAGGAGTCAATTGTAAGACAATTTGTTTCAGAAAGGTTTTATCGACAGCCCCGCGCATGGAGAATCTGCGGGGCTTATCATAAATCATGCGGTAATTTCATATATACTATTACTGGAGCCTTATCCAAGGCTCCAGATTTATATCACAGGTTGAATAATGTAATGTATGGATGCAGGCATATTCGGACAATTGCCCTGGGGTGTCAAGGAAAAAACCGAGGACTGATAACAGAAAACAGAGGTCAGAGATCAGGACAGCCGCTTGCCGCTGTCGCGGCCGGTTTGATCGAATATGAAACTTAAATGAGGGTAAATAAAAGATTGTTCGAACTGCCTTCGGGACATCCGCCCGGGACCTGTTTTAACATCGCTCATGTTTTACCCTCCTTAGAAGCATGAACTTTTCCCACCTCACATCTAATGATATGATTTATTGTCTCCTGACGGCGGCGTCCCCGCAGGAAGACTGTTCACGTCAACCGTCCCGACATTTTCATAGTGTCCCGCCATGACCTCCTTTGCAGTGTATTTTGGAAATTCATATACCTTGACCGGCCTGTTCCCATGAACATATGCCGCTGAATTCTCTCCAGCGCACATCCCAGACGCTATGGTCCACTCTATCGAATGGGATTCCTCGCTGCTTATAAGGAGGTCGGCATGCAGTCCCCCTATGTCGGCCCCGCAGGCCATGAGAGCGGGAATCGGCCAGTCAAACTGGCTGACTACGGACGTCATGGGATTCACCTTCACAGGGCCGTGTGTGGATCTCAATGACAGGCCGCTCCTGAAGACATAGAATGGGGGCCGGCTCAGAGGGACAAGGAAGGCCGGGTCCTTGTAGTACAATTCATCATAGCCCTTTTCACAATATTTATTGTATGTGTCAATGCCCGACTGGAGGATATGCTTTTTGCCTCTTATCCAGGCGGCAACGGCCCCTACCGAATCAGTCACCAGGGCCTGGTCCGCCTCAATCAATGCAGCAATCTCATCCTGGAATTTCCCCATGGATATGAGTTCAGGCCGTTTTTTGGCCATATATTCAACAATGCCTGCATCCACGACAATGAAGCAATCCCTATTAGGCTGTCTGTAGATGGCATTGGCGGCGTGCCCTTGAGATTCGTTTGTGAACCGGACCCCTACATTATTAACCCAGATCGCAGGCGTCCTGGTATTATCAGTTAGAACAGAAATTACGGGAAACTCCTTTAAATTACCCTTGAAAAAGGGAATCCTATTCGGACTCCACACAAAGGATATGGTCCCGTCATTGCCTGCCCCTGCTTCAAGGGCCATTTTTATGCCGTCGCCCGTGTAAAGAAGGCCTTCTGTATTTATCTCCTTATAGAAGCTTTCATCATAAACCGGGAAATATCTTTCCATGAGTTCAGGGTCTCCCAGGAAGCCGCCTGTGGCCAGGACCGTAGCAGTCGCCTCAACCTTGATCAGCTCGCCGTCCTGTACTGCCGCTACGGCGCAGACAGCATTATTGTCGCCCTTCAGCAGTTTTATCGCCCGAGTATTACAGATGATCTGAATGCCAAGTTTTTCGCACTGGACCTTCAGGATCTTTACCAGCATGCCGTCATAAACCCCGCCCTGATAGTCCCCCCCAAACTCTCTCAACCAGTCGGCGATCTTTTCAGATTTATCGATCATGGTTCCGATTATGCGCGGATCACCGCGCCAATGGGTGCTTTCTATTGCCGCCTTAAAAACCTCCTCGGAACGGGCCCTGTTATTTTTTTCCGGAGGCACTGGGGCAAACACAGAGTTCCCGCCGGCCTCGGCGCGTTTTTCAAGGATTAAAACATTTTCAACGCCCTGCTGCCTTGCCCTGATTGCCGCAGACATGCCGCCCGCGCCGCTTCCTAGGACAACCACATCAGCCTTGATTATCGTTGCATACTTTTCATTTAAGTCGCCCTTAACACCGGTTGCGCCTGCCCTTTCAGACGCTCCGGCAAGGCCGCCGGCCATCCCCGACATTTTATATACGATACCCAGGGCCGATGCCGTTAAAGAGCCTGAAAGAAATTGACGCCTTCCCAGAAGAGATCGAAACATTTTCATAACTTCCTCCTTTCTATATTACCGTCTCCAGGCCGGTTAATCTGCAGCAAGAGATAGGGAGGTGAGTTTGGCGGAATATACTCATCCCTTCTCCGGACAACATCAGTCCACATAGTTTACAGAGCCTCTTCTGGTGCGGTCGTTCATGCTGAACTTGTTTTGAGCAGCGGCATGGCCCAGGGCGATTGCGCACTGGAGGCTGTAGCCGGAGGGGATGCCTGCCTCGCGGGCAAGATCCTGGTTTTTCGTCCCGTTCAGTGCCGCGGTGATGGAAAAGATCAAACAGGTTCCCAGGCCCAGCCCTGTCGCCATAAGGAGCATGTTTTCCGCGGCAAGCACTGTATTGTGGATTGGGAACGGCGTGTTATCCGGCCCGGAGAGGAGGATTACCACAGGTGCTTCATAAAGGGGCTGATACCCCGGCAGGGACGCCCTCTGCCTGAGAAACTCATTAGTTGAATCAAGCATGGCATTATGGGTCCGATCGTTGATCTTTTTCAGCAGTGCAGCATTGCGGACCACTGATATCTGAAATGGCCCGGCATTGGGCGCCCAGCGGCCTGCCTCTATGATCTGCGCAAGATTATCGTCTGAAACAGGCGTTGACCTGTAGGCCCTTATGCTCTTTCTGTTTAAAATTGCCTCTGAAATATTCATTATAAAATCTCCTTGCTATTTTTATTCTGTTGGATACTATGAGGTAATTTCAAAAGTCCTCAGCTTGTCATTCCGAACGAAGTGAGGAATCTAAAAGGCATTGGTATTAAGAGATTTCTCCCTTTGGTCGAAATGACAATTGATGCTTTTTTGAGTTTTGAAATTACCTCACTATTTAAAATCGTCTTCTAAAATATAACAGAAATCAACGTAAAATCTATTTTTTATATCACATCCGCCGTTCATTTTTCAATTGATACTTCATTGAACATCAGGCCGCGGCATTTGCATCTTGCTTTCTATCGTTTTAGTGTGATATTGCTATCATAGCATAATTCATGAGTTGTTCCGACCCGTCAGCATATAACCGTCCTAAAGCTTATTAACAGTGTCTGGCAGTCCAGCGCACCCGGACCGCCCCAGGTTATTAACTTTTAGAAGGAGGCAAGTATCTTATGAAAAGCAAAATTAGAACATCCGCCAATATTATTCTAACCCTGATAATGTTTTCTGCTCTTGTTTGTTTCACTGTTGCCTGCACCAAATCCAAAACCATTGAAAGCGGTTCCACATGGACCGTCACCGAAAAAACAACAGCCGGGGCATTGACGATCAAAGACGGCGCTACGGTAAATGCCTCCGAGGGATATCTGTTGACCATGACGGTCGATGGTGTTGAAACGCCCATACAGCCCGGCACCTATAAGGGGAAAACAGGCAAAGTTATTCTCACGCCGACAAAAAAAATCGGCAAGGCGCTTTATAACGGCAAAATGACAAAAGGTGAAAACATCGATTATCGCACCGGTCTTTTCGTCGATGCCGGAAAGGTTGCTGAAGAGAGCTCCGTGACCTCCGCGCTTGTCGGCGGAACCTATGATGGCAAGTCCGCATCAGGTATCACCATTACTTCGAACAACCGCTTCTTTAACGGCATTATGGTAAACGACAGCAACTACACTGTTTCAAATGTCAGCATGGTTGCCAGCGGACCGGGAGGAAATGATTTCACAGGCTACGGCGCCGGCATTGCAGTTACCGGGACTTCAAATGTTGAAATTGACAACTTTAACTTCATGGGCGCCGGCGCAATACGCCACGGCATCTATGTCGGAGGTGAATTTGAAAAGGACAATCTGACGGTCACAGTCAAAAATTCCTTCCTCAAGACTGATGGACACATTGGCTTAATCCCTCCTGGTGCAGGCATGTCCAGTGTCCCCTGGATGCTCGGCATCGATACATATGGCCATGTGCGCACCCAGATGATCGCCGGCTATGCCAACGTGACCTATAAGAACAGCACCCTGCTGTCCGACGGTTGGGGCGTTCTCTCAACTGATGACGTGAGTGTCCCGGAAAAATACGGCGATTTTGCCATAAAGCTCAATGTAGAGGACTCAAACGTAGACATCACAGGCACCAGCGGTTATGGTTCCTATTCCATCGGCGCCTGCAACAATGTATTCAGCAATACCATCATGGGAAACACAAGATACAGCACCTCTAAGTATGGGTTGACCTATGCCCTGATCGTCGCCAATGAGTATGCAGGCGGCGAATTCATAAACGGTACCAATGTGACGGCCAAGTACCCCGTGATGTACCATAAGAATCAGACGGGCGTAACCAGGGTTGACAATGCCACCTTCAACAGCCATGGGGCGAACTTTCTTATCAAGCACTGCTATCCGGTGATCAATGTCAGCAAATCCAATTTAAACTCCGAGACGGGCGTAATTATACAGCTCATGGGCAGCGATGACCCCGGCATGGGCTCAAGCTACTTTGTGGAGGCTTTGGATGCGGCTTCTATCGCGAAGGACAAGAAGCATGACATCTATAAAATCAACAAGACCGACACAAAGATCTTTACCACCGAGATGAAGGATGTAATTTATGACGCCCAGGCCTCTTTCTCTGACATGGAGATCAAGGGCAGCTTCTATAATTCCGTCTCCGGCGTGGATGACGACGACCTTCACCTGCTTGGCCAGAACCTTGTTCTCAGCTTTGATAAAGTCAACCTGACCGGCGTCATCTCCTCCGCCAACGCTATTCACAGAAACTACTCCTTCTACTTCGCCCGCGAAAAAGACAAGGACGGCAACAAGATTGCCGTCAATGCAGACGGGTATCAGCTAGATGGAAAATGGGAGGCCAAACAGGGCATGTTCGGAGGCGGC
>Ga0209287_10000484_pt1 | contig 23517 bp, 51 predicted proteins | sample PPLLak3cmMay2015_2_FD_187255 | JGI IMG/M metagenome (GOLD analysis project Ga0209287, IMG submission 187255) | Freshwater sediment microbial communities from Prairie Pothole Lake near Jamestown, North Dakota, USA - PPLs Lake P8 Core (1) Depth... | ecosystem: Environmental > Aquatic > Freshwater... | reverse complement strand
GTAATGTCGGCGCCCCCTGAAACAGGCTTTCGCCCGGGTGCCTTAGCGCATACCGTAGCATCTTGCGTTTCAGGATCAAAGTCTTTCTCGATCTTCTACCAGATGACACAAAAATGAACCGCCTTGGGTCAGAGTACATCATGCGCTGGATGGGGGTCAGATTGACAAGCGGGTAAAACGAGGCCTTTACACTTCGGGCGAGATAACTGTCAGCCTGTGGGTACATCATTGGCTTCCAGTAAATCGGCAATGAAGGCAAGGTCTACCTGTTTGTTTTCTGCGCCCTTCTTGGCAAACATGCCCAGGTGATTACCGATCAGTTCGAGTGCCCGTGGTTTGTCGTATAGTTCCACCTCAAGCCATGCGTCCTGTATCGTAGCCCCATCAGCCCCATACATGATTGAGGTTTTCTGCTTAATTTTCTTGATTGCCTTACTTATCCCGGGCGGCAGGTCATTCAGACTCTTTACCTTAACAAGCCCGGCGGCGTTAACATCGAGATAATGGGCCAGGTCTGAAAAACCCAATAATGACAGTTCTGTCAATACTTTATCGGCTGTAATCTCAGTTCGCTTTTCTCTGGCAGCAAGGGCTTTTGAGATTTCTGCTTGGATGTCAACATTTGTCAACATCCGAGCACTCACTTTATTGGCGTTTTTTTCATTGTACCCGGCCCTTATAGCGGCCTGTGTAGCATTCAAATCAATTAGGTATTCACGGCAAAACGCTTTCTGCCTGGCTGTCAGTTTCTTCTCCATCTCCCCTATTATGCGGTGATTTGTCATCTATGTCAATTTCATTTAATCCAGCGATAAATTCCGGGCTCGGGGTAAACGACTTGAACAGCAATAATTGGCCGTTATCGTCGAAGCGGTAGATGTTCACTTCCCACCCCTTGCCCACTCGTTAACATGATCCCTGAGCCCTGCGATATTTTTCCAATACCCCAGATTGACTCCCAGATTGATAATGCAGTACAGCCCCGCAGTTGTCATATCCAGAGGCATGATGCCGACCCTAACAAGCAGAATATACAGACACAGACCGATTAACCAGTTTACCAACAATGGCGGAAAAACAGTATAAATTTTACTCACAGCCGTTAAATAAGATCCGATAAGCGTCCCAACCAGCGCCAAGGCCAGAGGAATGATTAGATTTTCTGATATGGTCATGTTGCCTCCTATCCATCATGGATACAGATTTGATATTCACAGCTCTCGCACTTTACAGCCGTAAAATAAGCGTCTTTACCGACAATAAACCGTTTTGACCCGCATTTTTTACAAACAAGTGTTTTAGCGAATCGTTCCTCGTAGCTCTGACCGATCTGAAAATCTCCTAGTTCCTGTTCATCGAAAAGCTGATCATATTCAATGCCTAGCGGGAATCTGTCTTCAACATCAATTACGTCTTTCATGTTGCCTCCACTTTCACTTTCGCAAATTGGCTATAACCCTTATAACACACAAAGCACATATTTTCTATTTCTTTTTCCGACACTATCAGGTCCATGCCCATAATGCTGTCACTACTACTCGGCGGTGCTTCAAATTCCAACGGGAATGTTTCCGCTATAATTTTGTAAAACTTTTTTGAGACAACTATTGTGTCTGGTTTTTTTTGATGTTCACGCTTAAAATTGAGATGTTTTGAGACAATAACAGCTGCCAAGGAAACTCCACCCAAAACACTCACTCCACCACCTCCTCGATGGGAACCCATTCATACGCGGACCATTGGATATCACGCCAGTAATACCCAAAAAATTCATTTTCTTGTGCATTGTAAATCCCGCTAATTATTCCGTGCTTCATGGTTGTTAAACACTCTTGACCATCTTTTGGTTTTTGGTCATCCATTTTAATCCATTTCACTCTACCACCCCCACCGGAATAACACGACCGCAGCAGTGCAGGGTTACTTTAGCCCACGGCTCGCCCCTGAATTTGTCATTGTCTGTAAACTCAAACATCGGGCACCAGTCGCCGCAAAACGCATCATTATGGGAATGCGGACAAGTTGTTTCTTCCCCATGCTCTAACAACATAATGCTTTCAGCAAATTCATCATTTCTGACCGTCATCTCCACCGTGTAAACTTGTTTCATTTCACACCGACCTTCCGACACCGTAACCGATAAAATAACCCAGCGCAAATGCGCCAACAACTAAAATTAATATGATCATCTTCCCTCCTTTATTTTTTGTCCAATTGCTTTTATTTCATCGTCAATTGCCATCGACAGAATTTTATCAAACACGTTTTTGTCAATTCTATATGATACCATGGAAAGACTATCACCGTTTTTTAACGAATCAATATAAATTTGCGCGCTATACTTGAAATCACTTTGTGCAAATATGTCCTTAAAAACGAAGACCCGCAAATCACATACAGCCTTATAATGCCCGTCAATCATGCAACGGCTCAATCGCAAACATTCGACAGGTATGTTCATGTTTGAATTTGGTATAACGGTAACACAAAAATCTAATATTGGTTGCGTCATCTTTCGCCTCTCATCATTCGTTCGATAACCTCAAGAATCACGCTTTCCTTAATCCCCTCGGCCTCCATGATCTGATAACGTTCAATCCAGCGGTCCTGGTCCTGGACAAGCTCGATCAGGTCGTCAAGTGCCGGGCAATTGTGCATCATAATAAAGCCCCCCATTGTTCAGCCATTGCCTTTTTACCTATTCTGACAGCCCATAAACGAAAATCTTCAATGGTCATATTGCTTTTTGCGTAATTGCATATTCTGCAACAAGCTACGACATTATCATCTGTGTAATCTTTATTTGAATTCATTCTGTCTATTCCTGAATATAACAAACCATCCCCTATACTACTCTTAGTCCTCTTTTTGTTTGATGGAATACTACCACAATAAAAACAGTTTTCTTTTATCAATTTTTCAACAAAATTCCTGCTCAACAACCATTTAAATCCACGTCTTTCTGCATGTCTTTTGTATCCTAAAATTATAGCTGTGATGTCTGAATGATTTTCACTTATTCTTTTAGCCTGTTTTATTTCTTTAGCTAAACACCCACAACTTTTAGTATTACCACTAACCATTGCTGAACCAATGATTGTTTTTTCTTTCCCGCAATCGCATCTTACTAAATACCATTTTCGCCATCTTTTATCGGAATGTGAAAACTTCAATATTGTCAGACTGTTAAATTTCTTCCCTGGGATTAGTTCGGGTTTATTATTTTTTGGCATAATCATCCTTCTTGTTATAGTTAAATATACTTATCTATAATAGCATTACACCTTGAAATGTCAAGACCGTTAAATAAATTTTCCCATTCTGAAACTATCATACATGAATTGATAAAAGCGATATATTGTTTTGCTAAAGCTTCTGCAATTCCAGGAAAAGTCTTTGATCTTAGTTTTGATCTTTCAGGTGAAGGCGGCATCTTCCATATTCTGGCATCTCTACCATTTACAATGTTGGTAGGCCGTAATATGGGCAAACCTTTTAACCACAAGCATGTTGCTTTTGTTTCTCCATGCCCGAATTGCCAAGGTTGTATTATCTGATCCGGCTTGCGGTAAATACTAGACATAATGCCAACTGGATTTTCAATAGCAACCATTGAACAATCAAGTTGCGTAAACATCATAAAAAAATCAATGCCTTGCTGCTGTCTGCCGTCTTTCCGCTTCTGCTCAAAGTGTCTGGCACCACTTGCGGCAAGGTGTGTGCATGGTGGGAATGCGATTATCATATCCCATTTTTCTTTAAGCACAGGTATCACATCGCCTTGAATATGCCATTCGGGATGACCACCAGAACATGGCTCTATGTCGCAAGAAAAAGCTGATATGCCAAGTTTTCTAAACTCAATGCAAACGGCCTGAGATTCCTCGCATGCGATCAGAACGCTCTTGTCAAGTTTAGGGGCGGTGTGGTGCATGGGGGTCATTTTGCTGGACCCTCAAAAACATAGTGCCCACCTCTTTCTTGTTTAACCCAGTGAACCAGCCACCAAATTTTATTGATATAATCAAGCATTTCTTCGCATCCAGACCATCCACCGGTGTGCAAATACAGTCTAGCCCTACCCCTGAATTTTGTTATATGCCCAGCGCCAAACCCTGTCTGTTCAAATAAATCCAGGATGGTTTCCGCTCCATCAAGAAATGTGTCTATTTTTTCAAGGGCTTCAAAATCTTCTTTGTCTGGGTATTGGTCAGTCACTTTCGCACCTCCAGCCCACACTCACGAGCGATGTATTCCTTATGTTCTGTCTCCCTAAATGGATAAATTAAGTATTCATCTCTCCGCTTGTCAACATAATCCGGCAACGCCTCATAAAACTTTTCCCACTTTTCATTTTTAGCCCTTTCTTTTTCCAACTTCGCCTTGACCGCCTCATGCTCGGGGAACCTGGCCTCGTATTTTAACGGGTCCAATGCATATAGCCCGGACAGGCTGTCGTTTCCGCACAGTCTCCCGGCTGTATCTACCGACATCTGACTAGTTTCATCTATGTCAAGAACCTTCCCATTCTTTTTGTCAATCACTTCAAATTTCATCTCATAGCCTCCAGCACCCGCTCTCGTATGTCATCAAACTCGTCCCAACTCGCAATGTCTCCGTTCAGGTGCCATCCGTCTACACCTCTGGAACCGCACATTATTTCTTCCACCTCCATAAGTAATTTTTTCAACTTTTCATGCTCAGGGAAGCGGACATCGTAGAGATCCATATCAACCGCCTGGCATTCATTCAACCCACTCAAATCGGCCATGATTTCAAGATCGCCAAACTCGTCGACGTAAAACCACGCTCGCCGGGGAAGATGGAGACATGGCGGGGTTGTTTTCCATATCTCTTTGGCCTCAACTTTTTCACCAGTCTTTTTGTTGTACACTTGAAATCTCATTGTTCACCTCCATATTAACGATTTTCCATAAGCCTGCAACCTGGCATCTTTCAAAACGCCATTCGCTTTGATTCTTTGAACTAAATACCGCTTATATCTTTTTGTAAACATTGCCCGACTACCATAAAAAACCGAAACCAGCATATCGCCATTGTCGCCCGTCACCGTCACAACCTCATCAAAAACCACCTCGTTATGCTCTTCAAATCTCATCTCAGGCTTTTCGTAACCAGTCACAAAGCCAATGACAAAAGGATAGGCTTCAAACCGCCTGAAAAATTCAGTCGCTCCGAACTTTTTGAATGGCATAGGCCTTAAATAACAATAGTCAGTTGGTACATGTGGCATCTGTTCACGTTTAATTGTTCGTATAAATTTCATTTCCCATCCATTCCAAACAATCTGATAAACCCTAACAAACCCTTTATCGGCAACATATATTCTGACCGCCTAACCTTAGCCGGAAACGGTCCAACGTTGCCCTCAATTACTGGGATAAAAGGGCCATATCGATCCGCTTGTTTTTTATTCTCTACCACTGCCGCATGACCCAGCCAGTCGATTAAATTGCCTTGGGAATCATATGCCGTCCGCTTGACAATCATAATGTCGCCTGGCTCTGGATCTTCACCTTCAGCCAGCACCCAGCCTAGTTTCTTGGCAGCGTTCAGCATAGCCCGGGCTGATGGGGTTAGGAGAGACAACATATTATCTCGTTCATATATCGGCCATATAACCGTTACTAGCCATTTCCACACCGCCGCCGCACACCATGCCGCCGGGCAGTCAATGCCTACACCAGCCAGCAGGCCACGCACATAGGGCCCATCGTTGTTTCCGCCCTCTTCACCTTTGCCAATGTCGGCTATGGCGTTCTGCAAAAATGCCAAGCGGAATTCTTGTTTATTCATGCTTTGCCTACCTTGATAATGCCATCTTTTTTTAGGCACACCGCAATATCTGTTATTGATAACACACGATCCCACCCGCGCCCCAAATAAATAATATCAAATTCCAGTCCAAGGGTTGCATCTACTTTGCAGATCCGCACAACCCTGTAAACGTCTTTATGTAAATTTTTAAAAACTTTTTCCCAACGCTGATAATCGCAAGCAAACCCGCACACATAGCCGATTACTTTTTTATCGCTCATTTCTTCACCTTCAAACGGCGTCCGCATCCATCACATCTAACATCATATTCCCCAATTTGATGTATATGACAGGGAGTAAGTATGTAGTTTTCACCACACGCCGTCTTATATTCATTCCACCCAACCATTACCAATTGACACACAGTTTTCCCGAAAATTCGACGAAAAAAGTTGATCATTTTGCCTCCTTAAAACCAAGCTCAACCAGTTTAGAAAGCAACTCCCTGTGACAGCGATTGCACAAATCTAAAAATCTGTGCGAGGAGCACTTACGTATATAAAATTCTTCTGGTCCACGTTTGCATCTATCACTAAAACGAATGCCACATAAGTCACAAAATTTATACTCAATTGTTCGCTTCATTTTGCCTCCCAGTCATCGCAGGTGCCTTTACCATTACAGTCGGCCTTTTCGGATAAGTCTGGAATCGGCGTATCTATCAAAACACCGTCCTTAATAAATCTGACTCTTCTACCTTCTTTTGGTATTTTAGCTTCATCCATTTTTCTTGACGCCTCGCATAGAAGGTTGTAAATGTCGCCGACAACATGGTTAGTCATTTTTCGCCTCGGCCTTTCCTATGGCACCCTCAATTGCGTCCTCAACTGTTTTTAGCCAAACCACATATTGCTTAATAGCCCCAGCAGGTCCAAGACTCCTCAAATTATTGGCTGTGAGTTTGAGAACGTCAAGGAGGCGTTCAACCTCATTTTGTTCCCCACCAAACAAGCGATAATACCCATCCCTACACAAACATAGCCTTATTTTATTCATTTTCCACCCTCTTAAACCTTAAAGAAAAATTTTCCAACGTTGAATTGAAACAGCGAGGACAGCCGACATCATACCGGAGATAAACATATTGTACATCTGATATTGCATAACCACAAACATTGCAAACCCAAAAAATTGAGTTATCCACATCTCTTGTAAGCACCGGCAATTTGCCCATCATTCCACCTCCATCTTAGGGAAATATTTCCTACCAAGACCCATAATCCAGCAGGCAAGGGCGCAAATGACAACGCCTGCCGAAACCGCAAAAACAAGCAACAGCGCCAGCACACATACTGTTATTTTTAACACAAACCAGAACTCGGCAGGCGATTTGAAAACCGCCACCAATGCCAGGTAAAGACAGATCGTAGATAAGATTATTCTATTCATTTTTCGTCACCCGGTTCAAGCAGCAAATAAAAAAATACAAACAACGCAAAAAACATCAGAAATGCCAATGTATCAATCATTTTTCACCGCCTCGATGGATTTTAACAATGCCGCATAATCAGACAAACACCGATCTAATAGCGGGTGTCTGGTGTCGACAGGCCCACGGCCCGCCCGCTGTAATGCTATTCTTTTGGAGTACTCCCTTGATACTTGGCTTTTTTCATAATGATCCATGTAGTCGTCGTATGAATATTTTTTGATCATTTCCGCTTCCCCAAAAAATTTATCAGATTTTCTATCTGTAATTTTAGATGGACGGCTTCTTGCAGACGATCGGCAAGCACGGTATTTTCAACCGGGCCACACGCCGCACTATGGGCAAGGGCCAACGAATCCCGCAGCAATTGTGCATAGACAATCGCTGAATCCAGATGCAATTGACAGCGGCTCATTTTTTACTCCTATCCTTCATCCAATCCTTAACCTCTGACACCAAAAAACGCATCTGGCTTACACCCCTATAATGGGGCATGCATTCCCTCTCAACCCAAAGCCTGATTGTCTGGTACGACACGCCACAATATTGGGCGATCTCAAAGGTCGTTAATAACTTTTCGGGGTTCATTTTTTCTCCTTGTAGAATTTGAATTCATTACCTTTATATTGAATTTCAAGTTTTTGATCAAAAGCATCAACAAGTGATATCGCTTTACCACCGAACGGCACAGATGAATCCCATCCAATCATTATTTCCTGTTTCCCTTTTATCTGCAACAATCTTCCCATATTGACAGCTGACGGCAATGCAAACAACCACAACCCAAAGCACCAATTCGGTATCTCATCTGTTGAGTCCAGCGGCACATACTCCGGATCGATTTTTTTGTAGTGAAGGTACGTGCTATAATAATACGTACCATACCACTCTACAATAGGCAGACCGTTAATAAACCCATAAACGGTCCCCTTCGCTTTGTAATTTTCATTATCATCCCAAACTTCAGCCTCAAACGGCTCGCACGGCACAAGTTTTGTCATAATTCCACCTCCATACACTCACTATTATACACAACCATCATTCATTGTCAATAAAATAATAAAGTTTGTTTTTAACAATTAAATCTCCTTGATCCGGATGCCGTGGAAAAATAACATCATTTTCCGCTTTAGTATGTACGGATACGTCCGCATCCCTTTTATATCAACAACCTCTTGCCTGCCGTCAGGATAACTGACAACAAAATCGGCATAATATTTCACACCCTGCTCTACGCATTTTTTGCCGATGTACTGAGCCGGGATTAATTCATACGGGACCTGCCGTTTGAAGTCCACCACCGCCCCGGACCAGACCATCAATTTCAGCTCGCAATAGTAATCAGCCTCTTTTATGCTCTGGAATTTTATCCCGTCCAGAATAACAGGACGGTTGAAATACTTGGTTTGCCGTCTCATTGCTTCCTCCTATAATCATCGCCCTTAAGAGATATTATTTCAGCACCGCCCAAAATCCGAGACGCAACCCGACCGCCGTACATGCCTATATAGCCCTTTTCCTCACGGTCAACGGTTATCAAGTTTGTTGTAATGATCAACCTGCCCGCCTTGTCATCAAGCAATTCCTTCAGGCCGCTGACAAAAGTCGCAGCCACACCATCAATGCTATCCTCTCCAAGGTCATCAATGATCAAGACATCAGCCTTTTTATACCTCTGTATTTTCCGCTTGCCGGTGTAGTGGTCTTCAAGCCGATCCCTGTTAATCGGGCTCATATCCAGTAAATATTTTTTTAGTTTGACGGATTCTATATACTCTGCTGTTTTGCCGTCATCAAGCAATTGATAATGCAGAGCCCTTGCGAGATGAGTTTTCCCCCTACCAGCTGCCGACCGTAAAATCAAGATACGGCCAGAACCGGCAGCCCATTCTTTTATTTTCGCACCATCCCCGCTATGGTCAATATAATTTTCCCATGTAAACAACTTGTGTTCAGGCGGTGCCTGTTCCTGTGCCTGCACCACCATCGCCTGACCGGTCCATTGTGGGCATTTGCCCAAAGCCACATCAACGCCCCATGCCCCCTGAGTCCGGATATGGAATTGACCGTCGCAATACGTAATTCCCAACATTTTCTGTGCGTATTTATTGCGCTCAGGGCCAATTGGGTATTTTTGCGCTTCAACAGTTTTGTTATAGATCATCGCCCTTATTGCCTCTGATTGAACGTTATTGTAAATCTGGCATATCATTTTTTTATAAACTCCTGTAAATAGTGTTTTTCACCTTCTGCCCGCTGCTCATCTGTCAATGTCTGGTCATTCTCGAAATAGCGTAAAGCGTACTCATATGCGGTAGGGTCATGAGTGCCTGGGCGGAAGGCGATAATGCCGGGGGGCTTGGCTGATTTTACCCTTGCAAGAAAAACTTCCATATATTTTACGCCCTCTTTGTTTTTATTTTCTAGTTTGCATGGGCTAAGGAAGTTTTTTCTCCAAAAGTCGTCAACCCGAATTTTCTTAATTACCGACTCAATTTGTTCAAATTGATATTCTTTTAAAAGGCTATCAATGGACTTTTTCCAATTTAACAAATCTTTTGCTTTTATTCTTGCCTTTCGATCTTCATCAAGAGTATTCAAAAATGTTATAGCCAAAGAATGAGCCTCAGCCGAAAAACTTGTTTTTTCGGAAGATGTATTCTTTTCTTTTAGTTTTGTTTTAGTTTTGTTTAGTTTAGTTTGTATCAATTCAGATGTCTGAATTTCATTTTCAGATGCCTGAACGTTTCTTAAAGTTTCTTTAATCCTGTTTTTGTAATCTTCCTGGTTCTTAATCCGCTTTGTGTGGACCCTTTCAAAATTTTCCTGAACTATTTCAGTTGTGATAAACCCATTTTCTTTTATAATCAATTCACAATCACCGGCCAAGTAGTCAATAAATTCAAGAAGATCGGTCATTGTGAATTCAAGATCGGCGGCAATTGTAGCCATAATGTACTTTTTAGATGTGTCAATCCTGCATTGTTCGCTTGCTGCAATCTTGTTATTCAATGCCCAAAACTTACCGTCACCGGCCCACCCGTATTTTATCCGAAGCATTTTGAATTTCGGGTGCTGGTCAGCGTCAATGAAATGCTGATAGAATTCAAGATTCTGTTTCATTTTTTTGCTTTTTCATCCAAGCCTGCCATTTTCCCGCATCCACTGAATTACATCCGGCAAGTAATACAAATTGCCCATCATGGACGGAAGCCCCTTTCTTTTCCACCGGTAGATTGTTTGGGCGCTTTTCCCTATCAACTCCTGTAGATCTTCCTGAGTAATGATATTACCGGCCTCATTGATTTTTAATTTATTATCGTTCATTATCACCTCACATACAATCATTTTATATTTCTTTTAGCCACCTGTCAACAACAAAATACAGTTAAATTTTAACGCTATTCCGTCAACGTCATATCAGACACAATCTGATCAATAAGTATCTCCACCCTTATTTTTAGCGTGTTAGCCTCTGCATATCGGCTTTGCAGAATTGCCAGGTTGTCATCATTTTTACGTTTGGCATTCTCAACGGCGTAGTAGAGTGATGCCCGGAGCCCTCGGGCCTTGGACATCGCATCTAGTATGTTGGGGTCTATTGGTTTCATGGTGCCTCCGTTTTAAACAGTTCTTTTTGTTTTATTTCAAGCGGTTCAAAAAGCCTCGGCTGTGCTTTAAAATCCCTGTACCTCTGCTCCTGCGCTTGCCAGTAATCCTGGTCCAATTCGCACCCCTCAAAATCAAAGCCCAGCTCATCGCAGGCGATACGGATTGACCCGCTCCCGACGTGGCTGTCAAAAATGGTCTGGCCGGGTTTTGCGTAGTTGTTTAAAAGCCAACGGTAAAGGGCGATGGGCTTTTGGGTTGGGTGGATTTTGTCTTCTCGTTCGCTACTTGTTTTTGAGGTGACAAAACCTAGCCCAGCCGTCAAATCATGATAAAATAGTTTGGCAGTACAATCAAAAGAAGACCATATAAACTCCCACTCAGAAAACGATCTGCCACGCAGACACAACCCTTTGTCCCAACATATAATTCCGCGTGTTGGCGGTAAATTAAAATAATTACCACCACATATAATTTGATTTCTTGAAACCCTAAAAAGTTCTTTGAAATATTCTTTGGTGGCCGGCTTTTTGTCCCAATCACCAAGTTTAACGCGCACAAACATTGGGCTGTGTTTTTGGCGGCGTTTTGTGCACCCCGTGTGTTTTGCGCCCGCCCCTATCCCATATGGCGGGTCCACAATCGCCAGGTCATACGCCTTATCTGATAAGCCCTTCATAAATTCCATGCAGTCAATTAAGTGGACTATGTTTTTCAAAGCCCCTCCATTTTAAAAAGGCCGGTGTCAGTCCCGGCCCGTGTGGTTTAAATCCTGCGAACGCTAAAAGACTCAGTGATTTTCACGCCCATTTCGGCGGCTGCCTGTGGTGTGATCCCGTAATCCTTCATCGTCCGTTTAATGATCGACAGATTTACAGACACGCAGCCTGGGGGCAATTGCCGATTAAGGACGGCTGCCAGCAGCTTGAACAGGTCTACCACTTCCACGTTGATATCCTTGATCCCAGTCAGCCCGCCTGCTTCCGTTTTGACGCTTTTCACTGTCTCTTGTACCGGTGCGGGGGCATGATATACAGTGTCAATCCGGTCAAGGGTTTCCTCCGCTTTGTCCATTTTCCCGGCGTCCATCTGTTTTTCTGCCAGGCGTGCCAGGCGTTCCTTTTCTTTGCGGTCTGCTTCTCTTGCCTCTGCGTCTGCTTTGGCCTGCAGTTCACGCCGTATCCGCTCTTTTTCCTGCATGTGATCTGACACTTTTTTCTTTACGATTGATTCAGCTTCTTTGTAAGGGGCAAGCACTTTTTTTCTAAACTCGGTTGAATTTTTCCAGGCTTTGTGATTCATTTCGCATTGTGTGTCAAGCTCTTTTTCAATCGGAGTATACCTTTTGACAACACGATTGACAAACTCCGAGGCAAATTCAAGGTCGCTGTCCGTTACGATTGCAATCTTATTAGCCTGCTCTACCAGTCCAGTTGACTGTTGCTGAAATGCCTGGATCTCTTCGTTTTTTTCGATTGTACTCATTTTGCTATGCCTCCACATTTATTACACTAATTTGCACATCGCAACCATCAAGGCGTAATACTTGCGATCCTTGTGATTCAGTCTTGCTCAAATTGGAAATAATCTTGTCTAACAACCATACCAGAGATAGTTCACCACCAAGGACCGCATCATCTTCAATTAATACATCGATGCTTATTTTTTTCATTTCGCTATACCTCCATAGTTTTTGCATTTTTCCACTCTCAAGGCCGCCATAAAATCGGCCCAAACTTCATTTGACCACTTCCGCATTTTTGGCTTGCAACCTTTGGGCGACAGATACAAATTGACCATGATGACCTTCTTTGCATCCAGCCCATACATTTCAGCCGCCGCCCATGCGTAGGCTTGTAATTGGTGGATATGGGTTGGCTCTGGCGCACCGGTTTTCAGATCCATGATTATTCCGTCTCCGATAATGTCACACCGCCCAGCGTAGCCAAAAACCGAACCTAAAACCTGCTCATACTTTAGACTTAGAACGTCGATATGGAGCGGGTTTTCAGCCCAAAATTTGCGCCATTGGTCGAGATACGGGATGTAAAACTTGTCTATGTTTTCTTCGTCCAGCGTCCCAATCCGGTCCCAATGGCAGATATTGTGAATGTCGGTCCCCTGCTGTGCTGCCCCGTCCGGGTACGGTATTGGGTTATGCAAGTTGGCAATCACACGGGTGACGGGCGGCACTGGCCGCCCATCTATCGTGTAGGTGTGGTCTGAATCCCGGTACTCAATAACCATGTTACTTTCTCAGTTTGCCCTTGAGAACTTTGAGCTGGCCTTCTGACGTGATCTGTGATATAGAGCTTATATCACCATAGCCTTTTGTACTATCTGACAGCCAGGTTGACACGTTTTCCGGACCAACAGCGGCGATCAGCTCATTCTCAAATTCGTCAAGTGCCTGGGGGGTAGGCGGGACTTTCGGCGGGTATTTTTTGCCGTTGCTTGGTTGGTCTCCGTGATCATCTTGTGGCTGCTCCTGTTTTTGCCGGGGCGGGGTTCGCTCTGGCGGTGCATTCGGGCTTTCTTCTTGTAAACTGCCATCATAACTAGGACCTTGATCGGTTAGGTCTGGTGGTAACTGAAAATACCTATTCATGCCAGTTACATCGAGCGTATTTCTGCCCCTTGCACGTTTAACAGCCATCGCTATCACAGTGTCAAGCACGTTTGTTGGGTTCAGGTTTTCGGTTTTCCCAACCGGCTGGCCTTCAATGCGGGTGTCGCCGTCATTGAACTTTTCCCCGCATCCGTCTTTTTTGCGGTAGCACACCCAACCGCCGCCATACTGAGATTGACCCTTGATTATGGCCTTTGCGCCACAATTAGGGCATGACCGTTCTTCACCCCTGTAGCGGTATTTTTCCTCCAGGGTAGAGCAAGAGCCAACCCCTACCGTAAGCACATCGCCGGTAGCCCGGTTGTAAATCGGTACCTTTGCCGTTATGTCAAAATGCTCGATGTTTTCGCCCGATGGCAAAGTCAATATACGGGGGTCTTTGGACACAATTGGGTCGCCGTATCCGAGATAGTAGGCGTCTGCGATAAACTGTACACCGTCTTTGTGCACAAAATTACCCTTGACACCCGGTAATTTCCCGTAATGGGCGCCGGTTCCAGGATCGCCTTTTACCATACACTTAATCAGCTCTTTTCTGTAGGCGTCATCTTGTTTGATTTCCGCTATGCTTTTCTTTTGCAGCGGAGATACAGCCAATGACCTACTTTCCTGCAATACAATTTCACTACTCATTCTTCACCTCCCAGTGATTCATCATCTACGTACTCATCCGCAGCCTCACATTCAGCCTCATACCGTGCCCGGCTGCGTTCGATCTGACGCTCTATGCGGTCATGGTATTCGGCAGATTCAACCAGGCTGTTCCAGCTGCTATACACAGTCCACCCCCATTGATCTGAGGATCTTCCGCCTGATTTCCCGGCCCTCCCCTTCGGCGGATGCGGCCTCAAGCAGGTCAAAAACCAGCCTTTGACGGGCCGGGTTATCGAACGGGGTGATGGCCACTTCAGCCTTTATCTTTTTGTACCTACTTTCGTTCATGGCAATCCGGCCGTCCAGCATTTCAATGATTTCTTTGACGGTCATCTTACATCCACGTTCAAGGCGTCCATAACGTCGCCCGGAACGCCCTCTGTCTCAAGCAGCTTGCCAACTGCCCACGACATCACTATTGACACAGAAACCACGCCGTTCTTTTCGGCGTAGTCATCTACTGCGTCCCAGGCCCCAGCAGGCAGGCAGACCTGACGGCCAACCCTTCGCAGGTGGGGGGGGACTCTTCGGCACTTTTCGACGGTCTTCATTGTTTCACCTCTCCATTTTGGTCGCATTCGTACCAGTCACCATCTCCAATCATTTCATCATCCATTGATAAAATGTCTTTGATTGCATCGGTTTTTTTGACAGGAATTCCAACATCACTTGCACCATATGTGATGTACTCCGATTCACTGGCCTGAATTTCAGCGGCCATTTCTTTTGCGGTTTTCATCTTATCCTCCATGACAGGGCTTAGCGCCCGGCCTCTATAACTTTTAAACCAATCAAAAACCTTCGGCCACTTACCGCATTATAATCATATTCAAAGTCGATCCGGTCGCCACTTTCAGCATCATAGAGGGTTGGGTTATTATGATACCTATTGCAGTATTCATGGATTTTTCTGAAATGGGCTGCCGGAAAGCTCGTCATGATTTCACCGATTCCATACGGGGCCTGTTGACCGTTGCTGATGATGTTGATTCTTTTCATTTTACTTCTCCTTTGTGACCCGCTCCCGGCGGATCATCATCATGACTATATTATAGTATTGATTTATCGTATTGTCAACACCTATAAGCAATAAAAATAAATTATTTTTATTTTGTTTGGGGAGGGGAAAAATAGTTTTTTAGATGTTTTGGAGCGTGGCGGTCGGTGCTGCCCCGCCGCTGATGTCCTGGTCGGACCCTATCGCCTGCTTGCCACGCATAACACCTTTATACATGCCCGCACCCAATTTGTCAATATCGGAAAATGGCAATACAGGCACTGTCAAATTGTTTTCGAATTCTGTTTTCAAAAATTTTATATATAACAGCTGATACCCAGACAAAACAGCATATTTTATGTTTTTCAATTCAAGGAATTTGCGCGGCGACGATGCACCTTTTGTTAGCTGCATTATTTCAGGTGCTTTCCGCGTTTCAATTCCGCGCTGACCAGGGAACGAAGTCATATCCAAGGTGTGCGCATGAAGTATCTCTCCGGTGTCCAGTTTCCAAAGTTCAGTATTTTTTTTAATCTTTATTAGCTTAAACCCGCTTGCCCTATAGATAGTGCCATCGCCGCACTGTGTCCCATCAGCAAATGAAATGATCCATTTTATCCAAGGATAATTTTTTTTTATAAATTTCAGAGCGTAAGCAATGGCACGGCTTTCACTATTTCTAGGAAGCCAATCCGCCAAGGAAAGGCGGTTCAATTCTAAAAATTCATTCCATAAAGTACCACTAACTAAATTAAGCATTTTTCTTTTGTCCAGCGATGGGCCAAACTGCAAAGCGCCACCGCATCTATTGTCAACAAAAACGCCAAAGTGCAATTGACTATTGCAACATATTTTCCCAGAATAATGTAACCGTTTTATGATTTTATTCGCATCCGTTGACGATATTGGCTTGACAATTATCTTTTTCGCTTCACCCATTTAAAAACCTTTCAGCAATAAAATATAAGGCGTTCCCGTTCCCATTTTCATTTACGGCGCTTTTTCCGCCACCTTCTTCTTTTGCTTTTCTCATGGCATCATTTAATGTTTCAGCCTGTGAGTCGTGCAAAGTAAAAGTCATTTGGATATATGGCTCTCGGTCCCCATCCCTGAGTTCTGGGGCTTCAATTTCATCTATGCCGAAACCAGGAACATCAACCCCCCAATCCGCCAGCGGCAAGTCATCCCACTCATTCGCCAACAGATCCCAGTTCCATTCCCCGAAGCCACTGTTATCTTTTATAACAAACTCTCTCTTCTGAGCCGCTGTTAGATCCGACGCCTTGACCACCCAATTATCCGGGATGTCCTTGTATCCCAATTTCTTGAGCGCAAAATACCGCATATTACCACCCAGGATCACGCTGTCATCATCGACCACAATGGGACGGAGTTCCATCATGCGGGGAAACTCTTCAATCGACTTCGCCAGCCGTTCGGCGTTTTGATTGTTTATTGACCTGGGGTTCTTGCCGTTTGGTTTGATTTCTGATAGTTTCACAGCCGTAACCCCCACGAAGCCCCAATCCCAAACTTAGCCTTGCCATCCGGCCCGATCCCAGCAAATGGGCCAACAGTAAACCCCCACCGCTTACGCATAGCCGACCGCATCATAATTATGGTCCGGTCCTTGACGTCTATCACGGCATTCAGCCCCGACACGATCCCGTCATGCTCTGAACGCAGTACGTACATCTCAGATATCAGCTGATCAATGGCGACGGCCAGGCCAGGGAACGTTTCACGGGGGACAAGCATTATTTCTGTTTCGCCTGGTAGATTTTTAACAATAACTTTCGCCGGTCTGTCCAGTAGCGCCTTTATTTCCTTTGCCAGGCCATCAGCCTCAACGGTGGCAAGGCGATATCTTTCTTGACCACCCTTTATTTGCTCCAACAGCTTCCCGGTCACCACGGCTTGATTTTCGATGATTTTGTCAATCTCGGCTTCACTGGCCCTGCTGCATCTATCCATGACCAGCAGGCAGATAGCCAAAACTACCAAAGCGGTGACTATAGTTTTAAACATTTTGGCTCCGGGTTATGAGTTGTGCGTAGATCGTACCTAACATAGTCTTGATTTCATGCAGTTCTTTCTCCAGTGCGAGTCGGAACTCTTTAGACGCCGCCTTATCCGAATGTGAAGAAATATCCAGCTCCCTGGTTTTCTTAAACAATACGTCAAACGCTTCTTTGCACATTTTTTTTTGTCCACTCCCAAATACTTTGACGGCTGTGGCCGCAAGAGAAGAGCTAATTACTGATGCAACTGCAATAGCCGTATAGTCCATTTTACACCCCTGATTTTAAAGCAATAATTTTCTGTAAACATAATTTACATTAATTGCCAGTATCGCAACCGATACCCCCAACGCAACACCGTACCCGGCGGCCATGTATTCGCCGCCCTGTGTCCATAGCCAATACCCCAAACCAGTCATAATCAAAACCATCGTAGCCTTAATACCGATAAACACCCACACCCCGCCACGGATGGCCATGCGGAAAACCGGGTTTTGTTCGGTGGTCTGGCCGTACCGCCACGTCAAATAGGCGTCGATAAGGTTGGTGATTATTATGGCTATAATCATAAGACCTGCCGATGTGAAAGATTTGTCAAGGTGAACGCTCCACCACTCAGAGTATATCCCGTGATCCGTATCCCGGCGCCAGTGTGAGTGTGGATCAGCGCATAATTGCCGGGTGGATAACTGGCCTGAAGGTGGTATGTAACCGCTCCAGAATAGTCGAAAACAGCGAGAACGGCAGTATTCCCGGCAATGGTAAAAGCCAGCCTGCACACCGCATTTTTCGCCGTGTAGTCCCAACCTATACGCCCGGTCCCGGTGTCATCATACGTGTACACCCCGCCCACATTGGTCCACTGCGGATTGATTAAGTCCGGGGCGTTGTCGGTCAGCTCGGGCCCAAGCCCACCGCCCCGACGCCCAAAAGGGTCAGGGAACGGATTGCCAAATGGTGACCGGAACATCATACCACCGGAGCACCGGTCAGGTAGACGGGCAATGAAACAGACTTAGGCTCGACCTTGACGGATTCGCCGCCCAAGGTTACAGCGATATCAGAGGCGTTCGTCACCTCTACATCAAGGGTCGTATTCTGAACATCAACGTCAACCACTTCGCCATCAAGAGTCACGGCGATATCAGTAGCATTCACCACCTCTACATCAAGACTGGCGTTCTGCACATCCACGTCAACGACCTCAGTTCCGAGCGTAACCGGCCTTGCTGCCTCCTGCTTATATCCCAGCTCCACTGTCCCAGTGGCAGAGGCCCATGCGACAGTTTCGGTGTTGAGATAAGCGGCAGCCAGCGGGTGACCACCCTTGTTCTCGACGTAGATCTCTGCGCCATCTTTCACGCCATCCACAAAAGTGTCAGCAGGAAACCGCAAGACAGATGATCTGGTGTTCATCGTGGCTGCATCGCTGCCCTGCCCAACGCCCAGCAGGGTAAAAAACTTGCCACCGACAGACACAACGTGCCCGGGTTCGAACAGCAGGGCAGACTCATCGCCTTTATCATATTTCATTTGCCACAGGCCGGACTTGCCTCCGGTCAGCGCATAGAAAACTTGTCCGGACATCGCCTCCGCTGGATCAATAGCGACGCCTGCAGATGTGCACATGCCGGTTAAACTGGTTACGGTTGCCATTTACTCCTCCACAGGCGGAGCGGCCTCGATATTATATCCTAGACCGGCTGCCCGCACCTGAGCCACCGTCCACGATACGCCCATAACCTCTGTCAGCGTCAATGCAGTCAGGGTGTCGAGGGCTTCAGCAACCCCGGCTTTTTTTGTTGGTCCCATAGCGGCCCAGGCAGTCCCGCAAAAAATCGGGCTATAAATCCATTGGCCGTCAAACATCTTAACTCCGATCGTCCCAATATTAGTTGCTGAGTCAAGTTTTATCTCAACCGCCGTTTCAATTGGGATTTGCAAATCGTTTCTCGAAATTATCGCTTGTGGCATTTTCGTTCTCCTTAATCTCTATATTATATCAGATAATCCAATTTATCAACCGCCATACCGCTAGTCCTACCAAAAACAGGCCGGACATTAAGAGTGCGGTGTCATAATGTACTTTGCGTTGGACCTGAGTCAGTGACTTTTTCCAGCTCAGATAATGGACGCTTAAAAACGGGAAACGCTTTGAAAAGGTGAATAGTTTCATCGGTTTTTCCTCCTCTGGGATTATTGGTTCTGGCGGTGACGGTGGTTTAGGTGGATCTGGCGGCTTTGGACCAACCGGATGCAATTTATTATACGGGCCCACGCCAAAAAACTTGTGATAGACATCGGCCATGCGATCAACACGATCAAGAGTCGGTTGCCCGATTCGCACCGTTGCGACACCGCCCATGTTCGGCGGCTTGTCCCACTCTATAGCCTCGTTCGGCAGGTGCTCGAACAAGCTACACGTCCCGGCTTGTGGATGATCAACGGCTTGCAAAAAGCGCAGGTATAGCTGCCCTATTTTTTCTGTAGGAACGCCCTTGAAATTTCCTTCTCCTGTCTGGTATCCAGCCCCGTCCGTGCTGCAATAGATGTTATTATATATCCCGTCTTTGTAATTCTGCCAGTCGTTAACTTCGATCCGTCCCATGTAGCGATCTTTTAAAAAATCATCCGGACACGCCACGCAATGTTGCGAGAACCCAATATGGTATCGGTTCTGGTCAGCAAACGGATTCTTAAACCCTCCGTCACGGCTGAACAATATCACCTGCAACCATTCGGCGTCCGGATAATCGCCTGCATCTGGATTGTGATTCCACGGGTCATCATGACTTGACACCCTGATCCAGTCCCGATCAGCTCCAAAATCCACCAGCCTATTGACAATCGCATTCTGAGCCCCGGCCCCGATCAGGCCATCGCCAACCAACCCGGCAATCTCGTTACCGGTCTCGAGGATGTATTCCATCCCAGACCGTTGCAGCTCGAAAACCACCGCCCGCTCATATAGTTGACAGGCAGGCATACTATAGTAGTCAGTAGGGTACATCAATTTTACGTTGTCGCAACCGCCGTATAGATAGACAACTGGCAGCAGGTTTGCCGATTTCAGCAACTCCAGCCGTGCCCGGAATCGTTCCCGCCATGCCTCATTAATACGTGGGTCAGTAATTATTTTCGTGACGGGGAAAATCTGATCAAATTCCCGTCGCCCTGGTGGGGTAAGTTCCCATTCACCGCCATATGGCATAGCCCCAAACCGGACACCATGTACACCGTGTCTGGACAGCGTGTAGAGTACATCCTGTAATTTACCATCAGGCGCACCGCTGTAGCGGTCCTGCATCATGCCAATTATGCCGATGATGATGCCATTTTTTGATTCGGTTATTCTCATGCTTTTACCCACGGTCCTTTCTTTTCTCCAGCCGCCAGTTGATCAAAGTTGCAGTCTGTGTTGTCGTAGCGCTGGCACTTTTCATTTGTAATTTAATTGTTTTCGATCCGGTCAAGTCGGCTGATATTTTAGTTACTTCCACTCCATTATTTGAATAATTTGTTTGGGTACTAGCAAGTTCAACGGCCACACCATGATTCATGCGCCCGACAACCCATGTAAGAGAGGTCGTATCAACGCTTATCCAAAACTCTACCGGAACAAAAACACCCTCAGTATCGGTGCTACAAACATCGATTGTACCGCGCGAATCTAAATAGGCATAACTGCCACCAATGTCTAGTGCCCAATAATATTGCCTCGCAGCCCCTGACCGGTTATACAGCCATATCAGTGCCTGTATATATATGGTCTCTTTTGCGGCAAGCACCGCCGACGTGCTAAATAGGTCTACATAATCTGTACTAGCTACGTCTATCGCAGAACAAGGCGTTTTGAAAATTGACAGGCTGCCGCCTCTGATCAATTTTCCGGTCGCACCGTCGTAAAGCGCCTCTTGACCATCTACCGCTGATGTAGGCCCCTTGACATAATCAGACAAATCCTGGTCACCGGTATTGGTACCAGACAGGTTTTTGATGTCGGTAACATCAGCACTATTAAGCCCAAACGCAGGATGAGCCACGAACACCGGGTCAGATTCTGCATTACTATTCTGGACCTGAGCGCCCTTGTGGTAATGCGGGGGTACGATCTGTTTTTTATGTTTCAGGCCCATGTTGCCTCGAAAGATATATCAGCCGTGCATTTTTCTAGCCAGTACCCCTTTTCGTTGCCAGATGTAACGTCGGCCCCATTTACCAGCAGCTCTGACACATCTGGTGAAAACAACAACAATAACGGGCTGTTCAGCTGGATATTGTATGTTCCAGCATTGTTGTACGGGTCAATATTGCCAGTACCAGTCCGGGCAATAGTGACGGCGACATATTGGTTAACAACGTCAGTACTGTAACCGACTATGGTGTGCTCAGCATCAACGGCCGAAAAAACATAGGGGTATGTGGTAGACTGAACGCCGTCTACAATCCAATGCGAAAAAACCTTACCACTGGCTGGAGTGTAGGTGAATGATTGATTTTCTCCGGACTCTACATATACCGATCCCTTGGGACTTATAGTCCCGTTGCCATCGTCACTGGCCTCGATCAAAAATCTATCTGTCTTGAAAACCACCATGAAGCTATGATCCGCAGCCACATCAGAAAACGTGTACTCCGTTTCCCCGGCGACATAACTTGTGTAGTCAATCCAGAAATAATCAATACTCTGATAGTCGTGCGGATCTACTGTTATTGTCAGGTCATCACCGGCTGCCACCACGACCAGCCCATACGGGTCTATATCTCCACCGTCGTAATTCCGGCTGACCTCCACAATGTAATCCATGCCAGTCTCATAACTGATGCAGTCAAGAGTGACCTCGCCGGATTGCCAGTCAAGAGACTTGCCTTTGACAAGATAATTATTTTCTCCGGTTCTGGCCAGATGGATTGAAGTCAGGCCTATCACGTCTCCGATACTGATTCCGACCTGGTCCGCAAAGTTCATGGTGACCTGAGCCGCCCACGGTACTTGTCTTGATTGCCTGATCCGCCGCCGGGTAACATCTATAGCAGTCGCACGATCTCTTGTTAAAAAATAACGATATTCATCTGTCCTTCGCCCATAATCAGTAATGCTGTCCTGGTGCTTGTACGTGTCCTCGTTATTATACTGGTTCTTGGCGAAGTCGTAGTTCCAGGAAAATATGACATCATTAGCCATTTTAGACGGCTCTTCCCGCTCAGTAGCTCCCAGTATTTTTGTATCATCATAAGAGGCAATAGACACAGTACTGATCATGTCTAGCGTCAATTTGCCGTCAGATCCCAGAATAGAGAAACAATCAAACCCTGCGCAAAATTCGTCAACCACATCACCGACAGTGTCCCCCATGCCGCAACATATAGAAGCACTGTAAGACCTGGTATCCATTTCGGTACTGACTGCAGAAGCACCGGTGAAAAACACGTCCGTTCCTAGTGCGGCGTCAAGGGTGGTCTTTAGACAGGTAACCGGATTGCTCGAAGCCGTACCCACCACATTGCAGTATATATATTCAGGCACAGGTTCACCGTCAGCCGGGGTGTATCTCACAATCGATCTGCCATCGGCATCATATAACAATTGCCACTGAGTCTCATCTACAGCGGCCCCTCCGTTCGGATCAAAAATCCCGGTAACGGACACCACGCTGTTTTGCGCCAGAACATATCTACTATCACCTACCAGCCAGGCGACCACCGCACCGCCAGCCAGGGTATAAGATCCAGTCAATGTCTGGATATGCTGCCCCAGTGCTGAGTCAGATGCGTTCGGGTATTCAGCCCGGCCGATTGTATACGCCGGTAGGATTTCTCCCAGCTTGCCATGATTTTCGGTAGCAGAGATACCGAGTTGACCGAGCTGCCCACGAGCCCGGCCAGACACGGCACCTATCCATCTATCCCGTTCGACCAGACTCCATGTCCCGTCAAGTACCTCTTCGTATAGATACGCTACGACTTTTTTTCCATGCCATATCTCAGAGCTGCCACGATAAGCGCTGTCAGCATCATCGAGTGTGAAGCTGAAATTACCCACCTTCCAGCCGTCGCCAAAGTTAGCAGTTTTAGTGATCGCTGACACGTCAATGAGCTTGCAGAGATATAGCGGATCATTAGCAGCATACAGTGGTTTGTTTGTTTGGAACTTGAGTGTCCCACTGTCAAGGTATATCTCGACTCTCAGTATCATTCCACGGACTCCGAGAACGTCGCTGTTATCGAGTTGTTATTGGTGTATTTTTTAACCGGCGCACCCAGACTGAAAAACCCGGTAATGCTGACACCACCTGCACCGGTTGGGCAAAAAGTAACCGTGCCATCATATGCTGATATC